>Ga0335069_10000583_pt1 | contig 61245 bp, 49 predicted proteins | sample Lox_Sample_11_FD_206714 | JGI IMG/M metagenome (GOLD analysis project Ga0335069, IMG submission 206714) | Soil microbial communities from Loxahatchee National Wildlife Refuge, Florida, United States - Lox_Sample_1.1 | ecosystem: Environmental > Terrestrial > Soil > Wetlands | place: USA... | reverse complement strand
TTGTGAACCCTGGCTCCTTTAATAAGGATAGCATTTTTTGCGACGTCCGCTTTTTTAGTTTGAAGTTTCTTTATTTCCTTTATTTGTGCCATGCAATTAAAGAAACAAATGTATTTCCAAATAGTTAGAAATAATTCGCTTTTTTACAACTGTTTCTCAGTCATTTGATGAACATATTGGCAGATAAATTTACAGGCTGGCTGGCTCCTGAGTTCATCGCAATTCCAGGTCTCAGCCCCGGGAACGCGTTTTAAAGCCTTAAAAAATTCTTTAAAAATATTTTTTCCCAAAATGTTGTTTATTCCAAAATTTGTATATCTTTAAGTCAAATTTGTACACTATTAACTAACTAAACTCACATCGCCTATCGACTTTTCACTTCTACTTTAGAAAAACCAAACCATCATCATAATTTTTTATTATAAATCCAAACAACAATCCTATCACCTTCAAAAACCGTAGAAGTATTATGAAATCTTTACGCCAAAAGACCGACCACGAATTAATCAATTTATTTCGCGACGGCGATTTACATGCTTTGGAAGCATTGGTAATCCGCCACAAGGACAAACTTTACACCTCCATTTTATTTCTTGTCAAGGATAAATATCTTGCTGAAGATATTTTCCAGGACGTACTTATCAAAGTAATTGACACGATTCGCGGCGGCCGCTATACGGAAGAAGGAAAATTTCTTCCTTGGGCAATGCGCATAGCGCATAACCTTTGTGTAGACCATTTCCGTAAAGTTAAACGTACGCCGGCTATCAAAACCAGTGATGACCGCGACATTTTCGAGGTGCTTAATTTCACTGAAGAAGGCGCTGATACAAAAATGATGAAACGCCAAAGTCACGACCGTGTAAGACAAATGCTTGACATGCTTCCTGAAGATCAGAAGGAAGTGATCATTCTTCGTCATTATGCTGATTTGAGCTTTAAAGAAATCGCATCACTTACCAATTGCAGCATCAACACTGCGCTTGGACGTATGCGGTACGGGCTTATTAATCTCAGAAAAATGATGGTCGAAAAGAACATCGCATTATAACAAATGTTATTTTAAAAAAAATTAACCAAAGAAAAAGGAACGGAATTAAAACAACTGCTACTTTTATAATGTGATCAGTAACAAAAAATATTTTATCAAAAAATTCCTGTTGATGCATCAACGGGAATTTTTTTAACTTTTGTCATTCTGTCGCTCCATCCGGCCTTATAAAATTGCTTGCCGCCGGAAGGTTGTAACAGAATGACGCCTAATTTAAGCCCACTGCAAAACCTGCAGTGGGCTTTTTCTTAGCTTACTACATCAATTATACATGAACGTTAATAACCTGATTTCTGATTAATATCAATAACATATGTGTCAGTAATCATAGAAGCTTTGCAAGCCCAGATGGAATTTTGTGTTATAAAATTCAGGGTTATGAAAAAGACAGTAATTATTGGGGGTAACTTTGCAGGGTTCACCACTGCATTAGAACTCAGGCGAAAGGGTAATAAGGAAGACAATATAATTGTTATAGACAAAAGCCCGGTATTTCTTTTTATGCCGTCGCTGATCTGGGTGCCATTTCGCCGGCGTGAAATAAAAGATATAACTATTTCTACAGAAGAAATATTCAAGAAACACAATATTGATTTTGTGCTGGCTGAAGCATTAGTGGTTGACCCGCATAAACAGATTGTAAAAACAACAGCCGGTGATTTCAATTATGATAATCTGGTTATTTGCACAGGACCGAAAGTAAAATATGATATCGCCCCGGGCGTGCAGGAGTATGCGCATTATATCGGAACACCAAACGGGGCTATGAAAACAAGAAAAGCGTTGGATGAATTCAGGAAGAACCCCGGGCCTGTTGTAATTGGCGCAACACAAAATGCTGGCTGTATGGGGGCAGGCTATGAATTCCTTTTCAACTTTGAAAAATGGTGCCGCGACAATGGTATCCGTAATAAAGTAGATATTCATTGGATTACCCCCGAAACTTATCTTGGCCATTTTGGAATCGATGGCATGAAAGGTGCAAAGCCTATGTTCAATGCATTTTTTAAAATGTTCAATATGCACATGCATACTGAAGTAGCGGTTGATAAAATGGATGCTGAAAATATTTACCTCAACGATGGTAAAATACTACCGTACAGATTCTCCATGCTGATGCCGCCGTTTATAGGGGTTGATTTCATCAACAATAGCCCTGAATTACATGCAGCTCCTAACGGTTATATGCCTGTGGGTGATGATTACAGGCATGTGGAATATCCCAATATATGGTCTGCGGGATTGGCAGTAAATTTTAGCTTGCCCTGGAAGCCGGGCAAGGTTCCATTTGCTGCACCTAAAACCGGTTTCCCAAGTGATGTTACCGGAAAGATCGTAGCTGAAAACATCATCCGCATTGCAAAAGGCAAAACGAAACTCGTGCACAAACCATGGGGTAAAATTGCAGCCCTTTGTATCATGGATGCCGGAAAAAAAGAAGTGATCATTGTTGCCAACCACCTCTTCAAACCCAGAACTTTTGCGATTATGATCCCTAACCTGTTCTATGATTTCAGCAAAGTGCTTTTCGAAAAATATTTCTTGTGGAAAACAAGAAAAGGTTTGTCATGGCTGCCTTAAATTAAGTTGAATGTGTAAGTATTAAGATCCAGGAGGCCGGATTCTTCCGGTCTCCTTTTTTTGCTTTCCCGTTAACCTTAGCAATAATTCGTTTAATCAGAAAATTTGTAAATCATCTTTTTTCTTGTCCTGGTAACCAAATTCATCATTACCCATTTCAGGGCCGCTGTATTTTCCCTGCTTTAAAATGGTGAATACCATCCAGCCAATCAGTACAGGAGATGTTAAGACCATCAGCATGGCATAATGAAAAAAGCCTTCAAATTGCAGCAACAAACAGTAAATAAGAACATATATTGTTACCACGCCGACAGCAAAATTATTTCTTCGCATGTTTTTAAAATGTGTGGTTTGAAAGGCCCCATTAATAAAATATTATACTGAAACAGAAATACCCTTTTAATGTACAATAACATTCCTGGAAAGTTTTGGTTTATCTTATTCAATGTTATCATTGGTCCGGTCGGGAAAAATATTTTCATAATTTTAAATAATTGTTGAAGATATTCTTTAAATCAGAAACGCTTTATTATGATTAAACTAAAACCAGGCGCTACGGTTGATGATTATATTAAAAGTTGCCCGGAAGATATCCGGGAAATTTTGAAAAAAATAAGAACTGTTATTAGAAAAGCTGCACCTCCCGGAGCAGAAGAAGTGATAAGCTACGGCATGCCTGCATTTAAGTACAAAGGCATGCTGGTTTTTTATTCGGCCAATAATAATCATATCGGCTTCTACCCTACTGCCTCCCCAATTGTTTTTTTCAAAAAAGAGCTCGCGCCATATAAAACTTCAAAGGGGGCCATTCAATTTCCCATTAATAAAACAATTCCGCTTGCATTGATAAAACGAATTGTACAATTCAAGGTGAAAGAAAATCTGGAAAAAGAAAAAATGAGAAAGAAAAGAAAATCTCCCCTCAATGACAAACCCCAATCGGCAAAACTGTTATCTGCAACCTAATTTCGCTTATTTTCGCAGGCATGATAGCTTTTCTTCACGGCAATTTCGTGCACAAAACACCTGCACAAGTTCATGTTGAAGTGAACGGGGTAGGTTATGAAGTACTCATCAGTCTTAATACCTTTTCAAAAATTCAACACCTGGAAAAAGGCACTTTACAAACCTATTTCCATGTTCGTGAAGACAGTCAGACATTATTCGGCTTTTTTGATTTGGCTGAAAAAGAAATGTTTATCCAACTGATAAGCATATCCGGAGTTGGAGCTGCAACTGCTCGCATGATGCTCTCCGCCATGAAGCCGGAAGAAATTGCCAGGGCTATCATGAATGGCAATTCCAAACAGTTGGAAAGTATTAAAGGTATCGGTAAGAAGACCGCAGAACGGATTGTACTGGAACTCAGGGACAAGCTTGGAAAATCCAATATAGAGATAAATATTTCCCCATTGATAAACAATACTTTGGAGCGTGATGCGTTAAATGCGCTAATAGCCCTCGGCGTTGCCCGGCCCGTTGCAGAACAGGCCATTCAGAAAGTGCTTTTAAGCGTTTCGGAACAAGCAAAAGTTGAGGACATCATTAAGCAAGCATTAAAAACTTTGTAGCCTATCGGAACTGATCTCTACCTAACTAATTCTTGAGGAAAGGTTTGACGCGTCCCTTTATTAAAACAATTTTTACTACAGCTTTAATGACAGCTGTCTCAGTGGTCTTTTGTAATTCCGCTTCAGCACATTATTATTTTAAAAGCGACACAGTTCCTTTTCCCAAAAATGATACACTGAGGTTTCCTATTTACGACAGAAGAGGAGATTATATCACAAATGCTGACAACAACCCTTTTGATCTCAGGGATCCGAAAAATATAAAAGATTCTGTTGTTTATGACCCGAAAACACAGCAATATTATATCATTGAAAAAATCGGTCCGAAATATTACCGTAAGCCAACCTATCTTACTTTTGATGAACTGATGCGTATTGAAGCGCAGAAATCAGAAGATGATTATTTCAGGAAACGCGCAGATGTGTTGAATGAGTTGAACCGAAAAAAATTACAGCCGAGATACAGCATTACCGACAATCTGTTTAATCGCCTTTTCGGAAACGGGAAAATAGATATTAAACCGCAGGGTAATGTTGATATTACCGCCGGTTATCAGGGACAAAGAGTAGAAAACCCTACGTTACCAGAAGTAGCAAGAAAAACAGGAGGCTTTGATTTTAATATGGACGCCAACCTGAATGTGGTGGGCAATATCGGCAATAAATTAAAATTGCCGATTACTTACAATACACAGGCAAACTTTGATTTCCTGAACCAACTCAAACTTGAATATACTGGCGGGCCTGATGATATCGTTAAAAAAATCGAAGCCGGTAATACAAATTTTACTACCAAAAGCACATTGATCGGAAGTGCCCAGGCATTGTTCGGCATTAAAATGCAATTGCAGTTTGGAAAACTTACCGTTACAGGTGTACTTGCCAATCAAAGATCGCAGAGTCAGTCGCTTGGCCTGCAGGGAGGTGCTTCAACCACCAATTACCAGTTTAAGGCAGATGATTACGATGAAAACAGGAACTTCCTGATAGCCCAATATTTCAGGAATAATTACAATAAGGCAATGTCAAACCTGCCGATTGTAAATTCACAGGTACATATCCTGCGGATGGAAGTTTGGGTAACCAACCGGAATGGTACCACTACACAGGCAAGGCAGGTAGTCGGTTTAATGGATCTCGGAGAAACGTCTCCTTATAGCGGTAATATACATGCGCAAACAGCTGAGCCCTATCCTTACAACGATGCCAACGATGAATATCGGAAAATTGTTAATAATTCAAACAGCCGGCTGGCTTCTGCAGCAACTTCGGTACTGAATTCAATGGGCTTAAGCCAGGTGCAGGATTTCGAAATCGTATATGCAAGGAAATTAGATTCTACAGCTTTCCAGTATAATCCGCAGATTGGTTTTATTACCCTCAATCAAACTCTGCAGCCGGATGATATCCTTGCTGTCGCTTATCAATACAGTTACAACGGCCGAATTTACCAGGTAGGAGAATTCTCGCAGGATGTACCGCCCGATACAAGCTCTGGAAATTATGCAGGAACTTCAAAAGTGCTTTACCTGAAATTACTCAAAGCAACTTCTCAACGCACTAACCTGCCTATATGGAACCTGATGATGAAAAATGTGTATACACTCAAAACCGCATCAGGCAGCCCTTTATATAATGTTCAGCCTACCGGTTTTCAGCTAAATGTTTTATATGATGAACCCAGCAAAGGCGATAAAAGATATTTGCCAGAGGGAGACAAAGCCGGTGTTCCCTTACTAAGCGTATTAAATCTCGACAGGCTAAATTCGCATAATGATCCGCAACCCGACGGCATTTTCGATTACATTGAAGGGTATACCATCGTATCGCAACAGGCAAGAATTATTTTCCCTGTACTTGAACCATTTGGAAGTGACCTTGCGACAACCGCCTTCAAAAATTCTCCGGCATTAATACCGAAATATATTTTCCAGCAATTGTATGATACTATTAAGGCCGTAGCCAGCACTTATGCCAATGTAGACCGTTATCTCATCAGCGGAACGGCAAAAGGTCAGGCGAGTTCCGATATTTCTTTAGGTGCACTTAATGTGCCACCAGGATCTGTTGTAGTAACTGCAGGCGGACAAACGCTCAGGGAAAATATAGATTATGTAGTCGATTATAACCTGGGAAGTGTAAAAATCATTAACCAGGCTATAATTAATTCCGGTGTTCCGGTAAATGTAAAATTTGAAAACAATGCAAGCTTCGGAACCCAGCAAAGAAGTTTTATGGGTTTGAGATTGGATTACCTTGCAAAAAATACAGCAAAAGAATCTTTATCATTTGGAGGAACTATTGAACGGTTAAGCGAACGTCCGTATTTCACAAAAACAAATTATGGTGAAGACCCGATCAGGAATACCATGTATGGCCTGGATTTTAATTATCGCTCCCAATTACCTTCACTTACCAGGTTGCTGAACCGCCTGCCTTTTTATTCTACCAAAGAAATGAGCAGTATTACTGCCTATGGAGAATCTGCATTTTTAAAACCCGGACACGCCCCACAAATAGGCAAAGGGAACAGCGGCACCATTTATGTCGACGATTTCGAAGGTTCTACCAGTTCTATTGATTTACGCTTCCCGCTCACAAGCTGGGCATTGGCTTCCACCCCACAAAACAACGGCCTTTTCCCTGAAGCTTCTTTAAGTGATTCACTTGCATACGGTTTTAACCGTGCAAAAATTGCATGGTACAATATTGAACCTACTTTACAGGACAATACCAATTCCAATAACCCTGTTAGAAGCTATGAAAATTTTAACGATCCACGCATTGCAGCCATCAATATTCAATCTTTGTTCCCGCAGCAAACGCCTCAATACGGACAGGCACAGTTGATAACTTTTGACCTTGCTTATTATCCTACAGATAAGGGTCCTTATAATTTCGATGTACTTCCTTCCACCTATTCCAAAGGTATTAGTACAGCAACAGGCAAATTAAATAACCCGGAAACAAGATGGGGTGGCATCATGCGTGCCATCGACCAAACGGACTTTGAAACAAACAATATTCAGTATATAGAATTCTGGATGCAGGATCCTTTTATTACCAATCCTGCCAGTAACGGAGGACAGATGTATCTTGACCTGGGAAGTGTGTCTGAAGATATAGTAAAGGATGGGAAGCGTTTCTATGAAAACGGATTACCTACTCCAAATATCGCAGCAGCTACCGACACATCAGTTTGGGGTAAAGTTCCCTTGAATCCAACACAGGTAACTAATGCGTTCAGTAATAATGCCGGCGACAGGCCTTACCAGGACGTTGGTTTCGACGGCCTTGGCGATGACAGTGAAAGAATTCAGTTTGCCAATTATCTTAACCGGCTTTCTGTTGTTGCCCCACAAGTGTATCAAAACGCTTTGGCAGATCCTTCTTCAGACGATTTTTTGAACTACAGGGACGGAAGTTATGACAACTCAAAAACAGGTATACTTGGCCGTTATAAAAATATAAACAATCCGCAAGGCAATTCACCGGTTGCAACAACCGGGCAACAGTTTGTCACCGCATTCACGCAGTACCCTGACCAGGAAGATCTTGACCATGATAATACATTGAACCAGTTGGAAGAGTATTTTGAATACAAGGTTGCATTAAAGCCGGATTCATTAACGATCGGGAAAAATTTTATTACTGACAAACGCTCTTTCGTACAGGGAGGCGTCAATCAAAACTGGTATCAATTCAGAATACCGATCAATTCTTATTTACAAAAAGTAGGTAATATTCCTGATTTCAAATCCATTCGTTTTATCAGGATGTTCCTGACCGGTTTTTCCGATTCAATTGTTTGTCGCTTTGCCGAATTTCAACTGATCAGGGATTCATGGAGAAGTTTCAGTTATGTTCTGGATACAACCAGCACCTATACACCATTACCTGTCCCAGACCCGACAAGCTTCAATGTAACCGCAGTAAATATTGAGCAGAACAGTTCACGCAGCCCGATACCTTATGTTATTCCGCCTGGCATTCAAAGACAGCAACAGCTCAGCACCAATAACACCAATCTTCTTTTGAATGAGCAGTCTTTGAGTATACAGCTTTGCAACCTTTCACCGGGTGATGCAAGAGGCGTTTATAAGACTGTCAACCTTGACCTTCGCCGTTATGGCAAAATGGATTTGTTTATTCATGCTGAAGGAGCAGGTGCAACAGATCAATTAAATGATAATGATTTGTACGCCATCGTTCGCCTGGGAAGTGATTTTATCAGTAATTTTTACGAAATAAAAATCCCGCTCAGGAAAACGATATGGGGAGCAACCCTGGACACTGATATATGGCCGGATTCCAATAACCTTAATCTTACGCTTTCACGTTTAACACAACTTAAAACCAACAGGAATAATGCAGTTCCTTCCAATCAATATTATTCGGAAACTGATGCTAACGGTAAAGTATATGCGATAATCGGTAACCCCAATCTTGGCCAGATACAAGCATTTTTCCTTGGTGTAAGAAACGAATCATTCAAAACAATCTGTTCTGAAATCTGGTTCGATGAACTGCGCTTGTCTCAAATAAACGATAAAGGCGGATGGGCGGCACTTGGGCGGGTAGATGTAAAATTAGCTGATCTCGGAACGGTTTACGTTTCAGGTGCATATAAATCAGTAGGTTTTGGAAGTATTGACCAGCGGATCAATGAACGGTCATTTAATAATGTAACACAAATTGATGCAGCCACCAACCTTGAACTCGGAAGGCTGCTTCCAAAAAAAATCGGAGTCTCCATACCCACCTATGCCAGCATATCAAAAACATCCAGCTCTCCATTATATGATCCTTTCGATCTTGATATTACCTTAAAGGATAAACTAAACAGCGCCCCGGCTAACCAAAGAGATTCTATAAAACAACAGGCCATTGATGCAACCACCATTAAAACCCTGAATTTTACCAACGTTAGAAAATTAAACACCACTGGCAAGAAACCTAAACTATGGAGCCTTACAAATTTTGATTTGAGTTATTCTTATACGCAGTCGGAACATCATAATGAAATTGCTGTGGAAGACGAATTGAAAACTTACAAAGGAGGTTTGGGATATAATTATTCCGTCACACCAAAAGCATGGGAGCCTTTCAGAAAAAAGATAAAATCAAAATCTCTTTGGTTCGGGTTGATAAAAGATTTCAATATAAACCCAATGCCAAGCGTGTTGAGTTTTCGGGCCGATGTTAACCGGCAATTCGGGGCATACCGTTCCAGGGATATAGGAGGGCCAAAAGATTTTCTCCCGGAAACATTCAATAAATTTTTCAACTTCCGCAGAAATTATATACTGCGTTGGGACTTTACAAAATCTTTAAATCTTGATTTCTCTGCTATTAATAATTCTGTTATTGATGAAGACAGCGGACGCCTAAACTCCGCCAGCAAAAGAAAAATGTGGAACAACTTCCTGAAAGGTGGAAGGAATGTATTGTACCAGCAAACAGCCAATATATCGTATGTACTTCCTACCGCTAAATTTCCCCTGCTTGACTGGACAAAAATTAATTTAGGCTACAGTGCTACATATACGTGGACGGCGGCTTCGCTTCTTGCCAAATCTCTGGGTAACACTTTACAGAATACCCAAACAAAATATGTAAAAGGCGAGTTTGATTTTACAAGATTATATAGCAAATCCAGGTGGCTTCGCGCTCTCGAAGTACAGCAAAGCAACAATCAGCAACAGCCAAATCAAAACAGAACTATAAAAGGCGCTCCTGTCAATAAATCCGATACCACAAAAAATAAAAATCAGAATCTTAAAAACCCAAATAATTTACCTGAAATAAACGGCATCCTGAAAGTTCTTGGAAGAATTATTACTTCAGTTAAAAGAGTAAGTGTTGATTATTCCGAAAATTCCGCATCGAATATTTATGGATATACAGACAGCACAAGAGCACTTGGCATGGATTTAAAAAATGGTGAGCCGGGGTTGGGGTATGTTTTCGGCAAGCAACCTGATGCCAATTTTATAGAACGGCTGGCAAGAAAAGGATTGATCACCACTGACTCTACGCTCAATTTCCAAAACCAGCAAAGCTATAACCAGAAATTAAGTATTACTGCACAATTGCAGCCCTTCCGGGATTTTAACATTGATGTAAATGTTGATAAAACTTTTGGGAAAACATTTACAGAATTATTTAAAGACACCACAAGCTCAAGTGGCTTTGTTCATCTCAACCCATATAACACTGGCAACTTCAGCATCAGTTTCATTGAAGTAAAAACATTGTTCCAGAAAAATAAGCCTGACGAACTTTCAGCTGCCTTCCAAAAATTTGAAAATTACAGAACACTGGTTTCGGGCCGCCTTGGAAAACTGAACCCTTATTCTGGTATTCAGGGAGCTGACGGTTATTATAAAGGATATGGCCAATATGCCCAGGATGTGTTGATACCTGCATTCATTGCCGCATATACAGGCAAAGACCCGAATAAAATTGCATTGATTAATGAGAACAATACCAGTGTAAAAACAAATCCTTTTTCCGGCTATATACCTAAACCCAATTGGAGAATTTCATACAATGGTTTAACGCGTATTCCGGGCATGGAGAAAATATTCTCAAGCTTTAACCTTACCCATGCATATAACAGCACATTAAGCATGAGCAGTTTTAATACATCATTATTATACCAGGACCCGCTTGGAATCAGGTATCCCGGCTTTATTGATACCGTTTCAGGAAATTTCATTCCTTATTTTGCAGTTCCGAATATTACCATTACAGAAGCATTCTCCCCTTTGCTGAATGTGGATATGCAATTTGTGAACCAGGTGCAAATGAGAGTAGGCTACAGTAAATCAAGACAATTAAGTTTAAGCCTTATTGATTACCAGATGACAGAAAGCCGGTCAACAGAATTTACATTTGGCGGAGGTTGGAGAAAAAGAGGTTTACCGTTGCCTTTCAAACTTAAACTTAAAATGCCCGGAAAAAATGAAGCATCCAACAAACTGGATAATGATCTTAACTTCAGGATAGACTTCAGTATACGCGATGACATTACCGCAAACAGCAGGCTTGACCAGGGCACAGCATTGCCAACCGGTGGACAAAAAACAATTACCATTTCGCCATCTATTGATTACGTAATGAGCAACAGGATTAACCTGAAATTGTATTTCGACCAAAGGAGAGTTACGCCTAAAATATCCACTTCCCCTCCTATTACAACAACCCGTGTAGGGCTTCAGATACGTATTTCACTGGCACCATAATTAATTGCTTGAACAAATTTTGTTTCAAGAATTAATAAGAATTCCGATTAATTTAGTGGAATGTAAGCAGCAGTATTAAAGATGGGCCATCAAATAACTTATGACAATAAACTGTTTTCTGTATCAGAGCATCAAACAATTGATCCTCATCTGCATAAACTAACCCCTGACCTATGAATGATAAAGTGCACCCATATTATAGCAGGCAATTATTGTTGGTTCCAAAGTTTATTATATCTCTGCTATGTGTTGCCATCTATTCTTCTTCTCTTTTCAGCCAAGAATATAATTATGTTCATTATGATGTTAAAGACGGACTTGCCGGGTCTACTGTTTACAGTATGGTGCAGGACAAAGATGGCTTTATGTGGTTCGCTACGGAAACAGGCCTTAGCCGGTTTGATGGCACACATTTTAGAAACTTTTACACCAGCGATGGTTTACCTGATAATGAAATTATAAACCTGTTTGTAGATTCAAAGAACCGCGTATGGATAGTCCCTTTTAAAAATTCTATTTGTTACTATTGGAAAGGGAAAATTTATAACCAGGAAAATGATTCGGTATTAAAACAACTTCAATTTAACGAGGTAATTATCGCATTATTTGAAGATTCATTTAACAATATTTTTATTGCAGACAGACGTCATGTTTATCTTATTAGTAAGGAACAGAAGATTTCGTTTATCAAAAGCGCGAACAATCGGGCTTTTTCTCTTATTAAAGCAGGAATCGATAACAAAAAAAAAATTAAAATCCTTTTAACTTATAATGGGGACGCAGTATACAAATATGCAGAAATCAAACAAAACCGTCTATTCTCAAACATCAATGCTAAGCCCATTAAATTTGGATCTGAAATCGATAATGACATCGCCACAATTGCAATATTACCCAAATTAGATGTGTATAAAATAGACACACTATTTCATTTTATATATCCGGATAACGATAGTTCAATGACTTTCCGATTTCCGCCAGGATTTATCAACCTCTCTTCTATTGATGATACCTTAATCACCCTTAATACCTATAACGGAACTTATTTGTTTAATTTAAACCAGAAAAAAATTACTGATTCATTCCTTACCAAAAATATTATTAATTCTGTTGCTAAAGACAATGAAGGGAACTTGTGGTTCAGTTCTTTTGGCAAAGGAATTATGAGGCTTTCTTCCGGAAGATTTATCGATTTCTTATCAACACCCAAAAAACAGGCGGTATTCAGTATTTTAAAATCAGGTTCGGAAATTTATGCTGGTTCTGACGGTTTTATCATTACAAGAATAGATATAAAAACAAAAAGAATAATTGAAAAGAAAATTTTCAATGGGTTCACCCGTGGAAGAATCACTGCATTAACTGAGAAAAATAATAATATTATAGCAGGAACTGATATTGGCCTTTTTGCGTTGTCTCCGGATGACCTAAGCCTTAGGTATAACAATTTCAAAACATCGTCGATAAAATCGATTTCTGATGAATCGGAAAAATCAATTTTGATTAGCTGTGTGGGTGGCGCTTATATCATCAGTTCAGAAAAAGCTAATATTGAAGATAAAGTTTTTGGAGATAGAGCGACTTGTGCTTACTCTCAGCACAAAGATTTCTACATTGGAACTTTGAACGGTTTATATTCAATTGATAGCCTTAAAAAAATGAATTACCTCGGTAATAGTTTCCAGGCATTCAAAAACAGGATAAATGCAATCAGCAGTAAAAGCCCTGATGCAATAATTTGGGTTGCAACCAACGGAGGAGGGGTTGTAGCTTACAAAGGAAAAAAAGCTATTTTAAATATCACTGAAAAAGATGGGTTAACCAGTAATATATGCCGTACTATTTTTATCTCAAATAATTCCATTTGGGTGGGCACTGATAAAGGCCTTAATGAAATTTTATTATCACCTAATGGCTATAAAATCACTTCTTTTACGAGTTCTGACGGACTTGTATCAGATATCATCAATGCTGTGTACGTGGATAGCAATGATGTATATGTCGGCACTCCCGAGGGATTGTCTTATTTTGATGAAAACCAAATTTCAAAAAAATCAATATGTAAACTAATAATGACTGAAATTGATGCTTCAGGCCATCAACTTCCTTTTGACACAACTGATTTTACGCTGTCGCATAAAAGCAACAATATCGAATTTCATTTCGTTGGCATTTCATTCAAATCGGCTGGAAAAATATCATACCATTATCGCCTTATCGGTTTTGATACCAGTTGGAAAACAACAAACCTTACCCAGGTCAGCTATACCTCATTGCCATCAGGCGATTATAAATTTCAACTAATCGCTACTAACAAATTCGGTCTTCAAAGCAATCCAATAAAAATACCTTTTACTATTTCTAAAACTTTATGGGAAAAAACCTGGTTCAGGATAATTCTCGTTGTTGTATCAGCATTTATTTTGTGGTTCACCATTAACAACAGGATATCCGCCATCAGAAAAAAGGAGAATGAAAAATCAGAAACTATTAAACGTATGAGCGAACTGGAACAAATGGCCTTAAAAAGCCAGATGAACCCACATTTTATTTTTAATTGCCTCAACTCTATACAACATTATGTCATAAACAAAGATATTCTTGGCGCCAATGAATTTATTTCCAATTTTTCAAAACTGGTACGGCTTACTCTTGATAATTCATCAAAAACAAATATTAACCTGGCTGAAGAAATCAATTACTTAACCGCTTACCTGGAATTAGAACAAAAAAGATTTGAAGGTAAATTTGATTTTAAGATTGTCACCGATGACATTTTTTTAAATTCCTATTTTATCCCACCCATGATGTTGCAACCTTATATAGAAAATGCCATCAGGCATGGCGTAAGGTACCGTAATGATAATAAAGGGAGAATTGAAATCAACTTCAAAAAAAATGACAAATACCTTATTTGCAGCATTTCAGATAATGGCATAGGAAGGAAATTATCTCAGCAATTAAAGAGTAAAAATGCTATTGAATACCAGTCTAAAGGAATGGATTTAACTGCGAGGAGGATTAACATGCTGAACAAAACTCAGGTATCAAAAATTATTGTGGATGTGGAAGACCTTGAAACAGGAAACGGCAATATAGGAGGCACCAGGGTTACCATTCAGTTTCCCTTAAGCGAAACAGCAAAAGAAAACAGTGAAATATGATAACAAGTGTTATTATAGACGATGAACCGAAGAATATTCATATTCTTCGAAAAATGCTTAATGAATTCTGCCCGGAAATAAATATTACAGGCGAAGCCAAAGATGCTCTTCAGGCGGTTGACATTATTCGTAATTACAAACCTCAACTTGTTTTCCTTGATATTGAAATGCCCTATGGAAATGCATTTGACATACTTGATCAATTAATGCCTGTTAACTTTGAAGTGATATTCATTACTGCTTTTAACAATTATGCATTAAAAGCATTTCGCTATAGCGCATTAGATTACTTGCTCAAGCCCATCAATATACAGGAATTGCATTCGGCTGTAAACAAAGCTTCAGAAAAAATACTTTCAAAAAATACAAACCTGCAGTTAAAAAACCTTATCCAAAATATAAAAAACAAAAATGAGGCGCTGCGTAAAATCGCTTTTCCTGCAAAAGACGGATTAATTTTTATCCCACTGTGCGACATAATCCGTTTGGAAGCTAGTGGCAGCTATACTCATGTATTCATAAAAGACAATGAAAGAGTTCTTTCTTCAAAAAGTATAAAAGAATACGAAGAATTACTTCCTGATTCCCTTTTCTTCAGGGTACACCATTCACACATTATCAATCTTCTGGAAATAAAAAAATATCACAAAGGCAGAGGCGGCCAGGTAGAAATGAGTGACAATACTTTTATTGATGTGGCCGTAAGAAGGAAAGACGAGTTTTTATCGAAAATGAGTTAACTGCACACTTATTGCGGTATGTGCACAGCTGTAAACTTTACGACTGGTGTAGCCGACTATTTTTTAATTTCACCGATATATAAGTATTAATTACCGGGAACTCCCAAAATACTTGTAATCATTAAACCCTATTGAGTTCAAACTGAGCAAAAAATGTCAAACTCATGTAATAAGGGTTACTAAAAAAGTAACCCTTTTGCATTATAACCATGCAATCGGTTTCCAGATTATCGACCCATTAAAACTCACAGTTTTCGCTTTTTGATTTTCAGGTTATTGGGTGCTCTTTACCAAATTTCTAAAACCGGACAATTCATAATGCCATCATAGCAATTATCACTGAACTGTAATAAAAAAAGGTATTGTCGTTGGTAAAAATACAGTCGCCATTATCGACACATTATGCCATTTTTCTGGCTGGGATTATTGCTTATTATACTTTATAATTGGCGAAGCCCTGAATAACACCAGCGGGTATAAGAATAACATTTTTTCAATAATACTGTGAAAACGATTGATCGGTTCAGGAATGCGAATAACATCTGTCTGTTTGATGGAACAAGCAGTTATAAAGAAATGAAAATAGAATCAGTATACCGACACCACCGACAATATCACTCCTTTTGCGATTGTAAAAGTTAACGGATTTTACAAGGATATCTATTATGGAAACCTGATTTCAGGAAAAGGTTATCGGGTATATAATTTGTTTTTACACGTTAAATTACTTTAATCCTTATTACCTGGACCAATAAGGCCCATGCTACCCGACAGATGACAGAACAAAAAAACTTTTTTGGAGGCGCTTTTGAAGATTACATAACACGTGCAGTAGCAGTTGGTCTAAAATATATACAATATTTGTGCTCCGATTCCGTATTTATCCGCATAGCCCGGTGGTACACTACAGCCTACAGTTACAATAACACAGTTTCCATCGATAAATTTTCGACGTTTTAAAACTTAATTCTTGCTGATTTAACTACCACAAATAACTTAATTTTTATTTTTCTCATTTACCAGAATTACAGCTTCTTCAATCTATCGCAAAATATATTTTGCCCGGAACAACAAATAAGCTGACTCAGATAGGCAAATCCGGTTGCTGCAATTGTTACAAATTATAAAGCGGGGAATATTATAAACAGACACAAAACATATAACAACACCTGAGAAACCTTATAGCAAAAATCATTACCGTTTCATGTCAGTACTTTAAATTTCATCTGCAAAAAAGAAGTACCAAAAAAGAAAATCTTATTAAAATAATATTGAAAAACTTAATTTCGCTGTTTAACCGGGCAACAAATATGGCAGAAACATTAGGGATGTTATGCGACAAATTGAGCATTGTAAAGCTTAAGCAGTTCCACACAAATGATGAAGAAAAGTTAAAAAGTCTTAATAAACAGGCGTTAATGCTACAGCAGGAAATCAATGAATTTTTTGCAGATGCAATTGCAGGCAACATCCCGGTTGAAAGGTTGACATTTGATTCCAATAAAGTCTTCAAGAAAGAAGGCAATGAAGTGGCAGATGTTAGCGGCCTTATTGGGGAAGTGATATACCAGCTTGCTGATGTCAATTGCCAGCTCTGGCACGAACAGGAAAAAGTATATGAATTCGGGAAAGTAGCTGCAGATGAAAAAGACAAAGTCGTGAAGCAACTTGCATTGCTGAATCTTGAACGCAATAAGTGTATCGACTCCATTAATCGCCAGTTTGCTGATATTATTTCACACTTAAAAAAATAAATAAACACCAATATGCATATCCGCAAAAGGACTACATGCCGCGTTTGCGGTTCTTCTTCTTTAACACATGTTATTGATCTGGGCCCTCAATATTTGCAGGGATCATTTGTAAAACCAGGAAAGGAATTGCCATCGCACAGGAAAATAAATTGCTCATTAGTGAGATGTAATCCCCAGATAGATGAGAATGCCTGCGGTCTTCTTCAAATGGAGCATAGTGTTCCTCCGGAAATCCTTTATGCCGCATATTGGTATAGGAGCGGTACCAACTCCACAATGAGAAATCATTTGAAAGGCATTGTGGACAGCGTCCTGGAATTGCAAAAAAAAAATAATGCTAATGTTTTGGATATCGGTTGCAATGATGGCACCCTGCTTGGCTATTATCCTGAAAAGTTTAAAAAATTTGGTTGCGATCCGAGTGATGTTGCACAAGAAGTAAAACACGCTACTGTAGTCCAGGATATCTTTCCTTCGGCAGAGTTGATTAAGGCAATAGGTAAAGATAAAATAGATATTGTTACTTCCATCGCGATGTTCTACGATTTGGAAAACCCTGTTGAATTTGTTAAGGCCATCAAACAAATATTATCACCCGAAGGAATATGGGTTTTTGAAATGAGCTACATGCCTCAAATGCTGGAAAATGACAGCTATGACACCATTTGCCACGAGCATCTTGAGTATTACAGCCTGGCAGTTCTTGAAAAAATCGCTGCATTTGCAGACATGAAAATATTCAAGATACAGTTTAACGATATAAACGGCGGCAGCATCAGGTGCTATGCAACACACAAAGAAAGCAGCCTTTACTTTAACCTCGAAAATTATAAATTAATGAATGAGGTTCGCCAGAAAGAATTTGATCTGGAGCTGGATACCGACAAACCTTATGTCGCTTTTCAATATAGAATTGAAAAGGTAAAGGATGAGTTACATGAACTATTGGTCAAATTAAAACACGAAGGCAAAAGAGTTCACATTTACGGCGCATCAACAAAAGGCAATACTATATTGCAATGGTGTGATATTAACAATATGCTTGTGGAGTATGCCGCTGAACGAAATCCTGATAAATACGGAGCTTATACCCTTGGAACAAACATTCCTATTATTAGTGAGCAGGAAAGCAGGGCTATGAACCCCGACTACTACTTAGTATTGCCCTGGCATTTCAAAAAAGAATTTTTAGAAAGAGAAAAAGAAGCGCTTGATAAAGGGACAGGCTTTATTTTCCCTGTGCCCACCATTGAGATTTTTAAAAAGAAATGATGAAAAAAAAGAAAATTCTTTTTATATCCCACAAAAAAAAACAATGCGGGGTATATGAATTTGGCAAACACATTTTTAATGCGCTCAGTTCGTCAGAAAAATATGACTTCATTCGTGCTGAATGTAGTTCTCTTATAGAACTGAAATCTGCTGCTGAGCTACACACTCCGGAAATAATCATTTTCAATTATCATCCTTCAGTAATGCCGTGGGTTTGCACTAAATCTGTAAAAGGTTTATATAAAAACAATATAAACAATTTCAGCTCAACTTTAATAGGAATAATCCATGAGGTAAACCAGAATATTGCTAACAAGGCAACCAATTACAGAAATAAATACATTCTGGGAGACTCAAGTAAACGCTTACACGCATTATTTGACTTTTATATAGCACCCGATCCAACTCTCTTATTAAAAAACCCTATAGTTTACAAAACAGGCCGCCTTATTCCGGAATATAACGGCGAGATAATTGAACCAAAAATACCAACGTTCGGAAGTTTCGGTTTCGGAACTCCAAATAAAGGTTTTCAAAAAGTTGTTGAAAAGGTTAAACAGGAATTTGATAAAGCAATTATCAGGTTAAATATTTCTTTCGCAGACTTTGGCGACAAGGACGGTATTAATGCCAGAAAAATCGCTCAGGAATGCATTGATATCGTTAAAGGATCAAACATTCAGTTAGAAATAACGCATGACTTTTTTGATGATGAATCGATGCTTAAATTTTTGGCCGCTAATAGTATGAATGTTTTTTTGTACAAAGAAGATACAAAAAACCGGGGTATTTCAAGTGCAATTGATAATGCGCTTGCCGTAAAAAAACCTGTCGCTGTTTCAAGATCATCAATGTTCCGACACATCCTTAACACAAAACCTTCCATTTGTGCAGATGATTTGCCACTACAGACAATATTCTCAAACGGCTTTTTGCCTCTGGAAAAAATAACTGGAGAGTGGAACAAGGAAAACCTGATTTGGGAATATGAAAGGATCATCGGTTCTATACTCAATTATAAACACAGAAACATAAAGGAAGCATCAAGACTTACGCTGGTGCAGAAAATCAGGAAGTTGCTCACTTTGCCGCAGAAAAAATTTACGTGGCTACGTTCTACAGAAGAAATTACCGAAGATGATCTGAATATTAATAACAAAATAATTTACGAGGAGATTAATATACCAAAAAATATTCCTCTTAACCGGATACTGGACAACAAAGCCCGTGAACTTTATAAGCCTGCAATCAACAAGCTTTTTGAAATTGTTCCTAAAACCATGTCAAAAAAAATTGCCGAAGCAAATGTTCAGCAAGGCTTTGTTTTTAATACAACATATCATTATATCAGTAAGTTTAAAAGTCCCAGAATTTTATGTATCGGCAGTTATGAAGATACTGCAGCTATGAGTTTGAAAAAAATGGGATTCCAGATAGATGAAATCGATCCGATGATTAACTATTATCTTCAGGAATATTGCACCAAGCCTTCTGTTGAAAAAAACTCATATGATATTATTTTTTCAACCTCAGTGATTGAGCATGACCCGGATGATAAATCATTTATGGAGGCAATTGACTTATTATTAAAACCCAAAGGAGTAGCAATCATTACCTGCGATTATAATGATCAATGGAAACCCGGAGATCCGAAACCTGAGGTAGATGCCCGCTTTTACACAAAAAAGGATTTGGAAGAACGGCTGTTGAGTTATCTTCCCTCATGCGAGCTTGTAGATACTCCTGAATGGGATTGCCCAAATCCTGACTTCTGCTACCTGGGAAAATTTCAATATACCTTTGCGACCTTTGTGATTAGAAAGAAAGACAATTAACAAAAAATGAAGGCAATCATTTTCGGATCAAAAGGCCAGGATGGGCATTATCTGACCCAATTATTGCAACAACAAAATCTGGAAGTAATTGGAATCGGGAAAGCACTTGCATCTTCGGATATAGATATCACCAATTACCAGTCGGTGAAGAGCCTGATACGAAATCAGCAACCTGATTTCATATTTCATTTTGCCGCCAATTCAACAACAAAACATGAAGCATTATTCGAAAATCATGCTGTTATCAGTACCGGATCAATCAACATACTTGAGGCTGTAAAAAACTTTTCTCCAGGAACAAAGATTTTCATCTCCGGCAGCGGGCTGCAATTTAAAAACAATGGTAACCCTATAAAAGAAACCGACCCATTCGAAGCAAGAGACGCTTATTCAATAAGCCGTATACATTCCGTTTATGCTGCAAGATATTACAGAAACTTAGGTATTAAGGTTTATGTAGGTTACTTCTTTAATCATGATAGCCCGTGGCGAACAGAAAGACACATGGCAAAAAAAATTTCAGAAGCGGTTAAACGGATTGCAAGAGGGAGTGATGAAAAAATTGAAGTGGGAGATGCAAGTGTAGTAAAAGAATGGACCTTTGCTGGCGATGTTGTAAGCGGCGTATGGATGTTGGTTAACCAGGATAAAATAATGGAAGCAAACATAGGTTCAGGCATTGGCTATTCTATAGAAGATTGGATAAACACCTGCTTTTCTATAATAGGGAAAGACAAGAATAGATATATACTTAAAAAAAATGATTTTGTCCCCGACTACAAACAGCTTGTTTCCGATTCCTCTCTGATTCGCTCTGTAGGATGGAAACCACAGATTTCTTTTGAGCAACTGGCTCAAATGATGCTGACACAATAATTTTTTGCCAATAACAATTAAGGCTTAAGTAATATGTTATAGGACAAATATGAACAAACAAAAAAAGATATTGCTCGTTCAACTCTATTCTAACGGCGATTGCCTGTATGCAACTGCAATTGCGAGACAAATAAAAAAAGATTATCCAGGCTGTACGCTCACCTGGGCTATCGCCTCTTTTTGTAAAAACATAATTCTTAACAACCCTTACATTGATCACGTGCTGGAAGTAACTGAAGTAATAAAGGATAAGGTTACTACATATAGAAAATTTAAAAAGAAAATTATAAAAAGAAAAAAGGATGGTGAATGGGATGAGATTTTTTTTACTAATCTGATTGATGATCAACAGGCCAACTATGATGGAAGTATCCGTTCTTCAATTTTCAGGGGATATAATTTAAGCATAACAACGCCTATAACACCAGTGCTTGAATTGTTACCCGATGAAAAAAAAAATGTGACAGGATTTGTAGATACTCATCAATTAAATTTATTTAAAAATGTGTTGCTGTTTGAATTTGCCCCGCAAAGCAAACAGTCTGCCATGACCCCTTCCCTTGCCATAGAAATAGCAGAAAAAATCACAAAAGACAAAAGTATTGCTGTAATTCTATCTTCTGCATTAAAAATCAACCATTCTTCACCTAATATTATAGATGGCAGTATTCTCAGCCTCAGGGAGACAGCTTTCCTAACTAATTACTGCACTTTATTACTTGGTTCTTCCAGCGGCATTACATGGGCATCTACATCAAGTACGGCAAAACTCTTACCCATGATACAATTGCTCGATATTGCCGCAAAATCTTGGGCGAACCCTGTCTCACGTGACTTTAACCGGTTTGGCATTTCTTCTGAAAAACTTATTGAGCTAACCAGTTTTAACCAAGAGACCGTTGTTGATTGTGTAAGGAAAGCCTTGTATGATTTTAAAGAAGCAAAGAAAATCTATCATCAACAATTCCCCGTTCATTTCAATGCGAGCAGAAATATTGTTTACAACCTGCTCTGTTATGCAAACTTTGGAGCCATTATCCGCCACATCAAAATAAATATAAGCGTTTATGGCTACCGCATGTCATTCTTCAAAGAAGTAATAGCAGGTTTTTTAATTTTTCCTTTCAGGCTTATCAGAAATCTTACTCAGAAAAGACACTAAAAATTAAATAGCTGTAGCTATTTCCTATGGGTGATTTGATACCACCACAATGCGGCATATTGCTTTGCATAATAAATAGCCGCCCAAATATTCCATCTTACATCGGTGTAAAATTTCTTCATAAACTTCGCATGGTTGGCAATGCTTATACGTCGTACCAAAAGCCATTTTTCCTTACTGACACTACCTTTATGAATATGCATCACTTTTGCCTGCGGCAGGAAATGTATTTTATATCCCAGTTGCTTAAAATCCCAGCACCACAACACATCTTCGCAATACATAAAAAAATCATCTGATAATTTTTTTTGAGGCAGCCGGCTGATAATCGATTTTGGAAACAGCATGAAAGCTCCCCAAACCCAATCACAGTCCATTTCGGCTTGGTGGTCAAAATAATGATGCAACATCAGCTTTTCACGCTTACGCCTGGGTAGCAATTTATAGAAAGGAAATACTTCCAGCAGTTCCCAGCTAATGGTCCGGAACCTTCTTGTATTGTATTGTACTCTGCCATCAGGGTATAATAACTGACAGGTTACCATGCCGACATCGTTATGTTTGCGCAAATAATCAAGGCAAATTTTAGGGGCATTATTGATCAATTCAGTATCGCTGTTGAGCAATAAAAGATATTCGCCAGATGCATGTTCAATGCCCGTGTTGTTCCCCCCTGTGAACCCTGTGTTTGTGGTATTGATCACCAGTTGTATATCCGGAAACTTCTCAATGAATAAATTGGGGTCGCACTCCGCCGAAGCATTATCCACCAAAATAATTTCATGCTCTACTCCCAGCAGTTTCTCTTTAATTGAACTGATACAATTGATCGTAAGCTGAAAAGTATTATAATTTATAATGATAACAGATAACTCCATACCGGCCTCATGCTACTTTGTAAAAATATGGTTTATTGAATAACATTCTGGGAAAATAGCGCAGAAGCGTTATCATGTTCAAGGTATATTGAAAAGCATCCTTCCAGGTATACCTTGACTTTCCTACGCTAAAAATTTTTTCAATGAATAAGCATATAAAAAAAACGGGCACCTCCAAAACATAGCAACCTAAATTAAATAAATACCAAAAAGGACCGAACTGCTTTCTGATGCGCAACATAGTTGAAACAATTATTTGCCTTCCTTTCCTGTTCCAGAGATTTTTTCCGTTCTCATTTTCGTCTGTACCGTAATAATCGCTGCTGGTACCACCACCAATATGGATTACTTTAGGCTCACTAAATAAATATAATTTACCAAATTTTCTCAAGCGGCCGCACCATTCAATTTCTTCAGCATACATAAAAAAATCATTGTCGAGTAACCCTGCTTTTTGAACAGCCTCTTTCTTAACCAACATAAAGGCCCCCACAATCCAATCCACTTCCATATCTTCTAAAACATTCTGAACACTGGGGATTTTTGACTTAAAACGATACCCCAGATAACGCACAAGCCTACCGAAATAAGGCAAAGGCAAAAGAGTATTTAGCCCTCCCGTAATAAAATGAGCGCCGGATATTTGCTGAGAACCATCAGGGTTAAGCAACTGCACACCGCACCCTACGGCATCATTATGCTTTTCCAAAAGCCTGATGCTTTTATCAATGGCATTTTCCAATATTATTGTATCGGCATTCAGCAATAATACATACCTGCCTGTGGCAAGACTTATTCCTGCGTTGTTTGCACGCGCAAACCCTGCATTATAAGTTAGTGGCAGCCATTTAACCGCAGGAAATTTCTTCATAAGTGCTTCCTGACAATTATCTTCAGAATGATTATCCACAACAATTACTTCAAAACTTTGTGTACACTGCTGACGGTATATACTTTCTATACAATCGAGCACCAGCTTTGCTGATTTGTAGTTAATAATGATGATGGATACATCCATGAGAATAATCAAATCGGATTGTTAGCTAAACTATTTTCCTGGTATTCCAGGCTTTCCACAATGCAACAAGAATAATCAGCCATCCGAGTAATGAAGCAATAAAAACAATAGTAAAACTTTTGTAATAAGAATCAGGCCTGAACTCAAATTTTATTTCATGAGGCCCGGAAGAGATTGCAAGCCCGCGCAAGGCGTAATCAGTTTTTACAATAGGCGCCTCTTTCCCGTCTATATAAGCCTTCCAGCCTTGTCTTTCATAAAAAATTTCACTGAATACAGCGAACTGATTTGTTTTTGATGTGCTATGATAATATATCTCGTCATTATCGTTTTTCTGAAGAATAATTTTTGCGCTTGAATCAAATTCAGGCACAAATGGCACCATTTTTTTGTATGCTATTTCCACAACAGCCGTATCTTTCGGGTTCAAGGTGTTCAATGCATTCATGGCATCAAGTGCTGTATTTGCCCATGATATGCTTCTTACAAACCAACAAGGACCTAATGCGTTAGGGTTTTGCTCAGCCATGGGTTGGCCATTCTGGCCGGGCACAATAAAGTATTTCGTATTCAGCATGTCCAGCACACGTTGATTCATTGGTTGCTTACGCAGCTGATAGGTAATCAAATCTTCAATAATGCTCAGTTTTGCAGGGCTGTATCCGCCTACATTGTTGTGAAAATAAGAAGGCATTGCATCACTAAACGGATCTGTAGTTAAGTTAATAACGCGATAATAGCTTGTGTCCTTCATTATCTGCGCATCTGCTGCCGTTGGTGCGAAAGCAGACTCATTAACAGATTCTTGTTCTTCAAAATTATTTGCATTCAAATATCTTCTATCCACCATTAATAAATCAATCGAACATAATACCAGTATGCACAAGATAGCCACTGAAGCGTTTAGTTTGTTCTTTACGGAAAGAAGCAAGCAAAGAAATACGGCACCGGCAAAAAATACCGATCGGATCAAATCGCTCCCGAAAAGTGATTGCCTGTCTTGTTTTAATGCTTTATAAAATTCATTGGCCACTTCTTTATTCCCTTTTGTGGCCTGTTCAAGGTTATTCAATAAACGGCCGTCATTAGGCCCTTTATAATTGTAATTGATATAAAGTAATGCGGCAACAGCAAAAATTCCAAGTATCACATATCCCGCAATTTTTAATTTCCTGAAAATTTCGTCCTTATTTACTCCTGAAAAAAAGAACTGTTGCAAAGTAATCATAGAAAGAAAAGGGAATAATAATTGAGGTATTACCAGCGACATCGTGGGCGCACGGAATTTATTATACAAAGGCAGGTGATAGAACAAAAAATTATTAACCTGAGGAAAATTTTTGCCCCAACTCAGCATAATACCAATTGCTGAAGCAGCAAGTATCCACCATTTGTCGGAAGATTTTATAAAAACAAGGCCTAAAATAAATAACAAACAAATTCCGGCTCCGAGATAAACGGGACCAGACGTGAATGTTTGGTTACCCCAATAAGCCGGGAAACCACCCGCAAATTGTATGGCCTGATCTTCTCCGATGCCTTTGTCCATAGCCGTCTTGGCGATGTGAGAATCCGCATTGGCAAAATCTTCGCCACTGCTTTTGCCTCCATAAATATCGGGTACCAGTAAAGTATAGGTTTCATCAATTCCATAACTCCATTGATATGCATAGTCAACATCCAGCCCACCGCTTTTACTATCGTCTTTGCGTGTATTGGAATTTGAACTTAATGCAGTGCCCCCCCTTGTACTGGCTTTCGAAAAATCGTAAGTAGTTGCCAAAATCACTAAATTAGAACATACCCCTACAACCGCAGAGACTGCCAAAATTGAAAAAGTAATCAGCAGATGCCTGAAATCTTTTTGTTTTATCAGCCAGGTAATTCTCGAAACAAAAAAACAGCCCAGAATAATCAGAAAATAGTAATCAATCTGGGGGTGATTCATGGCTATCAATAGCACGGTAAACAACATGCTCAAAGCCGTACCTACCCAATACTTTTTTTGAAAGACTAACAAATAAGCCCCAAATGCTGCTGGCAAATAACCCATGGCCAAAGCCTTGGTAACATGCCCCACTTCTACAATAATAGGGGTATAAGAAGCATATGCATATACAAGGCCTGCCAAAATACCGATCCTATAATCAATTCGCAGCACCTGGCTGAGAAAATAAAAGCTCACACACATCAAAAAGAAAAAATCGAAAGGATGTGGCAAAAAAAATGTGAACAAATTATGGAAGACATTGAGAGAAAAATGCCCGGCATCTCCGGCAACAAGAATCTGAAAAGCAGGCATCCCGCAAAACATACCGTTGGTCCATAAAGGAAGGGTGCCATGTTTTGCCTGGTATTTCAGGGAATTGCTTTGCATTGCTGCAGCATGCACCATATCACTTTGCTGCAGTACTTTTCCCTGTAACGCAGGGCTGCAATATATAAGCGTAACTACTAAAAAAACAGCAATAGCAATAATATGCGGAAGCGCTTTTTTCAACAAGGAAGAATTCATAAACTAAATAAAATTAATCAGGCAAAATAATGCTATTTTGGGCAGAAATATGACAATTAGAATAGGAGCAAATGTGAAAATCGGCCAATATCCCTATTCAATGAAAAATTATGTTTAGAATAAGTTTTTTCGCAAGAGTAGCCTTCATATGTAACCTTTGCTTCCTTGCATCAGTTATCATGCAAATGATGGCGCACCCTCCGGAAGGCGAAATGGTGGCAACAACGATTATTATTGGTTATTTATTCGCAGTGATCATTAATTTACTTGTGAACATTTGGATAGCGGTTCTTTTTCTAAAAAAAAAAGAATTAAACCATCCTGTGCCCCGATGGCTTATTATTATTAACTTCCTTTTTTTAATACCGGAACTTATACTTGTTTTCAGATGATCCACAACATTCTAAAAGATAAACCCACCAAACTATTTCTTGGTTTCACAGCTTTTTTTTGTTGCAATGCATTGATTGCGGAATCAATCGGCACCAAACTTTTTTCACTGGAAAAATTATTGGGTACGCATCCGGTAAATTTTTCATTATTTGGGCAAAGCGGCCTTTCATTTGTGCTCACTTGTGGCGTACTTCTCTGGCCTCTCGAGTTTGTGCTGACCGATATTGTTAATGAATTTTACGGGCCAAAGGCCGTACGGCGTATTTCCTGGACAGCAGTAACTCTTATTTCTTATGCATTCCTGATGTATTTTCTGGCTATCGGTATCCCGCCGGCCGACGTATGGATTGCAAGCAGCAGCCAACAAGGTGTTGAAAATTTACAAAGTTCATTCAGTGCTATTTTCGGACAAGGAATGTTAATCATTATTGGCAGCCTGGTAGCTTTTTTAGTGAGCCAGATTGTTGATGTAACCGTTTTTCACAGCATTAAGCGAAAAACAGGAAATAAATATTTATGGCTCAGAGCTACCGGTTCAACTCTCGTGTCTCAGTTGGTAGACAGTTATATTGTTCTTTTTATAGCCTTTATTAAATATTATTCATGGCAGTGGATATTAGCCGTTGGCATGATGAATTACATTTATAAGTTCAGCGTCGCTATTCTTCTTACGCCGCTGATTTATTTCATAGAAGGAAGAATTGAAAAATACCTTGGCAAAGAAACGGCACACAAAATGAAATTGGCCGCTATGGGGAGAGAAAATGAATAATTTTTTCCGGAGTTTTGAATGTTGAAAAAGGCCTAACTATCTGAAAGGCTTATAAAAACTAATTGTGGCCAGTGAAAGCATCGGTTTGTCACCCGAAGAGTCGCCATAACAATATATTTCATCATAGCCTGATAAATCGAATTGCTCTTTAATTCTCCTTACTTTTTCTTCTCCATGACAGTTTTCTCCTGAAATTTTCCCCGTTAATTTTTCATCTTTTATTTCAAGCTTGGTGCAAACTAATTGCACCCCGGTTTGCGCAACCCATTGTTCGAGCCAGTTTTTTGCAGATGCCGAAACAATAACAATTTCAGCATTTAACTCTTTTAATTTCCTTATTTCAGCCAGCGCTTTGGGCCTTATTAATGCCGGTAATTTTTTTGAAGCAAATTCATCACATTTTTCCTGGAACAGAAGCAGGGATGTTCTTTTAAAAAAGAACCTGAGTATAATTTGTTTGGCTGTGCTGTTGCGTATAATTTTTAATTTGTATGCAAGCAGGAAAGGAGCATTCAGCAAAAACCCGGCATAAAAAAGAAAACTGCCTTTGTGATATTTGATCACTTCCGGCAAACTGTCTTTTACAGTAACGGTACCATCAAAATCAAAAAAAGCGATGCGCCGATTCAAAGGTTCATTTTTTTAAACTGGAATTCAGGAATATTTTTAATAATAAGCATTATCCATCGCCACACCCATTTCACATATACTGTATTTTTCTTTTTCCGTACTGCAGCAAAAACCGCGACTGCCACTTCTGATGGGTAGGCGGTAAGCAGCTTTGGCAGTTTCAATTCTTCAGTCATTTTAGTGTACACAAATCCGGGTTTCACACTTACCACATGCACATTATACTTTAAAAGCTTATTCCTTAATCCAGCAAGATAGGCAGAGAATGCAGCTTTGGCGCTTCCATAAATTAATTTACTTTGCCTTCCTCTTTCTCCGGCTACAGAGCTAATGCCTGCTATGACACCTTGCTTTTGAGACAGATAATATTTCGCTGCAATATTTAATATGGATACAGCCCCGGTATAATTGGCATCAATCATCCGGTGTGTAACTTCAAAATCATCAAAAGCTTTATCTTCATTTTCCATTAGTCCAAACACACATATTGTAATATCGGGTTTAGGCGTCAACGATTCAAAGAAATTTTTATGAGCCGAGAACTCAAGCGCATCAAATGAATGGACTGTGCATTGAATATTGTACCGCACGTGCATGTCTGATCCCAGCGGCTTTATCTGATTTATATTGCGTGCAGCGAGTTGCAGGTTATACTGATGAGAAGCAAATTTTTTTGCAATTGCCATTGCGATATCGGATGTAGCGCCAAGTATCAACACTGTTGGCATGAGAAGTCAGTTTTTTGTTAAAAGTAATCTGTCTGATTGAAGGGAACGTATTTTTCCTGTAGGATTATATTTCCTCACTATGGCCTTAAACTGATCAAGCTCCGGATAACCTGCAGTCATTACCTCGGGTTTCATTCTCGCATCCTTACTCATATACAAACGGCCACCATATTGTAAAACCACTTTGTCCAATCCGTCCAAAAAATCAAATAAGCCTTCCCGTACAGGAAAATCAAGTGCAAGAGTATAGCCTTCTTTAGGAAAAGAAATGATACTATCCTGAGGGCCAAAAACCTTAAGAACGGCGAGGAATGACCCCAATCCTTTATTACTGATTTTTTGCAAAATTTCTATTAGGCCTTGTTTTGCATGCAACGGCAGAACAAACTGATATTGCACAAAACCTTTTTTTCCATAGCCCCTGTTCCAATGAAGGATGGCATCAAGCGGATAGAAAAAAGGTTCATAAGAAACAATATTATTCAATTCCTTTTTTCTGTTTTTGGAGTAATACAAAAAATTGAATGCTTTAACCGTAAAAGAATTCAACGCCCAGGACGGTAAATTGAAAGGGAAAGTAATTTGTTTCTTTCTGGGAAGTTGCAAAGGGTCCATCTTTTGCTTATCATTCAATTGACTGAGTTTGGCGTGTTCGCCTAAAATTAAAATGCTTCTGCCAAAATTTTTTCCCTTTTTAAGGCAATCGATCCAGGCTACTGAATAGGTGTAATGTTTATATTCATCAAACAGGCGTATTACCTCTTCCAGGTTTTCAGCTTTTATCTGTTTCTGTATTATATACGATGATTCAATTTTTTTAAGTCTGAACTTTGTTCGTGTAACCATCCCTGTTAGCCCCATCCCTCCACAGGTTGCTTCAAAAAGATCATGGTTTAATTCAGATGAACAGGTAACCGTTTCTCCATTTGCCAGCATGACATCCATATCAACAATCTGGTTGCTGAAAGAACCATCCACATGATGATTTTTTCCATGCACGTCACTTCCAATAGCCCCGCCAACAGTAATAAACTTCGTTCCCGGAGTTACAGGCAAAAACCAGCCCTTGGGAACAATTACTTCCAATATCTGATCAAGAGTTAGTCCGCTCTGACATTCAAAAATTCCTTTTCCCTCGTCAAATGAAAGTATCTTATCATATTTCAAAATTGAAATAGTATTACTGGCCAACGAAGCATCGCCATAACAACGACCATTACCACGCGGAATGAAGCTATCTGTATCTTTCATTAATTTAGCTAATTGATCATCAAATACAAAAGTCTTTTCATCGCTTTCTATCGCCGGGTAGTTTCCCCAATTTGCTATTTGTTTTTTCATATCAGTAGCTTTTGCATTCGGGTCATCAATCATTTTAATGAGAAATTTGATGGCTTTTAAAAATTACTATATCACGTAAATATAAAATCACATAAAAACTGATTATCCATAAAACGATGGTCGCTTGAATAAAACGATCCCTGTATAAAATTTTTGTAGGCGATCCCGACTGTTGCTGTACAAAAGTTATTTGCAGATACCTCATTACACCTGCAATAACAAATAAACTGGTATAGTATAGTCTGTACGCATGTAACCTCACATAAGTTTTTGAATCTACAGTATACATGATATACGAAACGATAATAATCGCACAAAAAAGACCAAGCATGGTATTCAAAAATTCAAGGTTATACCCCTTTACGGATTTTCTCATTTCATTCCCTGTAGATATTTTTAGTAATATATCATCTCTGCGTTTTGCAATAGCCATAAACAAAGCAAGCAGAAAAGTCATAATAATCAGCCACTCTGAAGTATCGGTATTTGTAATGATGGCTCCGGATTTTACACGTAATACAAAACCAGACGCAAGAATTAAAATATCCAGAATTGCCATATTTTTTAAGCCAAACGAATATGCCAGATTCAAAATAAAATAAATAAAAACCACAAATAGAAATTTAAAGCTACTATCAACTAATAAACCCATTACAGCGCCAATAAGCAACAGAATAATACAAGTGAATATCGCAGCCGTTTTTTTTACCATTCCCGAAGCAAGTGGTCTTTTGCTTTTTTCAGGATGTTTGCGATCATCTTCTATGTCTCTGTAATCGTTAATGATGTATACGCTACTTGCAAAACAGCAAAAGGCAACAAAACCACCGAACAGCAACAGAATGTCTTTAGAAACAAAAAAATTGCCTGCAAAAAAAGAAGGGATGAACAAGAACAGGTTCTTTGCCCAGTCCTTAGGCCGCAACAATTGAATGTAATATCTCATGTTACCAAATGAAGTCACAAGATACAATGCAAAACCCTTTGGTACAATAGGTTGACCGGAAAGGAAGGCTATAAAGAACGTTTTAGGAACCGGATTATGTAGTTAACCGGCAAAATTTCAATTTGCTCATGTTATGTTATAAGTTCAGTAAGCAAACTTCAACAGAAAAACATCTTTGGAGCATCCCGATATTTATTATTAATTCCGACAAACAAACTATTCAATAGTTTAGTTGTCAAAACTTCAATTGTAATTCGGCAATTATCCGGGCATACCTATTTAAATCAGGGCATCAGCAGATATTATTGAATGATCTTCTCAACTCTTGCAAGTTTCCCGTCCTCATTAACTCCTTCCATCACAAGCCTCATTACTTTGGTGATATCATTATTGAAGAACCTTATAGTAAACCTGCGGTTATCCTTATCCGTGAGAATATATGGTTTCCAGAAAAGAGTTGAACGGGTATCTTCACTTGTCGTCTGATCATCTATATTCCGATAATCAGGGGAATAAAATTCTTTTGTTAGTGTATAACCGATAATCTGCGCCCGGTCAAGCCCTTTAAAATTATCATCATTTCTTCTTCCCTCATTACCTCTTTTTGTGTATACTGCAATAGCACCTCCTGCGCTTCCACCTAAAACAGAAGCCTCGCCCGGACGCATTACTTTAATATAAGCCACATCTGTAACAGGAATGTTTCTCAAGGCTGATACATCTACCTGCATTTCATTCAGGAATAATCCCGGCGTGGAACCTCGCCACTGAAGCGAAGGAGTAGCTCCTGTAGTATTGATCTGAAGGCCTGCCACCTTACCTTGTAAATATGTAAATATATCTATGGCAGACTGGGCAAATGGGTCGTTTACTAAATCAAAAGAATAACCATCTCCCCCGCTAAAAAGTCCGGATGTATATTTTTCATCAAGTAGCTGGGCAGGAGATTTCGTTTTCCCTCTGACTGTAACAGCTTCAAGGGTTTTTACGTTTTGATTGGTAAAAGTATTATGTTGAGTTTCTTCAATAATAAAACGGTTTCTGTTTAGCAGAGAAGAGTCTGCCGCAGCCCATGAATCTTTTGCAATTGTCAAAGGACGGATACTACGGTTTTGCCGTATCAATCCGTTATTGAAAGTAACCGCAGCCATATTTGAAAGATTGCGGTTAATGTTGAATGAATAATAAATCTTTGCGGTATCGTAAAAAACAAGGCCGCTGAGGCCAAATTTTCCACCTGATAAATGAGGTACCTGTAATATCTGTGTACTGGAATCTCTTTTCTTCAAGATTACATTCAGGGATTCATCTTTAGCAATGCTTGAAGGATTGACCCCAAATACATCAACACCCAAAATCAGGTGGTCCTGATCAAAATATTTTATAACCGGCATTTTACCTCTGGCAAGTTGCTCCCATTTGAAACGGCGCCAGCCGTGTGTAAGCATTACCAAATCCAGGTGGCGAACAACACTGTCTGAAGAATTCGAAAAATAATAAAAAGGATTATGCACATACCCCTTTATATCACCTGTACACAATAATCTTGAAATGATATTATCTTCATTAGCAGAAATCCCATCGGCCAATGCATCAGTAACGGATAACGACAAATTTGCTTTCAGTGTATCAGGTACTGTAATTTCAATTACATTTTCTCCACGCTTTGAGGTATTCTTTTTCGTCACAACTGCTTCCGCAGCAAATTCGTATTCTTGATTGTTCACGAAAACAATTCTTTCCGCCAAAGGCATATCCTCTTCACTGAATAAAGTTATTTGCAGAATGCCTGAAGGCAATTGATTAACTGGTATGGCCCCGCCGCTCATGAAGTTTTCCCTGAGATTTATTTTCGCTTTGTAAATGAGGTGCTGATGCATGCTGGCAATAATAATAAATTGATTATTTCCATTATCGTTTTCAGAGGACCTGGCTACACTAAATAAAATTTTCCCTTTCGCAGGAAGTACCCGCAGTACCGCTCCGCTATTTTTTACCTGAGGAAGCGCTGTGGTGATCTGGGTCCCGTTATTATCTGTCCAGACGGCAACTAATGAGTCAGACTTACCGGGGTTAAGTAAAAAGCTTCCCATACCATCATGTTCAGATGAAAATTTTGCCAACTCTTTCCCTGTTATGTCTTTTATTACACCCTTAACTGAAACCGGTTGTCCGAACCGGTCGTTGGCTTTAAATGCAATATTGTTATCAACACCGGCAATGATATACCCCCCTTCCGGAAAAAATTGCATCCGTACTTCTTCCTTACCCGGAGTAACACTGATATCTTTTTTACCATTGGCAATCCGGATATCTTTTTCATAAACAAAAGCTGTATCGAAATTCTGCATCCAGGCTGTATATGCCCGGAAGTGAAGGTGCCCGTTTTTAATTGTTTTCGGCAAAGTAAAACTTCCTGCAGCTGTTGATTCGAGCAATGGGGCTGCATTTCTTTGTAAAACATTTCCATCCGCATCAGAAAGCTCTGTATAAAAATTTTTGCTTATTAGTGAGGGGAAGCCTCCTGCGAAAACATAAGCTTTATACCAAACAGTTTCGCCTTCGTTATAAACGTTCTTATCGAAATGGACATATACATTTTCCTGTGGGAAATTTTCAGCATAAACGTTCATCATCGAATCTATTTTTTGCGATTTGCCCGATAAAGGGACCGCTAAAAGGGCTACAAATAATATTCTTCTGATATTCATAACAGTTATCAAAAATTGTTCACAACTTTCATTTACAATAAAATAAATCTTCCTGATAATATAATTTTGTAATGTTCAGCAATATTCTTTAAAAAAATTTGTTAAGAAGAATAATATTTTCTTTAATGCAGAGAAACCCTGGTTCCATGAGTTGCGTATACGTTGTAACCCTTGATAATTACAGGAATATTTATTAAATTTCATCTAAATAAATATCACTATGAAACTGAAAATATACCTGTTATCCTGTCTCGTTGTAATTTCGTTAGGATCATGTAAGAAATTGGTACAGCAGCAAGAACAAAATGCAGTAATGAATATTATTACTAACGGGGTATGGTATGTTACCCTTTACAATAATGGGGGCACTGATATAACCGCTTCATTTTCAGGATATGTTTTTCAATTTAAGCAAGATGGAACAGTAATAGGAACAAAAGATAGTATTTCTGTGGCTGGAACGTGGGTACCCAATATTAACAACTATACCATAACTTCTGATTTCCCTAATGCCTCAAACCCTTTGAATAGACTGAATGCAGTATGGAAAATAACAGACAGTTCAATTGACTACGTAGTGGCAAACACGACTATTAATGACTCAACAGCAAATTTAAAGTTACAAAAGCAATAACCAGAAAAGCAAAGCAGCAGGCATGATCAATGTTAGTTTAATATTCGCAGAATTCAACTTAATTTATCGGTTTTAGTTATTTGTTTAAGCCGCACAATAATCCCTATCCCGATTTGATCATTTTTAAAGAATTTATTTTTTTAGAATTCTTTTGAAACATACAATGATTATTATTAATTGACATTAAAGCAATTTTTAGTGTTAATAGGCGTTTGAATATTTGCGATTTATATAAATCCGGCTCATTATATAAATCGAAGATGCACACGTAATCCTCACCCCCTAAGAAACTAACTTTTAGTTTAAACCCACTAACAGAGTAAAACATACATTAATCAAGTAACCTTAAACTTCAATTGCCCGTTGAGAAGAAAACTACCATTAATTATTGCTGGACTTTTTACAGCAGCTATTTTAAAAGCCCAGGTAGCAGGCATAAAAGCTACGCCCACCTCCGGTTGTAGTCCACTAACAGTTGTATTTCAAAGCACTTCTACAGGGGCAACAAGCTGGAACTGGAATTTTGGAGATATCATTAACAATACTGCGAATACACCTAATGCAACACACACCTATAATTCACCCGGCACCTATACAGTTACCCTGACTATCAACGGAGGAAGTACAGCAACACAAACTATCATTGTAAATTCACCTCCAACGGTAAAATTCGCAGTAAGCGACTCAACAGGCTGTTTTCCGCTAAACGTACAGTTTTATGACCAATCTACTCCTGGCTCAAGCGGAGCTGCTATTGTAAACTGGCGTTGGGATTTTGGGGATGGTGTAATTGACACTACCGGGATTAAAAATCCATCTCACATATATAATTTGGCTAATCCAACTGGCTTCCCAGTTACACTTCAGGTAGTAGATGCAAATGGTTGTTCCGGAGTAGTTCCAAAAACTAAATATATAGTAATTCAAGACGGGGTGTCCCCTTCATTCGATATTATTGCATCGGTTGGTTGTAAAAGCCCTATTACAGTTAACTTAAACAATACCTCTTCCTCCCCAACTGGCTATCCAGTATCATACACCTGGAGTTTTGGGGATGGGAGTCCGAATTCAAATGCTACTAGTCCACCACACACTTACCTAACCTCAGGAAATTATAATATCAAGCTGGTAGTAGCAAGTCAAAAAGGATGCTCGGACAGCCTTACTAAAATTGCAAATATTGTAGCAGGAAATGTTAGTTCAAGTTTTACTGCCCCCGATAGTGTATGTGTGAACACACCCATTAATTTCAATAATACATCAACCCCAACACCAACAATCTCTAACTGGAATTTTGGGGATGGGACAAGTTCTAACGCCATTGATACAACAAAAATTTATACTACTGCAGGAATTTATAATGTCAAATTAACAAATACATTTGGTTCTTGTATAGATTCATTTATAAAGAAGGTAGTAATACTTAACCCGGCTGTAGCAAATTTCTCAGCATCCCCATTGGTTAGCTGTGATTCTTTATTTACTGTTAATTTTATTGATCAATCAACCGGTGCCAGCAAATGGCTCTGGAATTTCGGGGATGGAACCACGTCTTCACAACAGAACCCAACTCATACTTATAAAGGATATGGAAATTACAATATAACTTTAACAGTATACAATGCTTCAAATTGTGGTGGAACTATCACCAAAAACCAATATATAAAAAATGCAAAACCTACCGTACAATTAAGCCAGATAAATGCGGGAGGGTGTATTCCCTATTCATTCACCCCTATTCTTACCGATAGCACGATCGATGGTATAAAAAGTTATTTATGGGATTTTGGGGACGGTACAACCTCAACCTCGGGAGTACCGCCAACCCATGTATACAATAATGTTGGCACTTACCCTGTGAAATTGACTATCACCACTAATGGGGGATGTACAGCCACTACTGTTGATACCGTTAAAGTAGGGTCTATCAAACCGATTGTAAATTTTACAGCAATACCTACAAATGTTTGTGTTAATAGTCCAGTAAGCTTCACTGATAAATCGACAAACAATCCGGATCAGTGGTATTGGACTTTTGGGGATAATGGCATTTCAACACAACAGAATCCGACTTATCAATATACCCTACCAGGAACATTTATTGTTACCCTGAGAGCTTATAATCATGGCTGCAATGATTCAGCGAAAACAACTATTACAGTTAATCCGCCTTTAGCTGCATTTACTTATAATTTCAGTTGTTCAAATAATCAAACTGCATTTATATTTCATGACAGCTCCATTGGAGCTAACTCCTGGACTTGGGATTTCGGAGACGGAACTACATCGACGCTGCAAAATCCTTCACACATTTTCAGTTCTGGAAGTAGTTCTTATACCATTAAACTGACAGTTACCAATTCAAGCAGCGGATGCAGCAACTCCACTACAAATATTATTTCCACAAATAACAGTCAATGGGATTTTAATCCTTCTGCTTCAAAAACATGTGTTGATAATCCAATTAATGTAATCGCTTTAAATAGTAATAATACACCTACACTTAATTTCTACTATGATTTTGGAGACGGCACAATAGATACTTTAAACAGTATTATTGCCTGGCATTCTTATTCAAAGGCTGGAACTTACACGATAAAAATGATAGTCGTTCAAACCAGCGGATGCACCGATACGATCATTCACACTAACGCCATTACGGTAGGTGGAGCTAAAGCTGATTTTACTCCTTCAACTTTACTTGGATGTAATAGCATTTCTGAAGTCTTTACAGACAAATCAACTTCAGATGGCATACACCCGATAAAACAATGGATATGGGATTTCGGGGACGGATCAGGCCCACAGACCTATACATCACCCCCTTTTTCACATAACTACACTAAACAAGGCATATACTCTGTAAAATTAACAGTATCTGATGGTACTGGTTGTAGTGACAGTATTGTAAAAACAAATCTTCTGACCGTAGCTCAGCCAAGTGCAATTATTAACGCTGTCGATTCTTTGTCCTGCCCGGGCTCCCCGGTTCAGTTCGTCAATAACTCCAAGGGCTATGGATTAACATATACATGGGATTTTGGGGATGGAAACACTTCAACAGCAACTAATCCAAATCATATTTATTCAATTGGATCATATACAGCTTCTTTAAAAGTTGTTGACCAATACGGATGCACTGCTACATCAAATAATTACAATATAGTTATAGATACTCCTTACGCTTCATTTATAATGAATGACACTTTCGCAAGCTGCCCCCCATTAATAGCTAATTTCACGTTCACAGGCAGCTATTATAAATCTTTAAGATGGGATTTTGGGGACGGGGGTATTTCAAATCTGGTAAACCCAAAACACTTTTATACTCTCCCGGGCACCTACCTCGCTGACCTTATTGTAACCAGCCATGGAGGTTGCACAGACACTGCATTCTCGAAAACCATAACGGTACTTGGCCCCAATGGCAATTTTGATTATACCCCTTTACAGGGATGTCATCAGCTTACGGTAAATTTTACGTTAACTACCAGCGATAATGTAACAAAGTATTTTTGGATCTTCGATTCGTATCAGTCCGATTCCTCAACAGCTCCAAATTTTACTTTTACCTATGATTCTATAGGCACCTGGACACCTACAGTTATTCTTCAAAATTCAACAGGTTGCAACGTTCCCATTAAAGGCCAAAACCCAATTGTGGTTAGTGGCAGCAAACCCAAATTTGGTGTCGATAAAACTGTACTCTGCGATAATGGCTCAGTTCAATTTACAGACTCATCTTATACTGTTGGAACAGTAGCAGGCTATTATTGGGATTTCGGAGATGGCAATATTTCTTCAGTACATAACCCATCACATTATTACGCTTCCCCCGGTTTATACTCGGTAAAACTTATAGTAACCATGCAAACTAATTGCGAGGATTCGATAATAATGAATAACCTGATTAAAGTGGTGGCAAGCCCATCAATAGGTATTACCGGTGATGTAGAAAAATGCGTTCCTGCTTCAATGAATTTCCAGGGAGTAATCTTAGTTGCAGACACATCAGCATTTAAATGGCACTGGAACTTTGCCAATGGCAAAACCGATTCTGTTATAAATCCTGTTTCGCAAATTTATAGCAGCCCTGGTTCCTATACCGTTCAATTAACAGCAACCAACAGCAGCAATTGTGCTACAACCGTTTCTCAAATTATTAAAATTGATTCCATACCCATTACCAATGCAGGTATTGACACTGCTATATGTGTTGGACAAAATGCGTATTTACATGCGTCTTCATCCATGTTTCCTGCTTCATATAACTGGCTTCCCCCTACAAACGGAACCTTGAGCTGTACATCTTGCAGCAACCCGGTTGCAACACCAACGGTGAATACAACATATTATGTTCAAACAACAAATGCTTACGGCTGTAGCACCACCGACAGCGTTTTAGTAATGGTTGTCCATCCTTCCACTTTGAATCTAACACCACTTTCTGATTCCCTTTGTTTGGGGCAACAGGTACAATTAATTGCTTCGGGAGAGCAAGTATACACATGGACCCCGTCTGCAGGTTTAAGCAATCCTTCAGTCGCTAATCCAGTAGCGAGCCCTAATACTTCAACCGTTTACACTGTGACAGCTTCAGACAGTATATACTGTTTTGTTAAAACGGCTTCTGTTAATATATCCGTTTTCCCGTATCCAACTGTTAATATAGGGCAGCCTGTGGTTTCAATACCAGTAGGAACGTCTTATCAAATTAACGGAAACGGCTCGTCTGATATAGTGGGCATTTTATGGCAGCCTGCTATTGGTCTTTCCTGTACGGATTGCCTTTCACCAATAGCCGAACCTGTTAATACTACTATATATTCTATTACCGTTACAAACAATGGCGGATGTTCAACATCAGATAGTGTCAAGATTATTGTAACATGCGATGGAGGTAATCTTTTTGTGCCGAATACTTTCTCACCAAATGGAGATGGCTCAAATGATTGGTTTTATGTTCAGGGAAAAGGCTTAAGCAATATTCAATCAATGCAGATATTTAACAGGTGGGGGCAGTTAGTATTTGAAAAGAAAAATTTTACTCCTAATGTTGAACAAAACGGATGGGATGGGAATTTCAATGGAAAGAAAGCTCCTAGTGACGTTTATATTTATACTATTGAAGTTATCTGTCAAAATTCTCAGCTCGTTGCCTATCATGGCAATGTCACTTTAATCCGATAAATCCTGAGCAATGAAAATCTTAACCCATTATATAAAAAATATCACTGTTTATGTGTTCATGATCCTTGCCGTTCAGAATGTAATGGCGCAGGATATTCATTTCTCCCAGTTTTTTGAAGCTCCTTTACTTCGCAATCCTTCATTAGCAGGAATTTTTGTTGGCGATTACCGCATACAAGGAGTTTATCGTGATCAATGGAACAGTATAACTAATGGTTATAGAACAGGATCTCTGAATGCAGAATTAAAATCTCCTGTCGGCAAAGGAAATGATTTCATTACAACCGGCTTGCAATGTTTATTTGATAAAGCGGGAACTGCAGGCCTTACAACAACCCAGGTTTTACCTGCACTCAATTATCATAAATCTTTAAGCGATCAGAAAACCATGTATTTGTCTCTCGGTTTTATGGGAGGTTATGTTTCAAAAATTATTGACCGCTCAAAAGTAACAACCAGCAATCAATATAGCGGTGGTGTTTTCAATCCTTCAATTCCCGATGGCGAAACTTTTCCCTCCGCAAATATTCATTACTGGGATGCCAGTGTAGGAATGAGTTTCAATACCACATTTGGCCAGGACCAGGAAAACAGTATGTTTCTCGGGGCGGCATTTCACCATTTAAATCGCCCTAGAAATTCCTTCTATCAGAACAGCATTGAGCTTGATCCAAAATATGTTTTTTCCGGAGGGCTGAAGCTGCATATGGATGAGAATTCCTTTATGACGTTACAAGCAGATTACTCCACGCAGGGAGGGTTCCGGGAAACCATTGCAGGAGCATTGTATTCATATAAACTGGGTTATGATACCGAGGATCCACAGTATATTTTAAGTTTAGGAATGTTTTTAAGATGGCAAGATGCTCTTGTTCCGGTAATCAAACTTGACATGCTCCCCTTATCTGTAGCATTAAGTTACGACGTGAATATTTCTCAGTTAAAAACGGTTAGCCAGGGTCGCGGTGGAATTGAGTTATCAATTTCCTATATAGGCTTTTTGGAAAGGGACAACAGCTCAAAATATAAAATGTTGTGCCCACATTTTTAAATATTAACAAATTAAAATAAATAATATTTGTTAAGCTATTGAGAAGTCAGGCCTAATTGCGTGTGTTTGATATGCTTATTTGTAACTTTGGAATAATATGTCTATTTTGGATTTGTAAAAAACCAGTTGATTATGAGGATTTTTTACATATTGTTCATTACCCTATTGACAACCCTTCAGGTGAAAAGCCAGTCATCAGCTGCTTCTTCACAGGATCCGGATGCCAAGCATGTTAAATTTTATCCTAACCCGGCTACTTCATTTATTACATTCGATTTTATTAAAGAAACAGATCAGGGTTATTCCTTTCAGATATATAATTTTCTTGGAAAAAAAGTTTACGAAGCGCCTGCTAATTCAAAAACAATCGTGAGCCTGACCGATTTTACACGTGGCATTTATATTTTTCAGGTTAAAGACCCCAATGGAAAAGTTATTGAAACGGGCAAATTCCAGGTAAGTAAATAGAATTCCTTTTAAATATTCAGTTATAAAACCTGAACAATTAAAAACTTCAGATAATTTGTATTTTCCAATTTTCTAATAACCGGATGATCGGGAGACTGGGATTGAAAAACAACCTGCCGCAGTTTTCTTTTTGCATCTCTTGCGGCCATTTCGATTGTATCTAAAAACATTTCGGGTTGAACAAGATTCGTGCAAGATGATGTTACTAAAAACCCCCCATGTTTTATCAGTTTCATTCCACGTAAATTAATTTCTTTATAACCCCTTACAGCATTCTGAATATTTTCGCGGCTTTTTGTAAACGCCGGCGGGTCAAGCATCACCACATCGTATTTTCTATTGTCTTTATCTAATTGCTTTAGCACATCAAAAGCATTAACAACTTCAAATCTGCATACGTTTTCAAGTCCATTAAGCCGTGCATTTTTGTTGGCCATTGCCACTGCAGTTCCTGAAACATCAAGTGCATGTACCTGTTTTGCGCCATAATGAGCGGCGTGAATTTCAAAACTTCCTGTGTAACAAAATGCGCCGAGTACATCGGCATCTTTCACTATTTGATGAATCGCCTTCCTATTATCCTGCTGATCTAAAAAATAACCCGTTTTTTGGCCGTTTTCAATGTCCACACAAAACTGCAAACCATTTTCATGAATAATAATATTGGTATCAAACGGAATTGAGAGAAATCCCTTTTGTTGCGGCAATCCTTCCAGTTCCCGAACCGGCACATCATTTCTTTCATAAATACCAGCCGGAGAAAATATTTTTGTAATGGCTTGTACAATTGCCGCTTTCCAGACATCGATACCTAATGCCAAAGTTTGAATCACGAAATAATTACTGAACTTATCAATAATCAGTGCTGGCAAAAAATCAGCTTCTCCAAAAACTAATCTACAATTTTCAGTATAACCGATTTTCTTTCTGTATTCCCAGGCTTCATTGATTTTTTTAAAGAAAAAATCTTCATTAATGATTTCATTTTTTTCCCGCGCCAGAATCCTAACTAAAATTTGCGACTTAGAATTAATATAACCTCTGCCAACAAATTTTTTATCGTGGGTAAAAACCTGTACTATTTCTCCGTCATGATAATTTCCTTTTATTGATTCCACCTCGTTGGCAAATACCCAGGGGTGACCATCTCTTATTCTTGAACTTATTCTGCTCTTCAGATTTACTGCTATCATTCCGCAAAAATAGCTGAACCTGGCGTTCTTAGGTTTAAATCAGCTTTTTATAAGACAATTTGTCTCTTAAAATAACTTGGCAAAATTATTGACAAGCTTAACTTTGCGGCAATTTTGGCAAAAAACAATATATCTTACCGGCAATTCAAATACCTAAGAATAACCCGGTAGGCGTTATTTTATTTATTTACAGCATAACTCAATTTTAATAAGTAATGAACGAAAAAGAAACAAAAAATAATAGCAAATCATTCAGCGGCATCAACGATGACGAAAGAGAAGCAGCTGGAATTAATTCAGATGAAAACTTATCCGGTACTTCTTATTTAAATGATGAAATTGTGGAAGAAAGTGTAATTGAAAAATTAAATGCAGAGTTGCAGGCTCAAAAAGACAAATACTTACGCCTTGTTGCCGAATTCGATAATTTCAAAAAGCGTACTGCAAAAGAGCGTATCGAATTAATTCAAACTGCAGGCAAAGATGTGATAATATCGTTATTAGATGTTTTGGATGATTGTGACAGGGCAGAAAAACAATTGCAAAATACCAAAGATATTGACCAGGTGAAAGAAGGTGTGCAGTTGGTGTTTAATAAACTAAGGTCTGTTTTACAAAATAAAGGCCTCAGGCAAATGGAAAGCATCAATACTGAATTTGATGTTGAGAAACATGAAGCAATTACAGAGATTCCTTCTCCAACAGAACATCTTAAAGGAAAAGTAATTGATGAAGTGCAGAAGGGTTACTATCTTAATGATAAAATTATCCGGTTTGCCAAAGTAGTGGTCGGAAAATAAATATTCCGGCCTTTCAACTTGCAATTACATTGAATTATATTTTCCGAACAAAATAAATCATCTCCCTTTTGGGATCGGGCATGAAGAGAGACTATTACGAAATATTAGGAGTTACAAAAAATGCATCGTCAGACGAAATAAAGAAAGCTTATCGTAAAGTGGCCATGCAATACCACCCTGACCGCAATCCAGGTGATAAAGCAGCTGAAGAAAAATTCAAAGAAGCTGCCGAAGCCTATGAGGTATTAAGCGATGCTGATAAAAGAGCCCAATATGATCGTTACGGTCATGCAGGGTTGAATGGACGCGGGGGATTCAGCGGCGGCGCCAATGTAAACATGGATGATATCTTCAGCCAGTTCGGCGATATTTTTGGAGATGATGTGTTTGGAAGTTTTTTTGGAGGCGGGCGAAGAAGCGGCGGTACTTCAAAGCCAAGGGGTGTTCGCGGCAGTAACCTTCGGGTAAAAATAAAATTGAATTATGAAGAAATTGCGAAGGGGGTTACCAAAAACATTAAAGTAAAAAAACACATCAGCTGTAACACATGCAACGGCAGCGGAGCAAAAGACAAAAACAGCGTGCAAACATGCGGAACATGTGGCGGCAGTGGACAGGTAAGAAGAGTAACCAACACTTTCCTGGGACAGATGCAGACTGTTACCACCTGCCCTACCTGTAATGGAGAGGGCACTACTATTACAGCCAAATGTAATGTTTGTAAAGGGGAAGGAAGAGTGTATGGTGAAGAAACTGTTTCCATTGATATCCCGGCAGGAGTTCAGGAAGGCATGCAACTAAGTGTGGGTGGACGTGGAAACGCCGGAGAACGCGGTGGCCCCAATGGCGACCTGATTATTTTAATTGAAGAAGAACAGCATCCGGAATTGCATCGTGACGGGCTGAATGTAGCTTATGAATTGTTTATCAGTTTTACTGATGCCACTTTCGGAATGCAGTTAGAGGTACCTACAATTGATGGAAAAGCTAAAATTAAAATTCCTGCCGGTACACAAAGCGGTAAAATTTTCAGGTTGAAAGGCAAAGGTTTTCCGGGGGTCAATTCATACGAAAAAGGCGATCAGCTTATTCATGTAAACGTCTGGACTCCACAACACCTCACCCCTGAAGAAAAAACGATGCTGGAAAAATTGAGTAGCTCCCCAAATTTTCAACCAAACCCGGATAAAAACGAACGCAGTTTTTTTGATAAAGTGAGGGAAATGTTTAGTTAATGGTTTTGTTTGTGGTTTACATTTATAATGAAACAACATACTCAAAAAAAATATTAGCTAAGAACTATACACTATCTGTTCCCCAACCCCATTTTAAAAACTCAGGCATAGCCCTTGCCCATGTTTCAATGTCATGCTTGCCGTCATCAATCTGAAGGTATTTGATATGTTTGTCTTCATCATATCCTTTTTCAACAAGCTCTTTTATCAGATCAATGGTATCATCAATTGAATCGATAATGCCATTGTTATTGCGGTCGTCTTCTTCATCAGCAGCCCCACATTCAAAAAAGAATTTCAGCCAGGGATAATAACCACCGTTCCTGATCTGCTGATGCATTATTCGGTGCAAATCGTCGCTGTAATTTTTATCATTCTGGTCAATGGTCCGCCACCAAAATGAGCCTGAAAAAACGCCGACTTTCGAAAATTCCCCGGGGTGGTTCCAGCAAATATCAATCGCACTCAACCCACCCAGTGAAAAGCCTGCAAAAGCTTTTTCCTTAAAACCGGGTATGAGATAATTTGTTCGAATAAATGGAAGCAGTTCTTCAAAAATAAACCTGGTATATGCAAGAGCCTTATCTCCCCGGCCTTTATAATCAAGGATTGTAGCCGTTCCATATTCACTCTTTCTCGCTTTTCCTGCATGAATTCCCACACATAATAACGGAGAGATCAATTGCCTGCTGTACATATCCTGAAGTATCTGCTCCAGGCCAAGTTTTTTAAGATCCTGTCCATCATTAATCAACAACAAACTTATATCAGAAGTATGGGCAACATTTGCAGGCAGATAAAAATCAACCATAATATCACGGGCTAACCACTCTGATCGCAGTTCCAGTTCCTCTTTCAGTAAAAGAATCATAAGGATGTAGAAAATTTCCGGTTTTGAGTTTATTACTGGTCACAGAAATGCATTAAAATATAAAATTCTGGTTCATCCTGGACCTGCACTTCGCAAAATGCAAATAAACAATTTATTCTTTAAGGTTAACATTGATTTATTAATAAACAATTTGTTTGTTTGTTGTTTTAAAAATAAATTTGATTGAATGGAGAAGAATCCTCTGTTTACGCTAATCCGCAGTTTAAATATTCAATAATGGATTCAATAATTATTCTGTAACAAAACCTGTAAAGCAATAAAGAGGATTTAGTATAATGATCAGTAGTAAAATATTAAATTCATGGAAGAAACCTACCACAAATGGTATTCACCGGCAATAGGAAGGGATTTTGAAATGCTCGTTTTTGGACATGCCGGGCAACCTGTTATTTTATTTCCCACGTCAAAAGGCGCATATTACCAAAATAAAGATTTTGGTTTGACAGATGCTGTTGCGTGGTTTATCAATAATGGTAAAGTAAAAATTTATTGCCCAGACAGTATTGATGCCGATAGCTGGTATAACAAGTCGGTTCACCCGGCAACAAGAGCATATAACCATACCCGTTATGATCTTTTAATCCTGGAAGAGGTGGTTACCCGTGCCCAAAATGAAACCGGCTATCACAAGGTTGGTACTGCAGGTTGCAGTTTCGGAGGCTATCATGCAGTAAATTTTGCTTTCCGTCATCCGAATGTAGTAAGTTATTGTTTTCCCATGAGCGGCGCTTTTGACATGAAACAGTTCATGGATGGTTACTACGATGACAATGTGTATTTCAATAACCCGCTTGATTTCATTCCGAATGATAATGACCCGGAACTGTGGAATATGGGCATTGTGCTGGGAACAGCAGAATATGACAGCTGCAGAGAAGATAATGAAAAGCTGAGCGGGATATTAAGTCGAAAAAATATTCGGCACTGGTTAGACATCCGGCCAGGAGCGAATCACGACTGGCCTGTGTGGAAAGAGATGTTCCCGCATTATTTGTCGTTGATAAAATAAACATGTGAAATCTGAAGAAAAATAAAAACGAATTGTAACGCTAAGGTTGGATAGAATATCACTCGGCAAGAGGGCGACGCAACGATGTTGAATAGAGCATACCTGTTGTCTATAAAAAAATAAAATTAAAATTTACCTGCTTTTCCCGAGTTTCAACCTTTAGAAAAGCTAAACACTAAAAAAACTGTTATGAAAAAAATCGGCGTTTTGTTTGGCAAGGAAAGAAGTTTCCCGATGGCATTTGTTGAAAGAGTAAACAGTAAAAATGTGGAAGGCGTTACAGCGGAACCCGTGCGTATAGATAAAGTAATACAAGGCGACAGCAGCGGTTATGCCGTTATTATTGACCGTATTTCACAGGATGTTCCGTTTTATCGTGCCTATCTGAAAAATGCAGCATTATGCGGAACAGCAGTTATTAATAATCCTTTCTGGTGGAGCGCTGATGAAAAATTTTTTAACAATTGCCTGGCTACAAAAATAGGTGTGCCGGTTCCTAAAACCGTAATACTTCCCTCACGCGAACATCCTGATGATACCAGCGACCAGTCGTTTGCAAACCTTGCCTACCCGCTTGATTGGGAAAATATTTTTCACTATGTTGGTTTTCCTGCTTACATGAAACCCTTTGCCGGCGGAGGCTGGAAGAATGTTTACAAATTGCATAATGCTGATGATTTTTATCAGAAGCATGCCGAAACAGGGCAACTGGTAATGTTATTACAGGAGGAAATCATTTTTGAAGAATACTATCGTTGTTATTGTATAGGCGGAAAATATGTGCGTGTAATGCCTTATGAGCCGCGCAATCCTCATCATTTACGTTATGTGGCAGGTTTCACCCCATCACCTGAACGTTTACAACTGATGGAACAGATTGTTCTCCGCATTAATCATTATCTCGGTTATGATTTCAACACAGTTGAACTGGCTGTACGTGACGGAGTTCCCTATGCCATTGATTTTTGTAACCCTGCTCCCGATGCCGAAAAAACCAGTGTTGGTGATGATAATTTTAACTGGGTAGTGGAAACTGCAGCCAACTATGCCATTGAAAGGGCATTATCACACAAAGATGGGATGGATAATTTAACCTGGGGGGAATATCTGAAAAAAAGCACAGCCAAACAACAGTTAGTGTAACCTTGGTACTATAAACAACATTTAAACCTGACACCGAATGGCCAATATCAGTTATAAACATTTTACACTTGGGGTTGAAGAAGAGTACATGGTTATTGACCCGCACACTCGCGAGCTAAAAAGCCATGAACAGAAAATTGTACATGAAGGGCAAAAAATAATCAAGGATAAGGTAAAGGCTGAAATGCACCAGGCCGTTGTGGAAGTTGGCACTGATATTTGCCAGAATATTGATGAAGCATTTAATGATGTAGCATTGCTCCGGAAAACGATTTCAAGTATCGCCGAGTCATTGGGTTTATGGGTCGCCGCATCGGGCACCCATCCTTTCAGCCATTGGGAAAATCAATTGATTACAGACCATGTCCGTTACAATGAAATTGTGAATGAATTGCAGGAAGCTGCGAGAAGCAATCTCATTTTTGGTTTGCATGTGCATGTAGGCATGGAAAGCCGCGAAATGGCCAATCATATTGCCAATTCAACAAGATATTTTTTACCGCATATTTATGCACTAAGCACCAACTCTCCATTCTGGGAAGGACGAAAGACGGGTTATAAATCTTTTCGTACAAAAGTGTTCGACAAATTTCCGCGAACAGGTATACCAGAATCTTTTGACAGCATCGAAGCCTACGAGAATTATGTAAAACTGCTGGTTAAAACAAACTGTATCGACAATGCTAAGAAAATCTGGTGGGACCTTCGTGTTCATCCCTTCTTCAATACGGTTGAATTTCGTATATGTGACGTGCCAATGACCGTGCATGAAACCATCGCCATTGCAGCGCTGTTCCAGGCAATATGTGCAAAAATTTATAAACTCCATTCGCAAAACCTCAATTTTATTCAGTATTCACGGGCATTAATAAACGAAAATAAATGGAGAGCGAGCCGTTATGGTATTGATGGGCGTTTAATTGATTTTGGCAAACAGGAAGAAGTGAACACGAGGGCACTGATCTATGAATTGCTTGATTTTGTAAATGATGTTACTGATCAACTGGGAAGCAGGCATGCTATTGAATATGTGCATAAAATTTTAGAACAAGGCACCGGAGCTGACAGGCAATTAAAAGTATTCGAAAATAATAATAGCCTGACAGGAGTAGTAGATTATATTCATTCTCAGTTTACACATAATATTTAAGATTTTCTGAAGTTGTTTGCAAGGGAAATTTTATTTCTCTATCGTGCATTTCAAAGAAACTATGATTATTCGGCTTCTCAAATACTCCGTTAATGCAACGAAACTTTAATGAAATTATACATAAAGCTGTAAATTAAATGTAATTTTTTCATCACATGCTTTGTTCAACCGGATATTACAATGTTTCAAAAACAGCAATATAAAAACCCCAGATGAAAATTTGTATTGCGCAGATAAAGCCGGCAAAAGGTGATATGGCAACAAATATCGGCAAGCATAAAAAACTGATATCACTTGCCATCACTTACGAAGCTGATGCTATTTTTTTCCCTGAACTATCTGTGACCGGTTATGAGCCGAAACTTGCAAAAGAGCTTGCTACAAATCAAGCCGATTCGAGGTTTGACGAATTTCAAGATATAAGTAATACCAACAAGATAACCATCGGGTTAGGGGTGCCTGTAAATTCCGATTCCGGTATAAAAATAAGCATGCTTATTTTTATACCGGGCTGCCAAAGGCTGGAATATTCCAAACAGCAATTGCATGACGATGAATTACCTTATTTCATAAATGGTATTAAACAAATCATACTCGTAGTAGCCCATAAAAAAATAGCCCCCGCAATATGCTATGAAAGTTTACAACCGGGCCATTCAGAAAATGCGTATCAACTTGGTGCGGAAATATATATTGCCAGTGTGGCAAAATCTCAAAAAGGAGTTGACAAAGCATATGCTCATTATCCTGCTATCGCAAAAAAATATACAATGCCTGTTCTCATGTCGAATTGTATCGGTTTCTGCGACAATTTTCAAAGTATGGGTAAAAGTGCCGTATGGACAAAAAACGGAAATCTATCAGCACAACTTGATGACAAGAGTGAAGGCATCATTGTATTTGATACAAATTCTGAAAAAGCGGTGGTAAAACTTATATGATCCGAAGACCAACGTATTGTTATTGTCCGAAAAATTTGTTGATCGCTTCCACGCGGTTCTGTACTTTCAGTTTAATATAAATATTGGCAACATGCTTTTTTACCGTTTCCCTTTGTATACCAAGCCTGCTTGCTATTTCTTTATATACCAAGCCGCGGGAAACCTGTCTCATAATTTCTTTTTCCCGCATACTCAGCACCTCACATTTCATTTCCTTTCTTTGCTTACTGCTGTAATAGGCCAGTAATTTCCCTGAAATAACAGCAGACATTGGCGCACCACCTACTGATAATTCAATTATTGCATCTGCCAATTTTTCGAGGCTTGAATCTTTGAGTAAATATCCTTGTGCTCCTGCATCAAGAGCGTGGAATACTGTTTTATCATCATGGCTCATGGAAAAAACGAGAAACCTGGTGTTGTTTCCATTTTCAATCATTTCTTTTATAAAATCAAATGCAAAACCATTATGTTGTTTAACGTCAATGATGGCTATATCCACAGGCAGTCCTTTGAAACCATTCCGCGCCTGATGGAGAAAATGGTAAACAGAATTAACCTTAACGCCATTCAATTTGCCAAGATAATTGGCCAACACAAACGCAAATTCAGCGCTTTCTTCAATAATAGCAATAGACAGCATGGTAAAAAATTTGCTTTCAAAAATTGGGGGCGGTCAGTTTATCTGAGATATCATAAAAGAGCCCCATTGATCAGTTTTTTACCCAGGGTAACCAAGCCGGAAATCACTTTTCTGATATTTATTCCTGATAAAAAATAATGATGAGATAAAACTAAAGAAAGACCAGACCGGAGACAACGGTAAATGAACGGTATATATACCCGTATAAATACGGTTTCTTCAAACTATAGTATCATGCTTGATGGTTTGTCAGAAAAAATAATGTATTATAAAAATTGCAGTTTATTTGCCGGAAAGAACTTTAATCATAAATACAGAAGCCACCGGGCGTTGCCCTTCGACATCAGACGGTTCAATCGTTTGCCTGCCGTTTATAAGCAGGCAACTACTGCCTCCTCCGTCAAGATTCAATGCTTCATAACAACCGAGGTTCTTTAAAATTCCTGCTTCTTCTTCTAAAGTAATTCCCTCTGCTTTCCCTGAAAAACGACCCTGTGCAACCAAAATAATCAATCGTTCATCATTAGTATAGCCCATGGCTGTAGCAGGCCTTGGTTTGTTTTGATCTATTGATATCTGTTCTTCTTTATCCGTAATCCAGATATTACCATCATGAATTAAAGTAGGGCCTCCCCCGATTGCCGTCCGCATCTTCCACCATTTCCAATTGATATCATTTAAGTCAAAGATAGAAGGATTATATTCCGTTCCTTTAGCAATAACCGGCCGCCATTCAAATGCATAAGGCCAATGCCTGGAGGAATCTGTAAACACCCAGGCCACATCTGCCTTTCGGTTATGTGCAATACCAATCGCACTCCTTGTAGGATAATAATATACAAATGAATCCTGGCCGGTTCCCCGGAGAGATTGTATGCTGAAAGCAACCATTTTCCCGTTCCGTATAACCACATTTAAATTCTGATTGGTTTCATAGGAGAAAAACCCACCATTTACTACAAGCAGCGGTTTGCCTTCCTGTTCATAATATTGTTCCGGGGTGTAACGGTAATTATTACCAGCTTGGGTAGTAAACAACAGTTTTTTGTCTTTCAATTTTGCAGATACGTAATAGCCAATAAATGGACGGTGATTTAGAGAATCAATTGTTTTGTAAATATGCACGGAAGATGGAAGCGGGGCGTAAAAAGAATCTACCTTTTGCCATCGGAGTTGGGAAGTGGCAACAACAGGTAAAAAGAAAATAAAAGGCACAATACTAAATAACAGCCGACAGGTATTTTTCAAAAACAGATTCATTATTAATTGCTGCACTATTTCAGCTTTTTTAGCATTCCATAACTACAGAAACTTTCAGGAATTGCGGCTAACAGTTATTAATCATTATTGAAAATCCCTGATTCTTTAATCCATTGCCTCCTGCCATAACCAGGGATAACGTGCTTTTCGCTATGGTAAGATGATCGCACCAGCGGACCGCTTTCTACATAATCGAAACCCAGCTCATAACCGATTTTCCTGAACTCTTTAAATTCATCAGGATGAACAAAACGGGCCACCGGCAAATGTTTTTTTGTAGGTTGAAGGTATTGTCCGATTGTAATTACATCTACTCCGCTGCTCCGAAGGTCCGTCATTGTCTGCACAATTTCTTCTTTACTTTCTCCAAGGCCAAGCATGATGCCGCTTTTGGTGCGCATGCCACCTTGTTTCAAAATTTTCAATGTTTCCATACTGCGCCAGTATTTAGCCTGGATACGTACCTGCTTAGTAAGACGTTCCACCGTTTCAATATTATGAGAAACGACTTCGGGAACCACATCAATAATGCGTTGTATATTTTCTTTTTCTGCTTTAAAATCAGGGATCAGTGTTTCCAGTGTGGTATCCGGGTTAAGTGCTTTAACAGCACGGATGGTATTTTGCCAGATGATACTTCCGCCGTCTTTCAATTCGTCACGGTCAACAGAGGTAATGACAGCATGCTTTACTTTCATTAAATGAATGGCTTCTGCGACCCGTTGCGGTTCATCCCAGTCAACTGCTTCAGGTTTTCCTGTGGCCACAGCACAGAAGCCGCAGCTACGGGTGCAAATATTGCCCAATATCATGAATGTTGCCGTGCCTTCTCCCCAGCACTCCCCCATATTCGGACAATTGCCGCTTTCACAAATGGTGTGCAGTTTATGTTCATCCACCAGGCCGCGGACATGTTTATAGTTTTCACCAATGGGCAATTTAACACGCAACCAGTGGGGCTTTTTTAATTTCGTTTCGGCTTCGCTATTTACTATCGGGAGTTCAATCATAAGAATTATGTTCGGTTGACAGTTGCAGTTGTGAAGCGCTCAATAAAATTTCAATTGTTGAAGAGTGCGACGCAACGGTGCCTAATAACAGCACTACCGCCGGTTAATAAAACATTTGCAAAAATACATCACTTTCGGCTTCCAAACATAATAGTAACATAGCCATTGAAGAAGAAGTTTTTGTATGGCACTGCATACACCTGGGGTATTTTACTGAAATAATATTCGGCGCTAACACCGGCTTCAATAGCAGTAACTGAGGTATTGAAACGGGCATAATCGAAGCGAAGCGCAGTCTTCAGATTTAATCCCGGCCTTATGGAGAGATGGTTCCAGCCAACAGTAAAACCTGCCCCGCCGTTTGTAGCATAAATTGCAGTCGTGTCGTTAATTATTTGCTGGAGCGTTTTTTGAGGGCCATCGTAATAAGTATTATTCGCCGTATCCAGAATAACAGTGTTGTAATAATAAGGTTTCAACAAGCCGATGGAAACACCCCCGGTATATAACCAGGTTACGGCTACGCCGTTTTTATTGCCTTTCCCCCCGATAAGCCGTTGTTCCCCGATAGATGCTTTAAAAGAATAAAAGTTATTCAGTTTATAGAGGATTTCGGATGTCCCAAAGATATCACCGCTGGAAATTCTTTTTTCTTTTGGGCTTTTCTTTTCGTTCAATTCAAATTGAAGCAACCTTGTTTTGGCAGGCGTAATAAATTTGCCTTTTTCGAAAAATATGCCATAGCCATCTGTAGCTATTTTGATTCCAAAAATATTATGCTTGTTGAAAATCAGTTCTCCTTCTTCTTCCATTCTCAGCATACGGTTAATACGCTCTTTTTTCTGCTTTCTTTTATCAAGTTTTTGCTGGTAGGAGTTGTATGTTGAATCTTGGGCATGTAAACCTATGAAAAAGATACATGCAATTACTGTCAGGAAAAATTTATTCACGGTAACAATTTAATTTATCTGGCGTAAATTTAGGCAAAAATAACAATGACTTCCACAGTTACTTACGCAGGAGATTTAAGAACGGTTGCCACTCACTTGTTTTCAGGTTCGGTGATCGAAACTGATGCCCCGCTCGATAACCAGGGTAAAGCCGAACGGTTTTCACCAACGGACCTGGTAGCTACAGCTTTGGGCAGCTGTATGATGACCATTATGGGTATGAAGGCCCGCGATATGAATGTTGACTTAAACGGAATGAAAATAGAAATTGAAAAAATAATGAAATCTGATCCGAGGAGGATTGGCGGTGTTAATTTAACATTTCATTTTCCAGATACTCTGCGGGTCGATGAAAAGCAGAAAACTATTCTTGAAAGGGCAGCACATACCTGCCCGGTCATATACAGTATTCACCCGGATATAGCTGTTACTATCGTTTTTAACTGGAAAGAAATAACAGTGGGTTTGTAGTTATCCGGGTACAGATATTCTTACAATAGCAGGGAACAAAATATGTGTAATGAATCTGCTTGAAAAACTACAAATCGCTTTTTAACAACCTGCCGCCTACGGCACAATCCAGGCATCTTCGCTGATCACAATATTGTGATTTCAATTCAATAAGTGATTGGGAGTCGGACGCATTGATGCTTAGTGCTCCTGCATTTTTCCAACAGTCGATGGTATGATTTTTTTCCGGCAATAATTCTTCCAGCCATTTTAAAGCCTTTTCTTTAAGGTTACCAAGTTTGTGAAAGTGGCCGTAAGCAAACAAAACAGGCACAATTGTATTGATAATTACATTATCAGCCATTTGTTTTCCAACCGATTTCTTTCTGAAAGAGGATTCTTCATCAAAAACATAATGGTAATTCCAGTAATCACCGGCAGTAACAACCAGTAATTTTCCAGCTTCTTTTGCCGAGTGCATCTCTTTTACTTTTGAAAACAAATGAGATGATTCGCTGATAAGCATGGCCAACTGCGCCAAACGAACAGTCGGAAAGTTGCCCGGCCTCATCCGCAGCAGGTGAGCCTGCATATCAACATGTTTCAAACGGTATTTATTTTTCAGGAACCTGTATTCCTTTTGCAGCATTTTCGGATAATCTTCTTTGAATTCGTATTCGAGCAAACCACATTGCCCTAACAACAAAGCTTCCAGCTGATGATGTTGCCCCTTGTGTTTGGCAAGAATATTTATGGAAATGCTTTTTGCCATAGCTTCAAAAACTTCGGCATTCACTTTCATACCGAAATTCCTGGCCAGCATCCACCAGAATGTTTCTTCCCAATGCTGGTTATTCTGAGAAAGATATTCAGCTACCGCCTGCGATCTTCTCTGTAACCGCTCCACAATCAATCTTTGTTTCCATGAAGACCATAAAATATCATTTACCTGGCTTAAGATATTTTCGCACGGAACGAAAGAAACATTATTCATCAGCTCTACATAACGGGTTAGCAATAACTTAGGCACCAGTTTTTTTATGGTTAACACAGGTATATCATTTATCCGCATAGCCATGTCATTTTCCCATACAACATGAACTATCACATTCCGGTAATTTTTGTCATCATTATGCGCATGTTTTATCCAATCTGATGCATGTACATGCAGTTCAATGTTCCCTACTAAAACAGTATCGTAAATTTTTATTTTTGCTTCCAGAAAATCAGGCCCCTGGTGGAAGTTATGATTACCGGGAAAAACAATCTGGAGTGGTTCGCCGGTATCAAGAAATAGTCCTTTACGGTTATAATACTGAAACCGCCAGATGAACTGGAGTAATTTTTCTGTCATGGGATGAGGTTTTAAAAGTCGTAGTGGAAAGTAATAAGTCTTAAATTCCGGCACCTGACACTTTAGACTTACCACTTAATCTTCATTACTTCATAAAATTACTCAATTCTTTTACAACCCGGCTCACTGGTAAGCCCATCACATTATAGAAATCGCCTGAAATTTTTTTTATTCCTATCACTCCGATCCATTCCTGTATGGCGTAAGCGCCTGCTTTATCGTAAGGTTTATATTTATCTATATAAAAGCTGATCTGCTCATCATTCAAATGATGAAACCATACTTCAGTAGTATCCGCAAAAGCAATTTCTTTATCGTTATCAATCATCACCACCCCGGTCATGACAAGGTGCTTGTTCCCCGATAATCTTTTTAAAATATTGATAGCGTCTTCTCTGTTTTTAGGTTTCCCGATGATGTCTTTGTCTAAAACCACAATCGTGTCTGCAGCAATGATTATTTTTTCCCCTTCTATTTCTTTCTTCACTGCATTAGCTTTATTTCTTGCAATATGAATGGCTATTTCTTCTATAGCAATATTTTCAGGATAAGATTCATCTGTTTCTTTTACAATTATGTCGAATTTTACTTCAGCCCATTGCAACAACTGCTTTCTTCGAGGTGATTGTGAGGCAAGTACAATTTGATTCATGCATTAAAAAGTTAAAAACAATGACAGCGAAAGGATACCAGCCAGCATTACCAGTTTAATCCTGCTGCTTAAACGGCGGTAGTCCGATGTAATGTTTGCCTCGTAAAGGTTACGCAAAATTAACAGGAGCGGAATAATGATGAGTAAAAAAGAATAGGCAACAACCCACCACCACCTATACTGCAAAATATAAAATTGTAATATTATTAATGAAAATATCAGCACCACCAGCCATGTTGCAGCAAAAACTTTGGAAACGTTCACTCCCCAAATTATCGGCATAGTTCGGCAATTGTAAGCAGCATCGCCCTGCATATCTTCTACATCTTTCACTACTTCGCGTACTAAAGAAATAATGAATGCAAAACCTGCATACAAAATCGCAAACTTGTAAATTCGTGACAAAACCTGATGGTAATCCGGATTAGCAAAAAGAAATATCCTGAACTCACATAGATACAACACCATGATTACCCAGGCAGTCAGCAAAGAAATGACTATGTTACCTATCAGTAGTTTTCTCTTAAAAGTTGTGCTGTAAAACCATAGTAAGGTAACAGTTATAACATGGGCTACTCCAACAAAAATATTCCGGAGCTTCCAACTGATATAAAATCCGATAAGGATGCCTGCTCCCGACAAAATCCAGTGCCAAATAATGGCCCATCGCCTTTTTATATTTTTTTCGATCACCAGTTTTTCAGGCTTGTTTACCCGGTCAATATTCAAATCAAAATAATCATTAATGATATACCCGGCTGCAGCAATAAAAACAGAGGAAAGGCAAAGCAGAAAAAATAAATGCCCCGAAAGATGAACCTGAAGACTTTCTGATTTAACCCGGTAAGAAGGAATTAAAACAGCATAATAAAATAATACCTGTGTAAGTGCAATAAAAAAAAGATTAGGCAACCTGATAAGCCGGAAAAAAGCGCCTAAAATTTTCATAAGAAACCAATTGTTACAGTCACAAGATAAAAATAGAATCGAAATACGCCGAAAAAATTATGTGAAGGTAAAACCAAAGTTTATTTTGATGCAACAGAGGTATCGTTTGACCAGTGACCGTTCAATTTCAGTACTTTTTCAATCACATCTCTTACACAGCCATCTCCTCCTTTGCAGGGAGAAATATATTTTGCAATATGCTTAATTTCAGGCATTGCGTCTGAGGGTGCACAACCCAACCCTGCCAGTTGCATAGCGTCATAATCCGGCATATCGTCTCCCATAAATAGCACTTCCTGTTTATTTAAGTTATTTTCACTGATAAAAGCCAGCATTTTTTCCTTTTTATTTTCGACGCCGGTAAACACATCAGTAATACCTAATTTATTAAGCCGCAATTTTGCCCCTGAAGCAGCTGCACCCGAAATAGCAATTATTTTATATCCTTTTTTTATGGCCAACTGCAAAGCATAGCCATCTTTAATATTCATTCTTCGCACCTGTTCCCCGCTATCGAAAACAAAGACCGTTCCGTCTGTCAGTACTCCGTCAATATCAAAAATAAAAGTAGTTATATGCTTAAAAAATGGAAGTATGTTCATATATCAATGTAAAGATTTGCAGATTAGCAAATGTGCATATTTATTTTTTGAAAAAAGGCTTCATTGAACCGAGATTTTGTTTGTAAACCATTCATAAATTTCTTTCAAAGCAGGATATTGCTGCAGGATTGCCAGATGTTTTTTGACAGTTTCGAAATCGTTCCTGACAGCAGGTCCTGTTTGCATATCATGCGCGGAAAAAAAATTTAACCTCGATGCAGTTTCCTTTATGAGCGGCAACAGCAGCTTAAAATCCACTTGTTCTTCTTTGCAGAAATCTTCTGTCAATGCATACAAATAGTTACTGAAATTATTGACAATTACTGCTCCGGCATGCAGTTTCAGTCTTTCATGATCATCACAATGTTTTACAAAACCGGAAATAGTTTTTGCAAAATCATTGACCCGGGCAAGGTTTTCGCTGGTATTGGCATCAAGCAGCAACGGAATTTCTACGTTATTGCCCGTTTCCTTGCGCAGGCTTTGAAGCGGGTACAATACCCCGTAGTTTTTACTTACTTTTTTCAAAATCGTTTTTGAAACGGATCCTGCAGTATGCACCACCAATCGATCATCCAGCAACAAATGTCTGCCTATTTCAATTAATGCATTATCTGATATAGCAATAATATACAAATCCGCTTCCTTGATCGTACAATTAAAGCCGGATGCATAATTACAGCCCAGTTCCTTTGCCAGCACAGCCGCATGAGCTTGATGTTTGCTTATTACCTGCACTATTTCGTGTCCTGCCTTAAAAATCCTGCGGCCCAAAACAGTTGCCACATTTCCCGAACCGATTATTACAATCTTCATAGCTTATTTTTGCAACGCATGAAGTTAGCACAAAAACTCTCAATCAGATATGTGAAAGCAAAGCTGCACATGATTGCATTGGTTTCAAAAAAGAAGGCTGCTAAAAAAGCGTTGAAGCTATTCAGCACACCTATGCTGAAACCTAAAATAAAACCTGCTCCTGTATTTTTAAGAGGCAGGCAATTATCTTTTACAGTAGATGATTATACCATCCGGGGTCACCGGTGGCTTCCTGAACATCATCCGGTAAAACGAATTTTGATTTTGCACGGATTTGAATCAAACAGCAATAAATTCAGTGCATACATTACTGCGTTTTTAAAAAAAAATTACGAAGTGCTGTCATTTGATGCCCCTGCGCACGGAGAATCAGGTGGCAAACAAATAACCTTGCCATTGTACATTAAAACCATCAGGGAGATCAACAGACTGTTTGGGCCAATATCGTCATTTATGGCCCACTCATTTGGCGGGCTGGCATTAATGCATTTTATAGAAGAAGTACCCCGCTCCGCTGATCTTAAAATTGCATTGATAGCTCCCGCCACCGAAACAAAAACTGCTGCAGATAACCTGTTCCGCCTTCTGGAGCTTGATGAAGAGGTGAGGAAAGAGTTTGATAAGCTGATATTCGAAATAGCCGGTAAACCACAGGAATATTTTTCCATACGCCGTGCCATGAAAAACATCGATGCACCGGTTTTCTGGGCGCATGATGAAGAAGATGACATTACACCCATAACGGATGTAATGAATGTGAAGCTTGACGGGCATTCCAATATCCAATTCTTTTTTACCAAAGGGCTGGGGCACAGGAAAATTTACAGGGATGAAGCGGTGATGGAGAGTGTCGTTGAGTTTTTATAGTTAAATAAGTTAAAATGCTGACAGGATAAGAACCTCTTTTCCCTTTCACTGATCAACCAATCAACTATTCCTGCCTCCTAACATCGGGACAAATGAAAAATTATCAAATTCTTCTTCTTTCAGAATGCCTCCTTCCTGTTTGGTGAGGCGTAGCATGCGCTGCACTTTTCCATCGCCAACAGGTATTACCATTTTGCCGCCGGTTTTTAATTGTTCCATCAATTTCGAAGGTATCATCGGTGCAGCTGCGGTAACAATTATTTTATCGAATGGTGCATAAGTTGGTAAACCTTCATACCCATCGCCATAAAAAAATTTGATATTCGGGTATTTTTTTAGGTATTGAAAGGATTTATTCTGTTCAAATAATTTTTTTTGTCGTTCAATAGTGAATACCTGCGCCCCTATTTCAGCCAGCACACTTGCCTGGTAAGCGCTTCCTGTTCCGATTTCCAAAACTTTTTCAAAAGGTTTTACTTCAAGCAGCTGTGACTGATAAGCCACCGTATATGGCTGGCTGATAGTTTGGTTCTCTGCGATTGGAAATGCCCTGTCTTCGTAGGCAATTTTATCAAATGCAGAATCCATAAAAAAGTGCCTCGGTATGTGCAGCATAGCATGAAGAACACGTTCATCGCTGATCCCTTTTGCCTTTATGGAATCAATCAATTGCTTGCGCATTCCTTTGTGCCGGTACGTATCTTCAAAAACTCTCATAAGCGACGCAAGATAATAAGAAGTTCAGGCTTTATGTTTGGTGTGAAAAGTTTTTGAAAAAACAGATTTATTAATAAGAAAATTCATTAAAGAATTATAAACATTTATTTGTAATTTTTCAGCTCATTCAAACTGTATTTTATGTCACGATTGCTTAACGATGATGAAGTAAAAACATTTCACAGGGATGGTTATGTGATAGTTCCCGGGCTTTTCAGCAGTAAAGAAATAAATAAGCTTTATCAAACTGCCACTGCTGATACCGTGATCAGAGAAAATGCATTAGACCTGAATGACCAGACCGGCAAAAAAACAAAACTTACATTGTGGTTCACCCCGGGAGATGACTTGTACAGCCTGCTGATCCGCAGTAACCGCATGGTAAATTCTGTAGCAAAACTGCTGGATAGTGATGCTGCTGTTTGTCATTTTCATACCAAGCTGATGCAGAAAGAACCACGTGTTGGGGGTGCCTGGGAATGGCACCAGGATTACGGTTACTGGTATAAAAACCAATTCCTGTTTCCCGACCAGTTGGTAAGTGTGATGGTTGCCCTTACAGAAGCAAACAAACAAAACGGTTGTCTGCAGGTAATAAAAGGATCGCATAAATTAGGGCGGGTAAATCATGGTTTTGCAGGCGAGCAGGTGGGCGCAGACATGGAAATGGTAAACCATGCTTTAAAAAAAATGGAACTGGTATACGTTGAACTGCAACCCGGCGATGCATTATTTTTCCACAGCAATATTTTGCACAGGTCAGAAGCTAATCTGTCAGAAAAGCCGAGATGGTCTTTGATTTCCTGTTACAATTCGTTATCAAACCCCGCATATAACGATGATTCTGCGGGATGGAAAAAGCCGGTTGAAATTGTTGCTGATGATTTATTATTAAAATCAGGAAGCACAGGCGCATCAGTTGCGGGAGATTTTTTGAAAAAAGAAAAAGATCCTGCCTGGAAAGAAACAAAATGGGAAAAAGAGGTGAAAACAAGTTGAATGTTCTAATGAACATTTTAGTACGAATTAATTTGAATTATGTGAATTCAGCAATAGATATTTGATAATTATTGGTATTATTAATT
>Ga0335069_10000582_pt1 | contig 61289 bp, 98 predicted proteins | sample Lox_Sample_11_FD_206714 | JGI IMG/M metagenome (GOLD analysis project Ga0335069, IMG submission 206714) | Soil microbial communities from Loxahatchee National Wildlife Refuge, Florida, United States - Lox_Sample_1.1 | ecosystem: Environmental > Terrestrial > Soil > Wetlands | place: USA... | reverse complement strand
CTGTGCACAAATTCTCCTAATCCAATAGAAACATTCAATGGAGCCGTAAAGCAGGCATTAGAGAGTTTAATGGCAAGAATTAAGATTATTCCAGTTTTCGGAAAAGATTTTAGAAAAGAGCAGGGAGTTAAATGAATTATCAGGATCTTGATTTATTTATATTAAAATCAATAATTACAAACAAGAAATACGCAATTGATTACTGCAATCAATATAACGAAAAATTGTTTTCTCCAGATTTGTGGAGATTTGCTAAAATAATTATTGATTATGTTCGTGGATTTAAGAACATACCAACTAAAAGAGTTATTACTGAAAGATTAAAAAAGAGTAATAACGAAGCTTTATTAAAATATGTTTCAGATGTTTGGGATATTGTAGAAAAAACACATTACGATGATAAGGAATATAATTTTGACATTGAGAAGCTAAAGGAAAGATTTTCTCAAAAGTTAATTTTTAATTTACGAGATAAATTAAGTAATGATAATAATGTTTTAGATTATTCGAAGGGGCTCAATGAAATTAAATCGATAATTAATCATATCGATTCTATCAACAAACCAAAAGCCTTCGAACAAAATACATTAAAGGGAGCATTGACGGAATTTAAAAACCGTTATGTTGCAAAAGCCAATAATCCAGAAATGTATAAAGGAATTATGACGGGTTATACTTTCTTGGATTACACACTAAATGGTATTAGAGAATCCGAGGCCATGTTGCTTGCTGGTGCTACTGGATCGGGAAAATCTTTGGGCCTATTAAATCTTGGTATTAATATGTATATGGGTACCAATGAAGTTGGTATGACTCAAAATTTCAGATCAGATGGAAATGATGTTCTTTATTTTTCTTTAGAAATGCCTTTTATGGATTGTATGGAAAGAGTTTTGTCAAGAATGGCAATGGTTCCACAAAAGAAAATAAGAGATGCGGCATTAGATGAGGAAGAAAAAGAAAGGCTATCTAAAGCGATGAAATTTATCGATAATTATGATAAGATGTTTGAGATTGTAGATGTTCCAAGAGGGGCAACAATTCAAACAATAGAAATGATTTTTCATGATGTTTGCATTCGTCGCAGAAAACCAAAAGTTGTTATTGTGGACTATCTTGGATTAATGGAGCTTGAACAAAAAATGGATGAGGACTGGTTGTCTCTTGCAAAAATATCAGAGCAACTTCACGAATTCGCAAGAACAAATTCCGTTGTGCTAATAACTGCCGCTCAGCTTAATGAACAGAAGCAAGGAAAAGATGCAAATCCAATTGGTCTTAATAGAATAGGTCGTTCAAGACAGGTTGCGCATAATTTCAATTTCGTCATACAAATAGAGCAGCGTCCAAATGAAGCTACTTTGCCCAATACTGTTTGGCATTTAATAAAATCTCGACGAACAGAATTAACATATGGTATACTTGACAGAAATGCTCCGTGTGCTGCTATTTTAGATAAACCAATATTAACAGAAAAAGATCCGGGAGATATTTCCGGTGATATAAATAAGTAATAAAGGGAGAATAATATGCCTACATATTGTTATGAATGTACGAATAAAGAATGTAAGAACTATCCTGATTTTGAAGAATTCCATTCAATGTCAGTGCTGTTAGATAAATGTCCTGAATGCGGCGGACCAACAAGAAAATTAATTAATAGCATGACTCCTGGAGTTGTAGAGTTGACAGGAAAAGAAATGGTGGCTAAAATAAAACAGGACGCAAAAAAATTAGCAAAAGATGTTTACTCAAGCGAGAAGTCTTATGCAAATATTCTTGGAGAAAGCAAATATCAAAATCTCCAACAAAGAATAGATAATGCCAAAAGAGATGGAAGGAGAAAAAAATAATGCCGATTTATGAATATAAGTGTGAAAAAGATCATGTTTTCGAAGTGCAACAATCTATTTCTGAAAATCCGTTAGAAGAATGTAAGATTTGTAGAGAAGAAAATAATGTATCAACTCCGGTAAAAAAATTAATTAGTGCCAGTACATTTCATCTTCAAGGTGGAGGATGGGCGAGAGATAATTATTCAAAATGAAAGAAAATATTATATTAAAATATAACGACTGCATAGAAGAGATGAAAAAAATTTCTAATTCTTCTATAGATTTAATAGCTACAGATTTGCCATACGGAACGAGTCAAAACAAATGGGACAATATAATCCCACTAGATGAAATGTGGGAATGTTTCAATAGGATAATTAAAAACGATGGAGCTATAGTTTTAACTTCTACGCAGCCATTTACTAGTAAATTAATTATGAGTAATTTATCTAATTTTAAATATGAAATAATATGGGAAAAAACAATTGGTTCCGGGCAACTTAATATAAAGAGACAGCCGCTCAGAGTTCATGAAAATATATTGATTTTTTATAAAAAATTTGGAACATATAATGAACAAAAAACAAAGGGAGAGCCATATGCTATAAATAGAAAAATTAATTTTTTAGGAGAGGGCTATGGGGCCCAGCGTCCATCAAAAAAACATAATGATGGATTTAGGCATGCCAAAAGTGTTATTAAAATATCAAATCCTAGAATAAAAAATGGTCACCCTACACAAAAACCAGTAGAATTAATGGAATATATATTAAAAACATTCTCAAATGAGAATGATGTTGTTTTAGATTGTTGTATGGGGTTTGGTACTACGGGTATCGCGGCAATAAATTTAAATAGAAAATTCATAGGAATAGAGAATAATAAAGATTATTTTATCAAAGCAAAAAAAAGAATCGATGAAAGGTTAGCTCTATAAAATGCATGATTCTGAAATAATTGAATTTCTTAAGAAAAAAGAAAATATAGAGAGTTATCTTAATGATAATGAAATTTTGAATACAGATAATTTAAGATCTTTTTTTCTTAAAGTATCGGCCATACCATCACAAAGATATGGTAATTTGATTGCAAAAAAAGTTGCAAGTATACTAGATCTTCGTGAAATTAGCCAGTCTTCCGATCAGGGAGACTATAGGGACATCAACGATAAGAAATATGAAATTAAATCTAGTATTTTAAGAAAAAATGGTAATAAAAAAATAAATGTCGTTCAAATTAGACAATGGCAAGATATTGATTATTATTTAATTATGGTTATCAATCTTATTAATTTAGAAAATGATAATGTGGAATATGATTTGTTTTTTATATCAAAAGAAAATATGGAAATAGAGATTAAAAAGTGTGGAGGTTCAAGTGCACACATATCAAAAATAAAAGAAACTGATAATAAAAAAATAGAAAAAAGATTCTCTATTAAATATAGAAGTGATAATTATAACAGATGGAAAATTAATTATGGCATTGGATTAAATGATTTAATGGATAAAATAAAAGCAAACATATAATGAATATAAAAAAAAGAAATTCGAAATTGAAAAAAATAATTAATCTACTAAAGTTGCTACTTGAAGTAGATGATATGGAAATAATTAAGTCGTCTATTGAATCTATTATTGAAAAATTAGAAGAGATGGACCAAAAATGATCTTATAATATTAAGATATAGTTTTACAATAGACAGCAAACATTTGAATTGGTGAATTATGGTAAATGAACAAGAAGCACAAAAATTAATTAATAGATTTATAGAATTAAGAGCTGCATGCAAAAAAGATCCAGAAAACAAAGATCTTGAAAAAGAATTTAGAAAGCACGAAAGATTGTGTTTAGAAAAATTCAAGTATCTTATTACTATGAGAACGGCTAAATATAGGGCTTTTCCTAACTATGATGATTTAAATCAAGAGGGAATGGAAGCGCTTATGAAGGCTATGAATAATTATGATCCCGATAAGGGCTCATTTTTCTGGTGGTCTCATAAATACATTGAGACAAGAGTTGCAAGAAGCGCAAATTTGCATACAGCCATTAGATATCCGCTTAAATATGCAAGAGAAAACAAGCCTCACAAAGAGCCGCTAATGCCTCTTTTAGTTGAAGATAAAATTTTGCCAGATAGAAATGTAGAGGATATGGAAATTAAATCTGCAATTAATGATGCGGCAAAATATTTAAGCGAAGAACAATTTCAGGTCTTAAACTTGGCCTTTGGTATGGATGGAGATAAACCTATGTCGATAAACGCAATATGTAAAACATTGCAGATATCAAGAAAGAGTTGTATAAAAACACTTAATGGTGCGTTCTTCATCATAAAACAAAAAATAAAGTTATAATAAGAATTTTTAGCACCTGAATAGCTCGTGTTAAAAATTGTAAGGATTTTTTTATCTAAAGAGGAGAGTTTTATATGTTTAAACAAAAGATATGCTTTGATATTTGGGGTGGAGATGCTGGTAAATATAGATTGCGCGATAGTAATGGAAAAGAAATAGATAAGACTCCAGAAGATACTTGTATCCGTGTAGCCAAAGCATTATCTGAAGTTGAAAAAGAAAATCAAACATATTGGTTTGAACAATTTAAAAGTATTATGGGAACTAAATTTGCCGGCGGTGGTAGAATAATGGCAAATGCAGGATCTACAGAATATAAAAAAGAAGTTAGTTTAATTAATTGCGTAGTTTCTTCACAAATAGCAGACTCAATGGAAGGAATTATGGATGTCGCTAAAGAGGCTGCTCTCGTATTAAAAGCCGGATGTGGTATTGGGTATGATTTTAGTCCGCTTCGTCCGAAAGGGGCTCATGTATTTGGTGCTGGTGCCGGTACTTCTGGCGTTATATCGTTTATGAAAGTGTTTGATACTATCTGCTCTACTATTTTAAGTGGAGGAGGAAGACGAGGCAGCCAGTTAGGAGCTTTAGATGTTCAGCACCCAGACATAGAGGATTTTATTATTGCAAAAAGACAAGATGGAGTGTTAAGATATTTTAATGTGTCTGTATTAATTACAGACCGTTTTATGAAAGCTGTTGAAAATAATGAAAAATGGGATCTTTGGTTTTGGGAAAAAATAAAAGATAAGTCAATTGAAATAAAAGACAAAGAAATTAAGTTAATCAAACAACAAGAAATTCCTTATATATTTCCAGAATTTCAGTATTTTAAATTTGCCAAAGATCATTCAGAGGTAAAGGCCAATAACTGCACTATTGATGATATCTTTGTTAAAAGAGTTTATAAAACTATAAAAGCAAAAGACTTATTTGACAAAATTACAAAATCTACATATGATTTTAATGATCCTGGATTTTTATTAATTGATAGAGCTAATCTGGAAAATAATTTGTGGTTTGCAGAAACGATTAGAACATCAAATCCATGCGCGGAACAAATGCTTTCTCCGCAATCTAATTGTCTTCTTGGTTCAATGATTTTAATCTCCTATGTTAAAAACGCATTCGAAAAAGATGCGGCGTTTGATTGGGACCAGTATAAAAAAGATATTCATATAGCCAGTAGAGCGTTAGACAATGTAGTAGAAATAAATAATCTCCCTCTTAAAGAACTCGATGGTAATTTAAGATATCAACGCCGCCACGGTCTTGGTTTTACCGGACTTGGAAGTGCTCTAAATATGCTTGGAATAAAATACGGTTCAAAAGAAAGCATAGAGATGGCAGAAAAAATTACATTAATATTAGCACAGGAAGGTTTATTAGAAGCAATTAATGTAGCAAAAGAAAAAGGACCTGCTCCAGTTTTCGCAAATAAAGAAAACAGAAAACATCTTATGCAATCAGGATATATGCGAAGATTGCTTAATTCTTTTGATAATAAAGAAGAAGTTGTTGATAATATTATGAAGTATGGTGTTAGATGGTCGCATGCAACATCCATTGCTCCTACAGGAACTATGTCATTAACCTGGGGAAATAACTGCAGCAATGGAATAGAGCCGGTTTTCGCTAATTCATATCTTCGTAATATCAGAGTTGCCGGCAAGAAAACTAAAGTTCAAGAAGAAGTATTTGATTATGCTTATTTTGAATGGAAGAATAAGTATGGCGATAAAGAACTTCCATCATATTGGAGCACCACTGATAGCTTGACAGTTGAAGATCATATAGCGGTTCAAGAGGTGGTTGCTAAGTGGGTAGATTCTGCCGTATCAAAAACAATTAATGTTCCCTCTGACTATCCATACGATAAGTTTCAGAATGTTTACATGACAGCTTGGAAGGCCGGACTCAAGGGAATTACTACTTTTAGATTTAATCCGGAAATAACATCTGGTGTCCTTGTTCAAAAAGAAGATCTTGATAATACCTACTATACCTTCACTCTTGATGATGGCAGCGAGGTTAAGGTTAAAGGATCTGATACCATAGTTTATGATGGAGAAGAGCATATAGCGTCGAATTTGTTTGATGCTCTAAAAGAAGGTTTATACGGAAATATGTGAGAGGATAAAATGGGAATGGTTTCAATAAATAAAAAAATTACAGGCTGGAAACTCGAAAAATCAAAAACGGATAATAAAAATTTAGATGATAATAGACCGTCGAAAATTAATTATTCGTTAGCACCAAAACGACCAACAGTATTGCCGTGTGAAATTAAAAAGGCAAAGATTAATGGAGAGGCCTGGATAATTATTATTGGAATGCTTGACGGCAAACCATATGAGATATTTGGAGGTTTATCTAAATATATCGATATACCAAACAAACACAAAACCGGTCAAATTATTAAAAACGGAAAAGTTGACGGAATTTCTACCTATAATTTATCTGTAGGCGAAGATGATGATGTCTTAATTATAAAAGACATAGCTTCTGTTTTTGAAAATCTAACCCATTCAAGCTTCACAAGAACAATTTCGCTTGCCTTAAGACATGGCGCCCCCGTTCAATATATTGTAGAGCAGCTGCAAAAAGATAAACATTCTGATATAACCTCTTTTTCTAAAGTTATAGCCAGAGTTTTAAAGCAATATATTGTAGATGGAACCAAGCCAACCAGCGATAAGGTTTGCCCAAGCTGCAATGAAAGTGATGGATTAAGATATCAGGCAGGATGTATTGAATGTTCTTGCGGATGGAGTAAATGCTCATAATTAGGCATTCTATTAGGTAGATGAAATACACTATTCTCCTCAATAAAAGAGACGATATTAGAAAGGTAGAGGCAGAAGAGCAGAATAGATTCATACATTCTATTTTAGAGGCACTTGAGTTTCCGATTGATTGGAATTTCGATGGACTTCTCTCTGTAGAAGATAGAATGAAATTTAGAAAAGCCATGGATCATTTCGATATAGATGTCGTTAATGATAGAAGTGGCGGAATAAAAATATATGTACAAAAAGAAATGATAGCAGAATGGAAGAAATGTAAATTTACATTAAAAAGAGATCATTCAGAAATAAATCATGATAAAAAAGACTATGTTGAAATGGAGGTGAATTTTTGGTCTATCTTTGAAGAAGATAAGTGAAATTAAATTGTTATAACCTTTTTGTATGGAAAATATATGAGAAAAATTTTTGTTCTTGACACCAGTGTTCTTGCCTATCACTCTTCTGCGTTTGAAAGTTTTAATAATAATGATGTAGTTATACCAATTGTTGTTTTAGAGGAATTAGATAAATTAAAAAAGTTTTCTAATGAATCTGGTAAAAACGCCAGAATTTCAAGCAGATTATTAGACGAATTATCCAATCAGGGAAAGATACATGAGGGAATAAAAATTTCTAATGATATAATCGTCAAAATAGATGTAGCATCATATCAGGCAATTGGTCATGATCCTAATTATGGCGATTCAAAAATATTAGCCTGCGCACTTCACCTACGAGACATTCATAATGATCGTGTTGTAATCTTGGTATCGAAAGATATCAATTTAAGAATAAGGGCGAGAGCTTTTGGGTTGCAGGCGGAAGATTATGAAAAAGACAGAATTAAATCTAACGATCTATATTCAGGCGTAGAGATTATTCAAAATGGTGAGGCGGCAGAGGATCTTCAACTTAATGGTTCCATAGATCCGCTGAAATATGAAATCGAATTGTTGCCTAATCAATTTGTCTTGTTTCGAGATGAAGAAGATAACAATCTAACATCCGGAAGAATGGTTGATGGCGAGATAAGACATGTATCCAGTAAAAAGCCATGGAAATTGTCTTTAATAAATAAAGAGCAATTATATGCCGCAGATTTACTCCTTGATACATCTGTTCCGCTTGTTTCGTTGGTTGGAACATCTGGTGGAGGTAAAACCCTTGTATCAATTGCCTGCGCTCTCGAAATGATGATTGAAAAAAAATCATATGAAAGATTAATCATTTATCGACCAATTCAACCGGTAGGAAGTGATATTGGTTATCTTCCGGGCGACTTAAATGAAAAGTTAGATCCATGGATGACGCCAATAAAAGACAGTCTGGATTTCTTGCTTCCAGGAAAGGGTAAAAACTGGTATGATAAATTAGGCCCGTATGCCGATCAGGTGCAAATGGAGGCTATTACTTATATTAGAGGAAGAAGCATACCAAATGCCATAATGCTAATTGATGAGGCGCAAAACCTATCTAAAGAGGAAATTAAGACAATCCTTACAAGAGCTGGTAATAATACAAAAATCATATTAACCGGAGACATACAGCAGATAGATAATTCATATCTTGATGCAACAAACAACGGTCTTACATATGTTGTTGAGAAATTTAAAACATCAAAATTAGCCGGTCATATCACTCTTACTAAAGGGGAAAGAAGCCCCCTCGCCACCCTTGCCTCGGAAATATTATAAATATTTTTTTGGTATAAGACTGTAAAATAGTGATATATATAATTCGAGACAGTATTGGGTCTCGTATTTAATGGAGATTACTATGGAAGAAAAGACAGTTGAAAAATTAGAAGACGCCGATAAACAAGCTCTTGATAATGTTCGTGGAAAATTAGAATTAGCTGTAGCAAATGCAAAAAATGCAGATCTTACCTATCAAAATGTATTACTTCAATTAGCCCTAAAATACAAATTACAGGTTGACGATCAGATTAGTGATCAGGGCGAAATTATACGCAAAACCAGCGATACTAAAGAAGGAAGTTGATAAAATGCACATTAGAGATATAGACGCATTAATTAATATAAGAAAATATCTTTGGGAAATGGTCGAAAGTCCAAGAGTAGTTCTTTCCAGAGAAGATTTAAAATTAATGCAGAAAAAAATAACTGATATGGATAAATTCATAGTAGAAAAGTCTCTAAAAATAGATTTTTCAGAAGCCCCATCCATTCTTGAATATAAAGTAGAATCGACAGAAGATCCTGAGGTTGTTTTACGAAATGCTATAAATCAGGACGATCAAAAAGCAGCAACTAATGAAGTTAAAGATGTGGTTGCCGAAGTTTCTGTTGATTCAAAGAAAAAGAAAAAGGGCTTGAAAGAAGCGGTTCTATGAAAATAAGCGGTAAGTTTGATAATACCTTTATCTTGCCGCTTGAAGACAATGAATGGTATGAAAAGTTAAAATTAGCCGGACAATCATATGTTCGTCAGATAAAAAAAATAGAAGACATTATTGGTGATAAGGTTCATATTACTACTTTAGAAATAAGTAGATTTATCGGCGACGAAATAAGAAAAGAGGGCTATTATCCAACTTTTAAAAACTATAGGGGTTTTCCAGAAGATCTTTGTTTATCAGTAAATAAGGAACTGGTTCATTCTTATGGCAAAAACGACTTCCTTCAAGAGGGGGATGTCGTTACATTTGATTTCGGCGTTACCATAGACGATGTTTCTGTAGACGCGGCAAGAACATATATTTATGGTAAGTGCAAAAATGAAATGCACCAAAAAATGATAGATGTCTCCAAGATGTGTATTGATAATGCAATATCTTCTATTGTTGTTGGTAAGAAGATAGGAGAGATAGGTAGCGCCATTTATAAGACTGCTAAAAATAATGGATTTAATGTTATAAATAGTCTTGGTGGACATGCAATTTCTCGTGATGGGAATGGCAATAGTAAAATTCATTCTCCTCCATTCATTTCTAATAAATCTTTGCCAAATGAAGGAATTAGATTTTATCCAGGTATGACATTAGCTATAGAGCCTCTTCTCGTTCCGTTTAATTGCTCGACCGATATTAAAAAGGGATCAGATGGCTGGACTATCTATTCTGAAGATATTTCGTGTCATTGGGAAGATACCGTATTTATTCATCAAGACGGAAATGTTGAGATTATGACGAGGGGCTAAGATGAAAATAGAATTTGAAGATAAAAGCTATTTAGAAATAATTAATTCTATTAATCCTGGAAAGATATTAATAACGGTAGTGGCAAAGAATGCGCAAGATCATTCATCGTTAATTGTTAATTCTGTAGAAATAACAAAAGATCAGCTGAATTCTCTAATAGATGGATTAGAAAAAACTTAATTATTTTGATGCTAAAAATCCGGCATATATTTGATATAGAAATGTTTTGCTCGGATACCTATGACAACATTATTTCCTAATGCTATAGATACATCTGCCAGTCTTCCTACGGTATATGATAATACCACCGCTGTTAAGGGAGATGTTGTTAATAGATTAAGAGATGCCATTGTTGCTATAGAACAAGAACTTGGAGTAAAACCAAGTGGTATTTATTCTACTGTTCGCATTAGGCTTGATAATCTTGAGGCGCTAATACAAAGCATTATTTCTGGAGGAGGAGGCGGAGGAAGTCCAACCGGATTAGCAGGCGGAGATTTGGCCGGCATGTATCCCAATCCAACAGTATCCACTCTTACTGGTAATGGTGGAATTGTTATTTCTAACGCAAAATTATCTCTTGCCTCTGGTATTAGAAATAAGATTACCTCAATCAGCTCCAATTATACTATGTCTGCATCTGATAATATTGTCGCAGTGGGCACATTAGGATCTTCTATAACCATCAATATGCCTCCATCTCCTTCAACCGGAGATACATATAATATTAAAGATGCCGCTGGAAGCTCGTCTACATATAATATTATCATAAATGGAAACGGAGCCAATATAGACGGAGCCTCATCTATTACGGTTAATCAAAATTATACTTGCATTACATTAATTTATACCGGAACTCAGTGGAGCATAATATGACAACTAAATATCCGGCACAACTTGATACCTCTGCAGAAATACCGCCAATTAAAGATCAGTCCTCTCCGGTTAGCACCTCATCAATATCTGCAATAAGAGATGCTATATTTGCTATAGAACAGGAACTTGGAGTAAAGCCAAGCGATGTATATTCAACTGTTAGGGCAAGACTGGATAATATAGAAACAATATTAGCTAATGTTGGAAATAGTAATTTTGTTCCAACACTTCCTCCGGCATACAATCCGGCATATTTAACTCAAACAGATTGGTATGTCGATTATATTAATGGTGATGACTATAATAATGGAAGCATCTCATCTCCAGTGAAAACAATTATGGGCGGAATAGTGGCCAAATGGGGAACCGAATCTCCGCAATTATCACAAAGCGTAACCGTTCATTTGGTTTCTTCGCAGCCGCAGGGGATTGAGCAAGTTTTTCTTTCCCCGAGAATGCTTGGCGGTGTATTTTCAATTATAGGCACTCCATTATTAAGTGCCACAATTACTGCCGGTACTGTTACGGCAAAATCTTATGGAAATCCTGGAACCCCTCTTCAGGTAGCATCAATGACCGGTTGTACGGCGGGGCAATTAGTTCATAATGTCACTCATGATAGTTGGGCATTTATAGTTAAAATGAGCGGGACTACGGCTTTTATGAGTCAGCCGTTAACAAAAATGCGAAGTGGTATAGATACTGTATTTTTAAGTTTCGGAGGCAATACTAATCCAGTTAAAGTTGATAATTGGACCACGGGAGATCAGTTACAGGTTTATAATTTACCAACCATTAATTTAGTAGATACCGATTTAAATGGTCCAAAGGCCGACACAAATTATTCATCAAATGCAATTTTATGGTTGGAAAATTTACATATCGTTGATGCAAGCGGAACGCCCGGAGTTAGCGTTTGGTGTCCTCAATACGAAGGTGGATATGTTAATGTTTCGCAGTGCTGGATTGATCCTTATGTTTTTACATACACTCCGGCAGAGTATACTATTAATTTCGTTAATTGCTTTCTTGCTGGAGGTGGTGAGGGAAATTCAGTTTCTCTTGTAGGAGGTACCTTACCAACAAGTAATGTTGGTTTCGCATTATTTGGGGCCTCATATGTTGATGCTGATTTTTATGTTATTGATGGTTCTTTTTTAGCAAACTGGGGATTGATTTATTGCGGTGGTTTTTTGTTAGAGGGAACCGCTTCAATGACCTTGCACCCTGCCTCACAAATAGAAATTAGACAGGTTTATTTTAGTGATGTTAACGGAGGAGTTGCTTGGGGGGCAGGGTCTATCAGTATGCAGCCAGCCTCTACTATTGTACGAAGAGTTCCTACAACCGGATTTGCCTCTTGTTTATATGTAACCGTAGAATTCCCGTCTCATCAAACAAAAGGAACTGCATATAACGCAACTACTGGTGTATTTACGGCTGGTGTTGTAATTAATGGCACCAATTTAGACTCTCACAATGGTCTATTTGATCCTATTACTGGTTCTAGAATATGTCTAGATCTCGATACTGGTCTTCCATAGTATTATTTAACTTGCTTAAACTAACACTATTTTGGCATTATTTTTGTAGTATTAATTAAGTGGAACAATAATGACCTATAAGTATTTAAATAGTATAGTTATTCCATCAACAAATCTACCAGACGCAACAACTTCTTCTAAGGGTATTATTAAGTTATCAGGAGATCTTGGTGGAACAGGTAGTACCGCAGCTAATCCCACCATTAGTCAATTAACTGGATTGGCGGGAATAGTGGCAGTACCATCTTCTTCACTATCTTTTGGTGCTAATTATTCAACAACCGGTAGTTTAAGATTTCCTAATAATACGACTATTATTGGTGCTAGAAATGCGGCTAATAATGCTGATATTTCTGTGCTTGCTACCGATGGATATAATAATATAGTTTACGGATCTACCTTATTATACAAGCAGGCAGGAACATTATCATCTCCAATTCAATCTTCGGCATTAACCATTCAGCCGACAGATCCTGCAAAGGCACCGTTTCAATTGTTAATTTCTGATGGATATTTTAATAGCACAATGGACTATACATTTGCTGTTGGATATAATACAGATTTAAATAATACTGATGCCGCTATTTATTGGAGATTAGAGCAGGATTATGAGGTTTCTCCTGGCACGCATTGGTTTGAATATTATATAGAATATTTTGGAACTAATCGAGGGCACACATTTAGACCGATTTATTTAAATATTAATAAATCTACCGACCAGGGCACTATGATATTCTCGCCACCTGGAACTGGACAAACTGGCAGCATACAATTTACTAGCGCAGATCAGACACAAAACTATTTGCAAATACTTAATACTGGTTTTTATTTTAGAAATAATTATCCTGTATATTTTTATGATAGTGGTATTTCTGCAAGAAACGCCGTACAGCTTACTTCTGCAAATTATTTTGTATACGGAGATTTTGGTGTAGTAGGCAATGTTATTAGAGGAGGAAATACATCTGGTATTCTTTTTGAAACCGGTACATCAAATACTATAGCCGTTCTTGATTCCGCTCTTACAACAACGTTAACATTAATAACAAATTCATCCGGAGCATCTTCGCTCTCTTGGTCTGCTGGAACCACTCCTTCTTACTCACAAGCTCAATCAACATCAGGAGCCGGAGCTAACACAACCATATCCGCACAATACGCCAAGGCAGGAAGCGCAGCAGCCGGTGGAAATCTAATACTACAAGCCGGTGGAACTGATAGCACATCAAATGTGGTTCAGGAAGGAACCGTCCAGCTTTATGGTGGACCGAATCAAATCGGAACGTTCTCTATTACCTCTGGCGCTTCTGCTAATGATTGTAGGTTTATCGTTGGGCCTACTGCCTCATATTTCTTGTTTTCAGCTACTCAAAATAATCAAGGAATCATATTTCAATCGTACGGAGCAGGAAGTAATTATGTAGCCTTTCAGACTCCTGTGGTTAAATTTGCGGATAGCAGTTTAGCAGAAACTCTTGATATAAATCTCAACGCTACCGGTACAACATCAATCGTAGCCACAGCAGGAGTAACCGCATTTAATTTAGGTCAAGCTCAATCAACATCAGGAGCCGGAAACAACCTAACAGTATATGGACAGAATGCAAAGGCAGGAGCGGCTACAGATGTTCTTGGTGGTTCCGTTGTTATTGCCTCCGGATCTGATAACGGTATTACTGCTGATACTTTACATTTCCACGCGCCTATTATTTTTCAGGTTAATGGATCAGTGGAAGTAGCAAGATTTAAAAGAGATGGTTTAAATGAAAACTATCTTGATTTCGGATCTAATACCGGGATTACGCAAGCTAGCACAATGGTATTTAGAAATACTGCATTTAATCCTATGTATTTTGATGGAGCTACCGTTGTCCATTTTAGAGATACTGGATATGGAGATAGTATTCTAATAACTCTCGCTACTGCTGGCGCTAACTCGATTAATGCCTATTCTACGGCAACAAGCTTTTCATTGGGTTATTCTGCCGCTGCTGCTGGTGCCGGATCCAATATCTCCTTAGTTGGTCAGGCAGGAGGTACAAATAGTAATGGAGGAAATGTTGTTTTACAGGGTGGAAGCAAAAATGGATCCGGGACAGATGGTTATGTTATTCTTCAAACCGGTTCAACAGAGGCGGCACGAGCTGTTGGAGCTACACTAAATGTTACGACCCTTGGATTGGGAGGATTTATTGGCTCGCTTCCGACACTAACTACCGGAACCGGAGCGCCGTCATCATCGGCGGTAAACGGTTCTATTTATCTAAGGAAAGACGGTAGTTCATCAACCGGAATATATACATATCAAAGCGGATCGTGGAGTCCATTGTCAGTTGGTTCTGGAGGAATTTCTCCTGGAACAGCTGGACAATTTTTGCTAACCAACTCTGGCGCAACTTCTTCTGTTTGGACGACAATTTCTGGAGATATTTCTGCAAGCACATCAACTGTCGGACAATTAAAGGTTACATCATTATCAACAAGCAACGCAACAATTAATGCCGCAACAGCTGCCTTAACATTCGGAAGTAATACGGCAGCAAGTGGTAGTTTAAGATTTCCTAATAATACAACTATTATGGCGGCCAGAAATGCTGCTAACTCGGCCGATATTCCGGTTCTTGCTACCGATGGGTCCAACAATATTAACATAGGTGATTTAACTAATACTAATGCCACGTATATTAGTTCTGTCTCATCAATTACATTAAATGCTGGTGGATACTCTCTTATCTCAGGAAGTTCTGGCGGTTTGGTTTATGGCGGCAACAGCGTTTATATCGGCTTTAATTCTGCTCCTAATTTGCTTCAGTTTTCGCAAGCCGCAACTTCTGTTGGAATCAATCAGGCAACCTCAACATCAGGATCCGGAGTACCATTTACCATACAAGCACAATACGCCAAGGCAGGAAGCGCGGCAGCCGGTGGAAACTTAATCCTACAAGCCGGTGGAACTGACTCTACCTCCAATGCAGTTCAAGAAGGATATATTCAACTTTATGGTGGACCTAATCAAATAGGACAGTTCTCTATTACCTCTGGCGCTTCTGCTAATGATTGTAGGTTTACCGTTGGATCTACCGCATCATACTTCTTATTTGCTGCTAATCAAGCGAGTCAAGGAGTTATATTTCAGTCGTATGGAGCCGGCGGTAATTATATAGACTTTGAAACTCCAGTAATTAATTTCTATGATAATAGCCTGGCCTTAACATCGCAGTTTACATTAAATTCTTCTGGAACAACATCATTAACATTTGCTCAAGGTGTTGGCGCAATTAATATAAATCAAACCGCAAGATCATCTGACGCTGCCACATCTTCAATTACTATTACCTCTCAGGGCGCATATACTTCTGCATCGACCAATGTTAACGGCGCCCCAACAATTATTCAGGGTGGTGCGGCAAAAACAAATGGTACAACCGGAACAAGAGGCGGTGTAAGATTACAAATTGGTGCCGATACTGCTGAAACCATGCTTGAGGTCGGGGAGGTCGCAGTTGGTCGTAGGTATGTTGCTCTAAATCAAATTGGATCGGGAATTACAACAACACAGCTTCCATCAAATACCGGAGATGGAATTGTTTATATTGGTAATGCTCAGACCGCACCTACTGCATCTCCATCTTCAGGTGCAATTCTTTATGCAAGCGGTGGTGCGTTATATGTTTATCAATCTAACGGAACTAATTTCCAAATACAGTCCGGAACAGCTGTAACATGGGCAAGTGATTTATCTGGATCAAGCAATACAAATCAATATGTAGCCGCAATAAGTGGTAGCGGAGGATCTGGAGGAACAGTAGCGGTTGGAAGTAATATTGCGCTATCTTGGGCCACCGCATCAACCACCGCAATTATTAAGCAGGCAGATAATACTACAAACTCTGCAACAGCCGCTACATTCACTGTTCAGGCAGCAAATGCTACTGGTACTGGGGCTACCGGAGGAAAATTAGCACTAACATCTGGAACAGGAACGTCTGCTGCTGGAAACGTAGAAATTCAGACAGGAGGAACGGCAAGACTTACCGTATCTCCAACCTTAGTAACATCTACGCTTCCAATTGTAAGCGGAAGTACAGCCGCAGCATCTGGTCAAATTCGTCTTCCTAACTTAACCACTATCTCTTGGAGAAATAACGCCAACAACGGTGATGTTGCCGTACTTACACTTGATAACTCCAACACATCGATCCTGGGGGCTACAGTCAACCCGACAACAGTGCAGGGTTCATCACTTACACTAAATGCTCAGGGAAGCGGTTTCTTCGTTCAGGCCTCCGGTGTTACTAGATTCCAAGTAGGTTCGGGCTCTGCTATAGGATTTGGATGGCCCGTTACTTTCGGGGCAGTGGGTGTTGCAGCTCCAACTAATGGTGCGCGCCTCCTAAATACCGATGCACTTTGGGGGAGAAATACGGGAAACAACGGAGATCTTTCATTAATTTCATTGAACTCAACAAATACCGTAACAGTTGGTGATAATACATCTGTAAACACCGGACTTATTCTTCAGGCCTACACCACTACAAGCAGTTCCAATACAATTAATATGAATTTGGGCGCTACTACAGTTGCTCAGGTGGCTCGCGACTCCAATCAGCTTCTATATTTCTTGATGAATGGTGGATTAAAAGTTCTAACAAGAAGAATTACTGGCGCTTACACAATTGACTCTTCTAGCGCCAACGATCTTGAAATAGATTGTGTTCTTACAGTTGCTTCAACCCTAACTCTCCCAAAGTGCACGGCTGGACGAGTTATTATATTAATGGATTCTGGAGTATCAGGTGTTAGTACGTTTGATATATTTAATTTGACAGTTGCTCCAAACGGTTCAGATAAGATAGAGGGAATTAATACTAACAAAGTATTATCTGCTCCGGGAGGAACATGGAAAATAGTTGGAGATTCATCTGGAACTAACTGGAAGGTGATGTAATGAGATTAGCAAGTAAAACATTTAGCTCTGGTGGTACAACATCTACTTGGACATGTCCGGCCGGTGTGTATCTGGCCTGTATTTCTATTTGTATGGGTGGAGGCGGTGGAGGCGGCGGTGGTCAGGGAGGCAGCGCTGGAGCCGGCGTTGGAGTTGGAGGTGGCGGCGGTGGAGCTGGAGATGTTGTAACCGGAATTTGGTTTAACACTGTCCCAGGTCGAACATATAACATTTTTGTTCCCGGTGGAGGCGCTGGTGGAACCGCTGGTGCTGCAAGTAGCGGTGCAGGAGGTCCAGGGGGTAACGGTGGTGATGGATATGTTCAAGATTCTGTAACCGGCATGTATATAGCCTATGCATCTGGAGGTTCTGGCGGTCAGGGCGGAGTTGCTATTGGTTATGCCGGCAGAGGAGGTCTTCCATTTGTTAGCTTACCAGGAGGAGCTTCACATGCCGGCGCTTCACAGGTATTTGACCCTCAGGTTGGATTTAGCGGCGGTTTCCCTGGAGCTGGTGGTGCAGGTGGGGGACAGGCTACGGCGGGGTTCCAGGCGCCTTATAACGCTATAGTTGGTCATGCAGGAGTATCTGTCTTTACCCCGACATCATATCCGGCCGGTGGAGCTGGTGGTACCTCTGGCTCTAGCATCGGTGGCGGTGGAGGAGGCGGTGGGGCTGGACCTAACGGACCTGGAGCGTCAGGGGGAAACGGGGGAAACGGCGCCAACGGAAGCAACGGAAGTAACGCAACAGCCAATACAGGAGCGGGTGGTGGCGGAGGCGGAGGAGGCGGCGTAGGCTCATTTACAGGCGGAATTGGTGGGACCGGTGCGTCAGGGCTTGTCGTACTGTGCTGGTTTGAATAACTCGATACGCCAAATTATCGATATTTTTATGTCATTTTACTTGACAAATCTCTGACAAGTGGATATAATTCTACATAAGGAGATTTAATCATGCATTATTTATACAGAATAACAAATAAAATTAACGGTAAAGTTTATATTGGACAAACGATAAATCCTGGAGCAAGAAGAAGACAACATAAACAAAAATCATCCAATCCATATTTAAGATCTTCTATTCAAAAATATGGATGGGATAATTTTGAATTTGAATGTATTTCAGCCTGCATTTCTCAAGAATCGGCCAATGAATCAGAAGAAGAATTGATTATACAGTATGATTCCCGTAATCCAGAAAAGGGATATAATATAGGGTCGTCTGATATTTATAAAAAATCTGATGAGTGGAGAAAACATCTGTCAGAAATCACCAAAAAACGCTTCGAAGAAAATCCACAATACAAAGAAAAACTATTAGATGCAAATAAACAATATAAAGAAAAATTAAAAGAAAATAACGAAATTCATCCCGGTACCTTCCAAAAAGGGCATGAAGTAAAATCAGAGTGGAAGAAAAGAATGCAACTGGCTAATTTAGGAAGAAAACAATCACAAGAGGAAATAGAAAAGCGCAGAAAAGCCGTTATGAATAATACCTTGACCGAAAAACAAGTTGAAGAAATTAGAGAGTTATATCAAAATAATCCGAATATTACTGTTAAGGAATTAAGTGAAAAATATCAAGTTAACCATAATACTATTAAAAAAAGATTATTTGATTTGAAAATTAGAAATAATGGACAGTTTAAAAAAGGGCAAAAACAATCGACAGAAATTATCAATCTTCAGGTCCAACAGAGAATGAAAAATACCCTATCTGAAGAGCAGGTTAAACAAATTAGAGATCTATATCAACAAGACACCGCTATAACAATTGCCAAATTAAGCAAAATGTTTAATGTAGATGCAGAGACCATTAGAAGAAGAATTGATGATTTACCAATAAGAAATAACGGAGAATTTAAAAAAGGCGTTTCAGTTTCTCCATCCACTCAATTCAAAAAGGGGCAGTCATCACACAATAGAAGATTCAATGATGAGCAAGAGAAACAAATTTTTCTTCAATTTAAAAACGGTCAATCAAAACACTCTCTTTCCCGAGAATATAAAATTGACCGAACTTGCATTACTCGAATTATAAATAAATATTCCGAAACAAAATAATATTTAAACATTAAAATATAACTTTATATTCTTGGAGTTGCAATGACACTTTTTGCCGACACCCTACTAAAAGTACAACAGCAGCTACCAAAAATAAAAATAAAATATAAAGATCAGTCTATATTAATGAAAATTTTAGGAAGAGTTTTGTTTTTTGATCCTTCCTTTATGAAATCTTATACTACTACTATTGGAAATTCTGTTTATTATCCATCAGAAAATTTTGTAAAAATCACTCCTGTTAGTTCTAGCATTATTTTAATTCACGAAAGCATTCATATTAGAGATGCTGATAGTTTAACTCATCCGTTATTTTTCTTTTTATATTTATTTCCGCAAATTCTTTTTCCTATTCTTGCAGCAATATTATTTTTATTATTTGGATGGAAGATCGCTTTGTTTTCATTGCTCTTCTTGCTGCCATTTCCTGCTTATTTTAGAATGCAATTTGAAAAGAAGGCCTATACATTTTCTCTGTTCGCAATGTATAAATTATCAGAAAAATATAATTATAAAATAGATTTAATGAAACAAAAAGATTTTATTCTTGACCAGTTTAATTCAAGTTATTATTACTATATGTGGACCATTCCTGGTCTTGACAATTATTTTAGTAATGTTGTTAATGATATCCAAAACGGTAAATATCCAGAGTATAATATAGAAACATATCAGATGATTGAAAAATGTATTTAATTATTTGAAAACTTCTTAATAGATTGATATAATTATCTTGATATCTCTTTGAATAGAAAGGTCAGAATGAGTAAGAATATTTATGATGTAGGTATTATTGGATGTGGAGTTGCCGGAACATTTGCTGCACTAAAATTATTAAAAGAACATAAAAATATTAATGTCATACTTTTTGATCTTGGGGCTCGTCCTTTGAAAAGAAGACGAGCATTAGAGGGGTTTTTGGGGGCCTTTCCAAGCGGCGACGGAAAGCTATATATGAATGATCTTAAGGCGTTAGAAGAAATATCGACACATAAAAAAATCACTAATGGTTTAAAATTATTCAAGCAGTATACTAAAGATTGTTTTGATTTAAATATTATGAAAGATAAGGGACCATCAATATCCTTTGAGAAAAGAGCCAAGAAAAATGGCTTTGATGTTCATTTAAATAATTATGTTCAATTGTATCCTAAAGATATACATAATTTAACAAAACAATTAGCTTCTTTTTTTGAAGATTTGCCGAACCTAACAATGTCTTTTGATAATGAGATTTTTAATATTCATAAACAAAAAGGCTCCTTTCTTATAGTATCAGAAAAAGGAGAGTTTAATTGTAAAAAAATATTGATGTCAGTAGGAAGAAGCGGATGGAGATGGGCCAAAAAGATATACGAAGATTTTGGAATGATAGAAAATAATGATTATGCCAGATTTGGTGTTAGGTTAGAAATGCCGGCAAACAACATGAAAGATTTAAATCGATCAAATTGCGTATTAAAATCCAAAAATTTAGAAATAGGGCCCTTTAGCTGGAATGGCACTATTATTCCCGAAGATCATATTGATTTGGTTATTTCTTCATTTAGATCAAACGAAAATAGATGGAAGACCGATAAGGTTTCATTTAATTTAATTGGAGATAGATATTTTAAAAATATGGGACAAGAGCAGTCGGACAGAGTTGGAAAATTAACTTTTGTCTTATCAAATGATCGTGTATTAAAAGAAAAAACATCAAACATTATTAATCAAAAAAGTAAAATATCTATTATCCCAGAATATGATTGGTTAATAGATGAGCTGTTAAAAGTATCAAAGGTAATACCGGAATTAATATCTAAAAGCCATTTCTATGTTCCGACATTAATTCCAATGATACCAAAGATAGATGTTGCAAGTGATTTTTCTACACAAGTTTCCGGTATGTATTGTGCCGGAGAAAGTGCTGGAGTTAGTGGGTTATTATCAGCCGCTATTTCTGGTTTAATAGCGGCAGATGGATTGGCGAAGTAAGAGGAAAAAAATGAGTCCAAAAGATTTAAATTTAGATCAAGAACATCAGACCAAACAAATTTTTAGCAAATTTGATTATGAGCTATATGATGAAAGCAAAGATGTTGCTAATATAGTTTATCGAGTAAAAAGAATAGGATCATTGAAAGAGGAAAAGTGGAAAATTTTTGCCGATAATAAATTAATAATTACTCTTGATGGTGATAAGGTTAGTAAAAAAGAAAGAGAATTTTTGCGAACATTAGATGGGGTAAATTTTTTGCTGCAAGAGTGTAAATCAGGCAATCATTCAATTAGCGGCATTAAAAAAAATCTGAAAAAAATATCCAAATAGCTTGACTTCAGCAGATGCGGTGCTTATAATGTGGTCAGGAGTAAAAGAATGAATAATTTTATTTTATATGTAGTCGATATTGAAAGCACCGGATTAAAAACCGAACACGATGTTATTGAGTTATCTATTTTAAGAATGAAGGATGGGGCTCAGAGAACATGGTATTTAAAACCATTGCGCACCGATAATATAGAGACAGATGCTCTTCGAGTCAACGGACATTCTTTAAATGATATTCTTCATAAAACGGCAGAAGGTAGAGAAAAATATAAAGAACCCTCTGTGGTCATTAGCGAAATAGAAAATTGGTTAAATGAAGATTTTGGAATGCCCGAAGACAGATTGCTTGTCGGTCAAAATGTGCTTGGATTTGATCAGGCTATGTTAATTGCTTTGTGGGATAAATGTGGTGCATCGTCTACATTTCCGTTTTCAAAAAGAAGGGCCATCGATACTCTTCAAATAGAATTATTTATGGATTATTGTGAAGATAAACAATCTGATTTTTATAATCTTTCTGCATTGGTTGAAAAATATAAGGTAAAAAAAGAAAAGGCCCACCGAGCAGATGCCGATGTTAGAATGACCAGAGATGTTTTTAATGCGCAAATTAGTAGGATGAAAAAATCTTTGTTCAATGTTTAAAATTCTTTATGCGGCTGGAGATAGACCGAGCTCTAAATTCAATCTAATAAAATTTAAACAATACTGTAGTCGTCCTGGTATACAGTTAATCGTTTCATCATACTCTTCTCTTGGCGAGGAGGCCGATTATAATTTAGATATTTTGCTTGATTGTTTATCAGGAAGGTGTTTATATAATACAAAATCACATTCATACCAAAAATATGCCAATTGGATTAAAGAAAATTCTCCTAATTTAATCATTTCTGATTTGGAGTTTTTTACTTCTTTTGCAGCCATAGAATTTCAGATACCGTGCTGGCAAGTAAGTCCTTTGCTTTTATATTATGCCTTGCCAAAGAAAATAAAGGATTGCTTTAAAATTCATAGAGATTATAAATCATTATTTAATACACAGAATGGAAATAAATCATACATTAATTATATTATTAATAATTCAGACCGTAGAATGATTTTGTCTCATTTTTGTGATAGTCCGCTTTTTTCAGATATTAGTCAAGGATACGAGTGGGTTAGGCCGGACTATGATTTATTAGATGAGGTTGAAAAAAACGGATATTTGATTGATGCAGAAATCAATACCAAAAACCTTAATATTGTCAGGGGAAGTGGATATGATTTTTACAACGGCAAGTTTGAAAATTATACAAAATATGTTTCAGACGGAAAGACTGTTTTTCTGGCCGATGCATTTTATAATCAAAAACAAGTTATAATGTCTCCGAATTATGGGGATATGGAGTGTCTTTTAAATTACAAAATATATGAATACTATGGTTTTTGTAAAAATGTTAATAATTTATACAAGAAGACTGAAACGCCTGATATAGTTATAAATGATAGCGTTAAATTTTTAAAAGAATATATAGCAATATGAAGTGCGTTTGTTTTGATATCGGAAATGTATTATGTCATTTGGATTTTACTCCTTTTCAAAAAGCATTATCTGAACAATTAGATATAACGGTCTCTCAAGCAGAATATTTTTATAATAGAACGCAAAAACTGCATGATCTTGGATTAACGAATCTTTCTGACGAGTTAAGAGACCACTTTAGAATTAGTTCAAAAAGTTTAGTAGATGCCTTAATGCATGATTGGTATTCGATTATAACTCCAGAAGACAAGATGTTTGATTTTGTTAAATGGTGCTTCGATAATAATATTAAAATTTTTATTGTATCTAATATTGGTATCGAGCACGCCAATTATATGAGAAATGTTTTTAATCAAAAACTTGGAGCTAAAATTATAGATGATCCGAATTTTATAACTTTTTTTAGTTGCGATGTAGGAGCAAGAAAGCCATCTTATTTATATTTTAAAACATTATTAGATTTATATCCTGAAACAAATGGTGCGCTATACATAGACGATCTTGTTGAAAATTTAGAAAGTGGTAAAAAATTTGGATTGAAAACTTTTAATTTAAATCTTCGTAATGTGGATGATATAGATAGTGAGATTGAAAAAATCAAATTATTAATTTAGGAGAAGTAATATGAATATGTTTATGCCAAAGGGAAGAGTTAGGATTGGTGAGGGATCTGTTGATAATCCAGAGAGTTCCAGCTTAAGATTAATAGTAGTGCCTTGTTCAGAGAGTGGTTCATTTGACGGTGAGCTTCAGAAATTATTAACTAAAAAGTGGGCCAAGGCGCGTGAGGAGTTTAGGACTTGGTTTGCAAATCGACAAAATTTTAAACTTGGCGAAATTAACAATACTGCGGTTGCAAGTGATATTTGGATTATGTATGCTCTTGTAGAAGATAAAGACGGCAATGTTAATACAGATGCTATGAAGAAATGTATGAAAAAAATTGGAGACCTGGCTAAATACGAAAAGGCAAGCATACATCTTCATCAGTCAGTTGTAGATATGAGTGATATGGAATCATTTATTAACGATAATTTTGTTAATAATGGGGTTAATGTTTTCAAGTACGCGAAATAATTAATATTTTTGCATTCTTATATGTCATTGTCCTTTTCTGTCGGAGATAGTGTGCTCTGTAAGGTAAAGGATGATGACATTGTTTATAGTGTCAATCAAAATTTTGATAAAATTGAAAAATTTGATATAATTGCAGTACATTCAGATACATATATTTTATATGTTCCAACTACGATTTGCTTAAAATCATCATTTATAATATCTGAAAAGAAATGCCACCAATTGAAATTAGGTGCACATTTTATTGGTAGTTATGGATACTATATCGATGATTACAGCGTGCATCGAGTATATGCTAAAATGGATGGCTTAAAGTGTAGTAGATGCGAAGAATTTGTTCCAATGGCCGAGCCAAATTGTGAGGACGGAACTTTTCTTTGTTGGTTATGCTCTAAATATCCATATAGATAGAATATCGTTATTTTGGTATTTTGTTATGGATTTGCGTAAGAAAATAAACCATTATCATCTGTTATGTTTGGCCGGAGTAGCAGAGGATATGGCCAAAAGAATTATGTATAGTATTTTGCCAGCAGTAGCAGATCCTATACAGGTTAAACATACCGAGGGCGTTGTTGATTATAAGGCACTGGAGTATGCCGTTGAAGGCTATGAAAAAATTATTAATTTTGGACTCCAGGCGTGTGTTGATGAGTTATACCATTATGGCAAAACAGGTCGTAAGACAAAAGAAAAAGAAAATGCTGCGGAAAAGGCCGCCGCTTTATTAGGAAGCGGTAGAGATCTGGAGGTTGCTAATTTTTGTATTGAGCTTTTTAATGATTTATATGCCTGGGAACCATCTTATGGTGGTAAAAAATGGGCAAAAATCGCCGAGGCCATAAAAGAAATTATTATTCTTGATGACATGTTTAAGAAAGCAACAACCCCTTCTGAAAAAATTGCAGTAATGAAGCAAATGGTTGTTGCCCTAAATGTTTTTGATGGCCTTTCTCATAATACCGCCTCTGTAATGGATAATATTGTTGAAAAAGAGTACCCAAGTATTCCATATAGTCAGCTTGAAAAAAAGATGAAGGAAGTGCAAAAATTAATGGATATGAAAGAGCTATCAAATCATATTGATGTCTATAAGGGAATAGAGCAAAAACTTCAAGACAGTGGAGATATTAATAAATTTAGAGAGTGGGTGGGCAAGTTAAGAAGAGATCCGAAATATCACGAAAGCAGATATAAAGATACCGCCGAAGAGCTGATTAAAATAAGATTGAAAAAAGATATTATACATCAAAAAGATGAATTTGATATATATAAAAATATAGATGAAATGAAAGCTGGTGCCGGTTCTATTTTTGATTTTCTCACCAATGTTAATCAAATTCTTTTGTTTGAAACGACGGTTGTTGATCGTTTGTACTACGGTCTGAGTAAATTTTTAGAGGATAAGGATATTATTAATAAAATTAGTAATATTATATCCTCTTTGGCTTCGATTCGTCAAGAGACATATGCATTTAGAGAGACTTTAACAAATAAATTAATTAATCCTTCAAGAGCAACAATTCATTCTGAAACCCTTAATTCTCCATTTCCATCAAAAGAAAGTATTTTAACTAAAGATTTTAATAAAATAATAGAATTAGTTAATAGATTTATGTATATACTTGATAGTTGGTTCTAATGCATATACTTAATCGAGTTTCCTTAAAATATAAATTAAGATGTCGCGCCGCATTAAGGCACGATATGGCTAAAAGGATTATGTATAGTATTTTGCCGGCAGTAGCAGATCCTATGCAGGTTAAACATACCGAAGGAGTGGTTGATTATAAGGCGCTTGAATACGCCATAGAGGGTTACGATAAAATTATTGATTATGGATTGCTTGCTTGTAATGAAGAGATTAAACATTATCTCCCGTCCAAATCCTCACCCGACTATAAAGAAGAAATAAGAAAATTAATATCAACTAAAAAATATGAAGATGCTGCAAAACTATGTATAAAATTATTCGAAGATAAAGGCGGGTGGGAAACAAATTATGGGGGAGAGGCCTGGAAGAAAATCGCGGAAACTTTATACGATATGATTCTAATTTCAGACGCATTAAAAAGGCCAGGCTCACAAGATCATAAAATTAATTTAATGAAACAAATGGTAGTTGAGTTAAATATATTCGACGGACTATCTCATAATACATCTGCGGTATTGCCTAACTTAATAGAGATAGAAGAAAAGCTATTAGGCGCTCATACTACTATTGAAAATGATGAGGTTAGTAAAACCAACAGATTAATGGATGCAAAAGAACTATCTGATTATATGGATGTATATAAGGAAGTCGAACCACACTTACAAGAAAGCGGGGACATTCATAAATTTAAAGACTGGAATACGAAATTAAGAACAGACCCAAGATATCATAAAAGTAATGAAAATAGAAAAATAGATTTAATTAAAATAAGATTGAAGAAAGAGATTTTAGGTCTTAAGAGGATAAACGATATATATGGATTTTTAGATAATATGAAAAAAGAGTATGCAGAAAATATGAAAAAAGAAGAAAAAGATAAGGAACATATTTCTACATATAAGATAAGACTATTTATTAATTCGGTTAGAGAATTGATTAACAAAGAGAGGCGCAAATATCCATTACATTCAATTGAAGATGATTTTCTTCATAAAATTGAGGAGAAATTTCTACTTTTATACTCGGATTTTAAAGATAAAAATCATAACTTTGTTCTGTATGAAGGTAATGAATCTACGGTTTTCAATGAACTAATTGAAAGTATTAATAGAATTATGTTCTGGCTGGATGCTACTTTCTAAATCAAGTGCCTATATTTATTAATCTTTTCAGAAATTTCCTTAAGAAATTTTTTAGTTGAAAAATCAATTTCAATTAATTTCGAAAAGGTTGTCTTTTTCTTGTTAAAGTGAAAGGTATTAATTATTCTATTATCTTTATCCAAAAAAGATATTTTTTCTATATTTTTATTAATATTGATTTGTTCGACAAGCCACATCGTTAATTCTTTAGATAGGTTAGCAGAATTTTCTATATCAACCCCATTTTTATTCCATTCAATGCTGCCATTATCCGTTGCTATAAATTTAAATATACTCTCATAATCTTTAATTGCACTGAATAGATTATGACTATCCATTTTAAAATAAAGAGCATTGTTATTTTTATATATATGAATAGATTTCATAAATATTTCGTTAATTCCATTTAGCGATAAATCAACATCTACAATTACACTTCCTTCAATATGTGTTATTGCATTTTGGTTTGGCGACCCATTTCGGCTATTAAATATGATCATTGACCCTCGATCCTCGATAGTTCTCTTTTAATACATTTTAAATATTTATCGTCCACTACTTTACTTATTTTATTTAAAACATAATCGGTGTATAATTTATTTTTTAAGGATGGGTTAAATTTGAAAAATTGATCAATTAATTTTTAGGCAAATTTTTCCTTTCATAGTACAGATAATACTTATATATAGCCATTAAAAATGGATATGGTCCATCGGAATCAACACAAATTTTCTTATCGTTGACATTATAATATATATATTTTCCGTATAGTTCTAAAATTTTAATTTCTAACATATTTAATAATTTTTAAATTAGAGGTTTCTGTTTGTTCTATTTTGCTTGTTTTCCATGCTGTTGGGTTGATCCACGGAAAAGAAGTATAACCGCCACCGTCTGAAATGTCAACCCACTCCGGAATTATTGTAAGATCTATTTCGTCAGCGTATTTCATTCCCTCTCGATATATGTTTTCTCCTCCAATTAAATATATATTATTAAATTCTTTATTTTTGCACTCTCTTATAGCCAATTCAAGAGTTGGCTTTGTAATCACTTCATTTATACTTTCTCTACTTACAACTATATTTGTTCTATTTGGTAATGGTCGTCCGATTGATTCAAATGTTTTTCTTCCCATAATAATGATATTGTTTTTGGTTAAATCTCTAAATCTTTTAGTATCTTCGGGATAATTCCAAGGAATGCTATTATTTTTGCCAATTATTCCGTTTAAACTTACTGCTGCAATTAATATTATTTTCATTTTTTTTCCTCGCTCAATGAGACTATAACCACTGGCGACTAGGAGAGCAAGTGGTAATTAAGACAAATTAACCCGCTATATCGTATGTATTAGTTGTATTTATTATGCCGGTTGTTTTTACTACATTAAACTTAAATATCTTTGAATTTTATTTTTTAAATCTTTTTCATCGCTATACTGCATTAAAAATTTAAAAGATATTACTTGATAAATTCCATAGCTAATAGTTTTTAATATTGTTTCTCCGCGGTGGTAATCAAAGACAATTTCATATTGTTGATTGTTTATGGTTATTCTGATATTTTCTTTTTCGATATGATTGTTTTTTGTATAAATTTTGTAATGGTGTTTATCTGTCTTATAAAATACTCCGCAGGTATGTATTGTTATGTCGTCAAAGGAATCATAAAAATGAAGTCTTTTTTTACATAATCTACATTTATGCCATATTGATTTTGAAAAAATATCAGTAAAAAAATAAATTACATCAAAAAAATAAAACATTAATTTATCGAGTTTGGTTTTTTCGTGAATTACTACATTCATTTTTTTTATTCTATCGCTTTATATGCAGTTAGTTTTTTAATGGCATCATCAAAGCTGCCTGCCTTAATTTCTATAATTCTTCCATTTTTCTGAGCAAAATAAGATTTATATTTATAATTATAACAATAATCTATTAAGGGCTCCTGTCTACCGAATACATAGAATCCGCTGTCATTCCATTCTATGCCGCATTGAGATTTTGCGCAATATCTTTCCTCTCCACAATATGCATTACATAATGGACAATGTTTAATATTTGGTTGGTTATTCATCAGTATAAAATTTGATATTTATGATATTTTTTAATGGCATCTTTTTGGTTCTTGGCTTCTATCTTAACTGCATTAGAATATAGTTTTATAAAAGCATTTAAAATATTTTTTTCTCCCCAGTAGAAGAATTTATCTATTGGGTTTAATTTGGCGATAAAAGATTTAATATAATTCATATGAGTGAGAAAATAGCAATCACATAGCTCGCAATACTTAATTTTATCATTTCCGTTTGTTTTAAAAAATAAAACAATAAAAATAGATTCATTATCTATTTCTAATAATTCTTCTTTTTTACATAGTGGACATTTCATAAAATCAGATGTCTTTCACTCTCATATTAATTTTTTCCATCTCTTTTTTTGCCTGGAAGAAATCAACAAATTCTCTACTTAATATTTTGGCGCTCTTTTTTGGCCCCTCTATAATCATATCATCAATCTTAAAATTTCTTATGATTTTGGTTTCGCCATTATCTTCTACAATTTGGAATGTTATTGTTTTCTGCATACGAAATTTCTCCTACTTATTATATGCAACTTCTATATGTGCATGACCCTTCACTGAAATAAGAGCCAACGAATATATATCAGATTTTTTTATTTCTTTCCCTTTTAAATATAGATTAATGGCGGTGGCTACATGCTCTAAATGCTTTTCCGAAAATCCCTTTGTAGATATTTTTCCGCTCACTACCGATAAGACAGTTGGTATAGAAATAGTTTTATTTGGATTAACATTTTCATTAATGATTATTTTATATCCAATTTTTGCATTTAAGAGTTCAAGAATAGTTTCTTTCATTTTAGCATCTCCAGCCTTCTATAATATGCCAAATATTGCGGATAGTTTTCTGCATATTTTTCAAGAATAAAGTGAACATACCATAATTTTAGCGGCTTGGTATCTCTGCTAACAAAAGAACTTCTAATTATTTTTTTTATCTCTTCTTCGTCGCCATTTTCAATATATTTCTCCATATCTTCTCGTAATGGAGATTGCATTTCATCTATAATTTTGTGTATTTTGGGGCTAAGGTTTGTCATGCGTGTAATATAAGAATGGCTTTAAAATAGTCAAGTCCTACAAGAGAGATATGTATTTATGTATATTTTTAATTAATTTATCAAATTCCTCAAAAGCCTCTTGTTCAGAGTAGAGGTGTTTTTCCATAATTCTTTTTTTGCCAACTGAAAAAACAAAAAGATATTGATTAATTGGATAGGTATTAGAAATAACAATATCAACACTGCTATCTTTATTAATACTTGAGTTGATTTCTATATCATATGTAAAAGAAATAACATCTAAAATTGCTTCATTATTTTTATCAAATATATTTATATATGACAATCCTCCGTAAACGCATTCAAAACAGAAGAAAATAGCAGATTTAAAGCCTATTGTTCCAGAATCAAGTTTTCTATCACATACCGGACATTTTGTATGTTTTAAGAATTCATTATAATCTTTAGAGGAGAGTTGCATATTTTTGGAGTTTACCTATATTATATTTATATATTTATTAATTATTTTATTAGCTTCAATAAATATATCATCAAATATTAACGATGAATTGGATTTGATTATATTAACATTTTCTTCATTATCTATTGAGTATAGTACAAGCTCATATTTATCAGAAATATAGGCAATCATTAAATAAATTGGCGGAGATAATGATATAATTATAGAATTTAAAATCAATTCATCGTTTAATCTTCTAAACGACACATTAATTTTGGTGCAATTGGGGCAAACAAATCCATCAAATATAAATTGAAGTGAAACATTGCAAATAGGGCAAGTATCTAATTTTTTATATGTAAATTCTTGCAGCTTCACTTATTATATATATCAAAAAATTAAATAATATTAATATAATTTAACATTTTCTTTTTTGTTATCCCGAACCCTTTTTCAAGCAGTATGGCGAGATATTCCAACATTTCTTTCTTATCATCATTATCAATGCCTGTATTTTCGAATAGAATGCAAGAAATATTAATCATATGACGGATATCAAATTCTCCGTCTTTCTTAACGCAACTGATAACAAAAAAATATAAAAAGTTAAAAACCTTGTGATTTGGCAGTGATATTCGCTCACCGCTAATAATAATGTCATTTCTTTCAAATTCTATATTTTTGAATTTTAACACTATTAATAGTTTAAAAATTTATCTAATTGTTTATTAAGTATTCTTAATGTTTCGGCGTCTGCATTTTTAACTAATTGAGACAATACCATTATTTTTTTATGAACCGATGACCGGAGTTCCTTTATTTCCTCATCGGTTAAGGATTTCTCAAAATTATTAAAAAGTATTTCTAAATCTTTATTCATAATTTTCTAAAATTTCCTTTAATGAGTTTTTAATTCCTTCCAACTCAAATTCTTCTCGATCTTTTAAACTGTGAACAATTGCCGAACATAAGTCTCTAATATTCATTTCTAAATACATTTTTCTAGAATGTTCTTTTGGCTCTCCCGGAATAACAACATCATAATCGCCAATATCTTCCGGGGCCGATGGAGGTATAATTGGCTGTCGGCTCTTCTTTAAATCTTGCCAAAAACGACGATCTTCTTCCTCTTCATCATCGAATATTGGATCATCTGATAATTTAACAAATTTTTGAGCTATTTTAAATATATCTGTCATAAAAGTATGCCTAAATATTAAGCCGATGGGAGAATTATTTTGTTCTTTAAATAGCAACATTTTGGCATTTATAGTGGATGTCATATGAGATCGCCGGAAAGAATACAAATAATTAAAAAAGCCATAAAAGAATTTGAAGGTAAGGAGCACATTCTCCCCGAATGGATTTCTCAGGATAAAAGTATAAAAGATAAAGAAATAATTAATAAAGTATTTAAAAGTTTTGGTTTAAAGGATTTTAGAAAAGATGTAGAATTAGATCTCGATGAAGATACTATTAGAAATCAATTTATTCCACTTTGTTTGCCTGTTTTTGAGTCATTACAAATTATTTTTGAGGATATTTATGAAAAAGCAAAATTTAAGGCAGAAGATTTAGTTTTTAATAGTCCAGAAAAAGTTAATGAAATATATGAAATTAAAAAAATAGCCTCTGTAGCATTACAATTATATGGCATAGTTGATATTAAGTATCGATTAGATGAAAGATTAAAATCAATAATTAGTATAGAAAATGGTAAGGCATCTATAATTCTTCCGTTAGATATTTCTTCTGAAGGCAAAAATGTTTTCAGAAAGGGAGAGAAGTTATTTAGAGTATATGGAAAATTAAAAGATATGGCGGTAAAGCACGAAATAGGATTTATTCCGCCGAGTATAGACCAAATACCCTCTGTTAAGTTATTTAATTCAAAAAATATTCCTCTCTCTAAAAAAATGTCAATTGTTTTTTCTTCTTGTGCCTGGGATATAGCAACTATGTCAGAAAGGGGCATTAGCAGTTGTCAAAGATGGGACTTTGATGGAAGTGAAAAATATAGATTAATTGGCTCTATTTTAAGCAAATATGTTGGAATTATTTATTTGACCCTTGGAACACAAATTCCAGATCGTGGCGAAAAAATGATTAAAAGATGTGTTGTAAGATTTGGAGTAGATCAGGAATCAAAAAAACCAGTAATAATTGTCGATAAAATGTATGATAGTTATATGTCAGAAATTGCCAGATTATTTGTTTCTTCATTGCAGGAAAAAACTGGATTAAATGTATTAGATTTCTCTGGAGGCGGCACCAAATCTTCTGGCGGAATTCCTCATAGCAGAATAAAATTGCCATATGAAGATATTTATGAAAGAGATAAATCATATAAAGATATTCCGTTTCCAGAATATGCAAAAAAGAATAACACGGCTCAAGATCAGGCATTTGAAATAATATTTGATTTTTTCAATAATTTCTTAGATAACATATTATATAGTAAGCGATATGAGCTTGCTGAAATCGTATATGGTAATGACAAAAATAAACACATTGAGTCTTTTTTATCAAATCTATATTTTTTGCGCGGCACTGTAATGAAAACAATATCGGCATTTGATTTTCATCCCCCACCATTCAACTCAAAGATAATGCTGAGAAAAATAATATTTAAAATAATACAAAAACTCTCTTCACCTATTCCTACGCTTGCCACTATAGATAGAAATGCGTGGAAGGTTATTGCAGATTATACTGTAGAAAAACTCAAAGATTTAGATACAAAAGATCTTATAAATAAATTGGATAGTATTCAAAGGGACATCTAATTTTTAAGCATAATATTATGAAGAACGCAGCCTCCAAGTATAGAGCCTCTATCTTAAAATTGGCCCAAAGTTTCGCTTCTCAAAATATTAATAAAGAATGGGAAGATAAACTTAAGAAATTTTTAGCATCTTATTTAGGGATTATTTCTACTTTTCAAATTCATTATTTTAATTATAGTAATGGCGTTTCCGGCTTGGTTAAATTTAGGTATTCTTTTGATCTTTCCTTGGTTTCAGTAGATTCTACCGTCCGTCTCATGTTTCAAATATTAAATGTTTATAATCAAATGTTTGGAGCGTCCGAATCATTAGATTATACTATTTTGCCAACCCCAAAAAGCAAAGAGCCGGAACAAATAATTCAGTATAAAGCTAAAACTGCTGCAGATTATTCAGTAGATAAAAACATCAATGATACCTTTAGAAGATTAAATGCAATATTAGTGAAAGTAATAAAAGAAATTACACAATCAAATGGCGTTGATATTAAGAATGTGGCACACGGAATTGATGTTTAATATTAATTAAATCATAATATATTTAAATATCTTGAAATATTATTAATTGTTTCTTCTTCGTTTGTTCTTATTAATGAATAAATATCAAATCTATTTAATGAAATTGTTTGTGCCTTATATCCAGGAACATCAGAATAGCTATCTACAGTAATGCTAACCATATCAATGCTAACCATATCTATTTGGGTCATTTCTCTTATTACATAATGTTTGTTTTCATTTAAATCAACTAAATATAAGCACTTCTCATCTATTTCATTATTAATTATGCTAATTTCTTCCTTATCAAAATTAATATGTAAATTGGCACTAATATACGAATGATTCATCGGGCATCGCTTTTCTATTTCTACCGGATAATAATTTTTATACTGCGGTTTCTGCAATGATTTTAATTTTAATAAATTTGAATGTATATCTATTTCGAGCTCTATATCAACCGGCAAGGATCTTCCTTCTTTAAATTTAATAAACAATCTTCCCGGTAGAACTTGACAAAAGCATTTATCAAGATTATAAATATCATATGCCATTTGTTTGCCGCATAAAGGACATAATGGATGATAATCGATAAAATTTCCTAAATATTTAATTTTATTCACATATTATTATATATCAATTAAAATTAACATAATATTAAACTACAAATTATATTTTAAAATTCTGGCCAACCGACAAGTCCCGGATTCCTTTTTTTAACAACATCATACCAGACGGCCTCTACATCTGCCGGGACCGGTCGCTTCTCTGGATATTTTTTAATAAATAGATCTAAGGCTTTTTTGGTTTCTGGACCAAGTAATCCGTCTTCTTTTAATGGTCTATCAAGTTTTAAAATAGCATTAAGTTGATGTTGGGTTATTTTTGGTATAGGTTGATATGAAACTTTTTTAGGAACATCTCCCTCTATTTTGACCTCTTTCATTGTTTGGACTGTATTATCTGCAGAGGTCTCGGGGGCTTTTGTGTATTTTAATTCTTCAATTTTTCCGTATACCTTCTTATAAGCAACATCCATTGTCTTGAGAACATTATTTTTTTCAGCGGAAGCTTTAATTTCTGCAAAATTTCTACTTACTAACATTATTTTATCAAGAATTAATTGCAATGTCTTAAGATCTAAAGTATAATTGAGCATTGTTTTTAAATAGCTTGGAACATCCTTAATAGAAGATGTTATATTATCTCCCAAAGAATATAATGCGTCAATAAAATCAGAAACATCTTTTTTAATTAGACTTTCTTCTGCATCGCTGGCTTTTTTATAAAAGTAGTTAATTTTTGCAATTAATTTGTTATTTTTCATTTCTTAGACCTCAAGATTATGTCAAAATATTAATGCATAGGTGTTGACATTTTTGTTGTCAGTGGATATAATGTCTCCAGGAGTAAAAAAATGACAGAAAATAGATATTCTTTCGAAAACTTTATTATGCAGTGCTGTAAGGCACACGAGTATGAATTAAGATCATTTATTAAAAAAACATTGTTAAGAGCCGGATTTACGATAAAAGAAGATAATTACTATTCTTCACATAGAAACGGTAAATATAAAAATATACCAAATCTTCTTGCAATGAGGGGCAAACCTTCTGTGTGCCTCGTGGCTCATACCGATACCTGTAGAGAGCATAATATTGAAGATACGGTTAGGGCAGAACCTGATATCAAAAAAATCGATACATACGATGGAATTAAAGAGGTTATAACAGATAAAAATAATATGGTACAGGTTGGAGGAGATGATCGTCTTGGCGTGGCAATTAACCTATGGATAGCGCTAAATACCGGATATGATATGGGCTTATTATTTACCACAGACGAAGAGGTCGGCGTCATTTCTGCCGGCGAATTAGAAATGCCGGAAATTAAAGAATTTGAGCTTTTGGTACAAGTTGATAGGGGAAATCATTCTAATCAATTGGTATCAAAAATTGGCGGTGTTAAGCTTTGTTCTGAAAAATTAGTGGAAGAGCTGTTGAAAATATCTCGACAAATAGATCTTCCAAGACGAGAAGTCGAAGGATTTTTAACAGATGTCTATGCTATTAAAAAAAATAAAATGTGTAAAAACGCAGTTAATATGACATGTGGATATCATGGAAGTTATGGCGCATCAGCAGATGAATATATAGATATACAGGAGGCAAGAGATACAATGAAGTTTGTAGCTAATATTGTTAAATATTTTTATATTTGATTTTTAGCTTGTCTTAAAACACTTACATGCAGATGGAGCTAATGTATCAGGAGGATTACAATTTTTGCAGTATGTATATGTACCATAGGGAAATTGTCCAGGCAGTGCTCCCATATTAGTAATAATCCAAGGAAATGGTTGGCAATACGAAGGAATGATTACATTTGGATCGGTTAGTGATATTTCGCCACATACATTACTTGGGCCTTGATTGAATATGAGTTTATTTAAATAAAGACCTGCAACTGGCATAGTTATATTATGTGGACCATATTTATTATATTCTACTGCCGCCAATCCTGATTTAATAAAGATAACAATATCGGCTAAATTGCGATTAGTTAAATCTGAAAAATCTCTGATAACAAGAACCCTTAAATTATTAATATGAATATTATTTGGATAATTAGGATCTGCCGTAACTCTGCTATCAAATTCTGCCCCAGTAATAGTATCATTAATTTGAAGTTGACTTACAAGAGTGCTTTGAACCTGATCAGATAAATCATTATTAACAAAAATAATTGCAGATGGATTTGTTAAATTGAAACTCATAAATAAATACAAAAATATAAGCCTATAAAAAATTAAAATGAATGATAAAATATTTAAAATAGAACTCTCGCATGGAACCGAATATACTCTTGATGGACAACTTCATAGAGAGGATGGACCGGCAATAGAGTATTACAATGGAGAAAAACACTGGTATCTTCATGGAAAACTTCATAGAGAAAATGGGCCGGCAATAGAACGGGCTGATGGTCATAAAGAATGGTTTCTTAACGGAAATCGCCATAGGGAAAACGGTCCGGCCATAGAGTATTCTAATGGAAATAAGGAATGGCATCTTAACGGAAAGCGTCATAGAGTTGATGGTCCCGCCGTAGAATATGAGTATACAGTTAAAGAGTGGTATCTTCATGGAGAGCGTCATAGAGAATATGGTCCAGCGACAGAAACGGTTAATGGAGATAAAGCCTGGTATCTTCATGGAAAACTTCATAGAGAAGACGGTCCAGCAGTAAAGTATGCCAATGGATATAAAAGCTATTGGGTTAATGGAAAGCGTTTAGATTTCATTACCAGCGATCAGATGTTATCCTATTATTTGAAGTATGGGTTTTTAAAATGAATGATGTGCTTGAAGTATGGTTTTTTGAAGAGAGCGATGCACTTAAAATAAAATTTAAGGACAGAGTTGAATATAGATTAAAGGGTAAAACTCATAGAGAGGACGGTCCGGCAATAGAGTGGAATAGTGGAGAGAAAGAATGGTATCTAAATGGACAATTTCATAGAGAGGGAGGGCCAGCAATAGAGAGTGCTGATGGAACCAAGATGTGGTATCTCTATGGAATGCCTCATAGAGAAGATGGTCCTGCAGTAGAGTTTGCAGATGGATATAAACAATATTGGTTTAATGGAAAGAGTTTAGACTTCATCACCAGCGATCAAATGTTAGTTTATTATTTGAAGTATGGTTTTCTTAAATGAGTAAAGTAATTAGAAAAAAATATCATAATAGAGTTGAATATACTCTTAATGGAAAATTTCATAGGGAAAACGGACCAGCATTAGAATATACTGACGGAGAAAAACACTGGTATATTAATGGAATTCCTCATAGAGAAGGTGGTCCGGCAAAAGAGTATACTAATGGAGATAAATTTTGGTATCTTCATGGAGAATTTCATAGAGAAGACGGTCCAGCAGCAAAGTTCGCTAATGGAAATAAAGAATGGTGTCTTTATGGAAAACTTCATAGAGTAGATGGTCCCGCTAAAGAGTATGCTGATGGATATAAAGAGTATTGGGTTAATGGAGAATATTTAGATTTTATAACCAGCGACCAAATGCTGATCTATTATTTGAAATATGGATTTTTAAAATGAGCAAGATAATTAAAACAGTATATTCTAACAGAGTCGAATATACTCTTGATGGAGAACTTCATAGAGAAGATGGGCCGGCAAGAGAATATTATACTGGAGATAAATATTGGTATCTTTATGGAAAGCTTCATAGGGAAAACGGTCCAGCAGTAGAGCGAGCCGATGGAGATAAATACTGGTGTCTTCACGGAAAGCTTCATAGAGAAGATGGTCCCGCAATAGAGTATGCTAATGGGACTAAATACTGGTATCTTCATGGAGAATATCATAGAGAAGATGGTCCGGCAAGAGAATGGGCTAATGGAGATAAACAATATTGGGTCAATGGAAAGTATTTAGGTTTCATCACCGGCGACCAGATGTTAGTTTATTATTTGAAGTATGGTTTTTTAAACTAGGAGAAAAAAATGAAAAAAATAAAAACATTTAGTTTTGTATTACGAGAAGATGTAAAAAATGATAAAAGATTTATTCCTACAAGATCAACAAAAAAAAGTGCAGGATATGATGTTTCTTGTGCATTTGATGATCATAATGACTTGATTGTTAATCCAGGAGATGTCGTAAAAATTCCACTTGGTTTTAAATGCATTTTGCCCGAAGGATTTTGGCTATTTCTGCTTCCAAGATCATCAAGCTTTGTTAAAAAACATATGCATGCCTTGTATGGAGTAATAGATTGCGATTATAGACATCAATTTTTCTTCTGTGCAAAGTATGAAGGTAATGAACCAATAACATTAAAATTTGGTGAAAAAATTGGACAAATAATACCATTTAAAATGAACGATATTGTTATAGAGGAAATATCAGAAAAAGAATTTGATGATATATGTACGACTGAAGAAAACGAAAGAGTCGGTGGTTTTGGTTCGACAGATAAAGGATAAAAAAATGATAGATCCATTTGAAAATATTAAATATGATGTAGAAAAGAAATATTGGGTGCAATCCTTTTCGGGAAGAAAAATAGATTTATTAGATACCGCAATAGATTCGATAGTAATTGAGGATATAGCTCATTCTCTATCTATGTTGTGTAGATTTAAAGGTCATTCAAAACAATTCTATTCTGTCGCACAACATTCTGTTATTGTATCATATATATGTGAGCCTCAATATAGCTTTTATGGCTTACTTCATGATGCTTCTGAATATGTTTTAGGAGATATGCCAGCACCGTTAAAAAGATCTGGCAAAATTAATGAATATAAAAAAATAGAAAAAATACTTCAAGGAAAAATATATAATCGATTTGGTTTAAAAGATGATGAACCGGATGATATAAAAAGAGCTGACTTGCTGGCATTATCAACAGAGGCATATAATTTTATGAATCCACTTCATCCTGATTGGAAAAATATATATAATCCGCTTGATATAGATATCGTAGCATTACCTCCGGCTGATGCAGAGACGCTTTTTTTAAGCAGATTTGATCAACTATTTGGAAAACAAAATGGATAAAAAAACACAAAAGCCAAAAGAATTAAAATCATTCGATGTTGTTGTAGAGTGTTTAGTTCCTTCCAAAATTACATTTAAAGTATTAGCAGAAGATGAAAATGAGGCTATTGATAAGGTTAATTCATATTCTCCTCATAAGTTTATTCCAAATATTTCGAAGAGAAAAAACATTAAGGCAACAGTGTATGATTCTGGAACAATTAATATTAAAGCTTCGAGAAACTTCAAATGATTTCTTTTTTTATTGTAGACACAGAAACTACTGGTCTTTCGGCAGTATCTCACGAAGTTGTTGAATTTTCGGCTATTCGGGTTTCAGATAAAACTCAAATTAGCAGAACAATAAAGGCGCAGTTTCCAAAAAACGCCTCTCTTGATGCATTAAAAATTACTGGAAAAACCATTTATGATTTATATAATGGAATATCAAGAAAGCAGGCCGTTGAAGATATTGAGAATTTTTTTGATTCAGATAACTCTTCAATTGAATCAAGGTGCATCATCGCTCACAATGGAATTAATTTCGATCGTAGAATGCTTCATGCGATGTGGGAAAAAGAAAATAGAATTTTTCCAGCTAATTTATGGATTGATACTATGCCAATTGTTAGAGATTATGCAAAAAAAATAGGAATACAAAAACCAAAAGTTAATTTGACAGCTGCATTAGAAATGGTTAAAATAGGATCTCAAAATAATTTACACACCGCAAAGGGAGATGCCAGAGCTACATATAAATTGTGGATGAGATTATTAGAAGAAGGAATAGATTATTTGCAGTATATAAAAAGATTACCACATAAAGAAGAGGAAGATAGTTTTGAAAATAGCCACGAATGATTATTTCATTGTTAATAAAAAAATAGATAAACATAAAAAGTTGGTTGCCGCATATATGGAAGATGAATTCTATTATAAATTTTTAAATTCTTGTGTATTATTTCCAGACAAAATAGATAATAAACATAATTATAAAATAAGATTAGAAACCAAATGGATAGATCAATTTGGTAATTCATTAAATATAGAAGATAAGAAAGCAAAAATAATAATTGGAGATATCTCATTAACGAACAAAAAAAGAATAAAAAGCGATATATATTATTTGCTTCCAATCAATGAAATGATAAAAAAAAGCAAATTAATGTATCTAATGTTTGGTAAAATAAACAAGAGAGATTATAAAGAGATTTTGTTATTAGGCAATGATGGTATATTAAGGGGATTTTTGATGGCATACGGGTTGACAAATAAAGTATCGCCATTATATTTTGATATGGATGTTATTAGGCTGATGTTAGAAAATCTGCCAGTTGATGCCGACGAAATAAAAAGAAAAAAAACATTATTGCCGGCCGAAGAAACAAGACATTATCTAATTAGACTGCCAAATAAGGAGGCTGTTATGAATTTTATTAATGAAAAAATAGGAGAAAATAAATAATGACTGATAGAGACCGTATGATTTTTGATGGCGAAGTAATTGACAGCAACAAGGGAATTTTTAAAGTTAAGGTAAATGATGCTTATACCGTTATTTGTACACTATCCGGTAAAATAAGACAAAATGATGTAAAAATATTATTGTCAGATAGAGTTAAAATTGAAGTTTCGCCAATGGACACAAGTAGAGGCAGAATTATTTATAGAGAAAAGAATTGATGGAGTGATAGAATGAGCTTTCCACTTACGCTAACATTTAATGATGTGCTTATGGTTCCGCAATATTCAGAAATAACAAGCAGGTCAATGGTTGATATATCTGTAAATTTAGGAAAAGGTTTTGTATTTAATCTTCCATTTACTCCGGCTAATATGGCTAATATAACTGGATTTGATATGGCCTGGAAATTTTATACACTGAAGGGCCTGGCGTTATTGCATAGATTTGATGAAATTGAGGAGAGAATTAATATTGTAAAAAAATTAAGAGAGAAAGCTGGCTCTGATGATATTTTTAACTATATAGGAATTTCTATTGGTGTTAAAGAAAACGATAAGGAAGAGCTAAAAAGATTTATTGATCTCGGAATAAAAATTGTTTGTATTGATGTTGCGCACCTACATTCAAAACTTGGAATGGATATGATTAGATATGTTAATAAAACATATCCAAATATCTTATTAATTGCTGGAACCATTGCAACCGGAGAAGCTGCAAAAATGGCATGGGAGGCGGGGGCAGATTCTGTTCGAGTAAATCTTGGAAATGGTTGCTTTGCTGCCGGAACAAGAATTTTAATGGCAAATGGAACATATAAAAACATAGAAGACATCTTGCCAAATGAGATGGTTATTAATATGAATGGCGAGCCTGTTAAAGTTATAAAATCATTCTATTCAGGCGAGAAAAAAGTTTCAAAATTTAGAAATGATTTATTTTATAAGGATACTATCTCCACTCCAGATCATAAATATTTTGTTGGAAATTTTGATGCAACAAATTCTGAATGGAAATATTTACATGACTCAACACAAGATGTATTGTTGATGCCGAATAAAATTAATTTTCAGATGCCAAAAACCTTTGCAATTTTATTAAGTGAAAAAAATAAAAACAAAATATTCTATGAAAAAGATTGTGAAATAACACCGTCTTATAATAGCGGATATTTATTTGGAACTTTGCTTGGTGATAATTGTGCGGTCATTAATAATGGCGTAGGAATTGATTGGCAATTTGGAAAACACGAAAAACATATGATAGATAAATTATCTGATGCCATTTATAGTATTTTCAAAAAAAGACCGGTAATTGGGGATGAGGGATCTATATATAGTTTATGGCTCAATTATAAACCTCTCGCTGATTTTATTCGTTATTGGGGCAAGGGAAAAAATAAAAAATTACCAGAAGCTTATTTAGTAGATAATAAAGAGTATTTACAAGGGCTATTTGATGGCTTAACCGATAGTGATGGTCATCGTTCAAAAAATGGTAATATTAATTTTACAAATTCATCTCCTTACTTAATTGAGCTTTATAATGTTGTTAGCTATAAATTAACAGGTATGATGCCAAATAATAAAGAGGGTAATGGCGGCAGATCTTATACATCTGAAAATTTAAAACATCAAAAATCAAAACTAACAAAAAAATATCAAGTGGCAAAATTATCAGAATATAATTTAACACAAGAGATTGTTCCTGTTTATGATTTGGAGGTTGATTGTGATACTCATAGTTTTATTGCTAATAATGCTATAGTCCATAATTCTATATGCACCACAAGAATAGCATCAGGGGTTGGGGTATCACAGCTATCTGCATTAATTGATGTTGTTAATGCTAAAAAAGAAGAAAAGGGAAAATATCCAAATAGAAAAATAACATTGATTTCTGATGGCGGCAAATCAACTCCAGGCGACTTCTGTAAGGCACTGGCAATTGGAGCTGATATGTGTATGAGTGGAAATTATTTTTCGGCCACAGATGAAACACCGGGAGATATCGTTGAGGTCGATGGAATTAAATATAAGCAATATAATGGATCCTCTACTCATAAATCAAGTAGAATTGAGGGCGTTAAGGCCTTAAAGAAATATAAGGGAAGTATAGACCCATTAATACAAAATCTTAAAGAAGGAATTCAATCTTGCTGTTCATATAATAATGCCATTAATCTCGATCGATTAAAAGAAAATGCGAAATTCATACAAATAACACATAGCGGATTGGTTGAAAGCGGAAGCCATAATTTAGATAAAATATTATAGAGATTTATATAGTAATTTTTAGGAACAAATGAAACCATATAAAAACTGCAAAAAGTGTCAAAGTATTAATCTTTTAGATAGATATAATTTTGGCAGTAATTATGATGAATATGGCGGATATTTATGCACCGATTGCGGGTTTGAATTCTGTAGAAAGAATAAAAATGATAAAGAAAATATTAAAAAAAATTAAAGAAAATATAAATGTTAATCAAAAGAAAAAAGTAAATTATAACTGGCGCGAGATTAAATTTTAAAGTGAAAGACTATATAGAAAATATTGCCTTCGATCTAGAATACGATTCGAGTAATTCTTCAGATCATTCTGTTGCATATATTGTTAATGGTAAAATTTTTAAAATTAAAAAAAATTATGGATACATAATTTGCTACTGGTGTGAGGCAATTATTCAGTATATGGAACAAAATCATCCCGAAATAAATATAAATACGGTAGAAAGATATGTTGCATTAAAATATTTGAACACATCAAAAATTAATAGTAAGGCAGACTACGATATTGGAATTAATTATTTATTTTCAAAATTATATAATCGACCAAATATATTAAGATTAATCAAAAAATATTCAATGTTGCAATAATGTCTAATTTAGATAAATTTATTCCGATATCAATAAAACACACCCTGTTCACAACTACATTTGTGTTTGATGGATATGAGGTTTTTTGTCCATGTTATCTTGGACAATCGTTTATTGAGAGAGAGCTAATTGCAATTAATAAATATATTAAATATTTAAAGATAAATAATTGTCAAGAAATATTAGTTTGTATGTTTTTAAAAATTAAAAAAGATAAATTTGATATCAGTGAAGAAGATTTTTTAAGCCTTTTCGATAGCGAGTATAAAGATATTAAGAAAATATTAGAAAGATATAAATTAATATGTTAGAAATTAAACAAGATATATTTTCTTGCATTGGTCGTTCTGATTTAGCAGATGGCATTTGCATAACGACTAACGGCATAATTAGTAAATCAAAAATGGCATGTATGGGTGCTGGAACTGCTGGAATATGCGCGGAAAAATATCCAGAAGTTAGAAAAATATTAGGAGAGCAAATTGACAAAAACGGAAATCATTGTTATGTTATAGGAAAGTTTAGCAATGGTGTTTATCGCGATCCAGAAGAGCCGCTATTTGATCAATTATTAATATCTTTTCCAACAAAAGAACATTTTAAAGATAATGCAAAAATCTCTCTTATAATTCAATCTTCTAAAGAGCTGGTTGCCATTGCGGATAAATATGGTCTAAAAAAAGTACTATTGCCCAAACCAGGAGCAGGAGTATTCACTGGAAAACTGAATTTCGAAATAGATGTTAAGCCTAAAATTAAAGATATATTTGATGATAGATTTATTATAGCCGATATTTGAGGATAATTTAAGATGAAAAGCAGAATAGAGATTATATATTTAGGAGCCGAGAACCTTGATTTGAGTACCGGCCACTTCATATTTTTGGTTAAAGGTGAAAGAATAACTGTACCGATCTACACGTTAGTCCCGTGGATGAGCGCGCTAAACAAATTCTTGATTAATAAGAAATATAAAAATATAGAGTGCTTTTTATCCAGAGAGTGTGTCGCAAATTGTTTGGCAATGAAATATGATGCCTTGATAGTTAAAAGAATAGCATTTGATCTTAAAAAAGATATGCCACAATATGAATATTTGTCAGAATTGGTATATAAAAGATTTTCTGAAGCTGATAGAAATGAAATTATTTATTTATGAAACAAGGCATTGTGCAACTGATGGTATTTCAGATTGGTTTTTAATTAATAATAAAGAAATTAAAATTAAAATAAATTATAGATATTACCAATTGCGCATATTACTGGCAATTGAAAAATATTTAAAAATTAATAAAGCAGATAATATTGATAGGGAGTTGGTTTCTAATTATTTAGAATATAGAAAATATTTTTTTCCATTCGAACTAAAGGAACTTGATTGTAAATTCACCGAAATGTTTTCTGAATATAATGTTGGAAATCTGCTTAATAAATATGGAAGTCTAATGTGAGGATAATATGGGAGTTGAATATTATTTAGTAGATAAGAAAAATAAAATATTCTATGATCTTGGTAAGGGGGGATTATCGGAACTTCGTTATGATTTTGAAGCACTACAGGATTTAGAATATTTAGAAAATTATATTTTAGAAGATTGTTTTCAAGTATCTGGAGAAAACAAATTAAATTATCTTAAAGAAGACGATATAAAAGAAACAATAGAGTATGTTAAGAATAGGCTTGCTCCGGATCTATTTAATCATTTTGGTCAATCTGATTCAAAAGATCTTTCTATTATTAATGATTGCACCGATGACCTATGGATTTTAAAGTGCAAAAAATATAAATGTATCGGCACAAGATATTATCGGCCAGGATCTTTAGAACACAATGAAGAAATAGCTCGATTAAATAAACATCTTGAAGATACTGAAAATAATAAAAAATGGTATAATCCAGATGAGGCTAAAAAATATGCTGAATACAATAATTACTAATACCGTTTTATTTTTGAGGTCATTATTTTCTAAAAATATAATAGTTAAAACAAAACTTCAGGATAGGACTACATATACTCTTAATAAAAAATATCATAGAGAAAGCGGACCGGCGTTGGAATATACTGACGGAGAAAAACATTGGTATATTAATGGAATTCCTCATAGAGAAGGTGGTCCGGCAAAAGAGTATACTAATGGAGATAAATTTTGGTATCTTCATGGAGTTCGTCATAGGGAAGATGGTCCAGCAATGGAGTTTACTAATGGAAATAAATATTGGTATCTTAACGACAAACTTCATAGAGAAGATGGTCCAGCAATAGAATATACTAATGGAAGTAAATATTGGTATCTTAACGGAAAGCGTCATAGAAAAAATGGGCCAGCAGTAGAGTATGCCAATGGAGGTAAATTTTGGTATCTTCATGGAGAACTTCATAGAGAAGATGGCCCTGCTGCGAAATGGGCTAATGGAGTTAAACATTGGCATCTTAATGGAAAGCTTCATAGAGAAAATGGTCCTGCAGTAGAGTTTGCAGATGGATATAAACAATATTGGGTTAATGGAAAGAGTTTAGACTTCATCACCAGCGATCAAATGTTAATCTATTATCTAAAGTATGGATTTTTGAAGTGAGCAAAGTAATTAAAACAGAATATCTCAATAGAGTCGAATATACTCTTGATGGAAAACTTCACAGAGAAGATGGACCGGCAAAAGAGTATCGTAATGGAGATAAGCATTGGTATCTTCATGGAGAGCTTCATAGAGAAGATGGTCCGGCTATAGAATACGCCAATGGATCTAAATATTGGTATTTTAATGGAAAATATCATAGAGAAGATGGTCCGGCAATAGAATATGCCAACGGAAATAAGCGTTGGTATCTTCATGGAGAGCTTCATAGAGAGAATGGACCGGCAGTAAATGGTACTCATGAAGGAAAACGCTGGTATCTTCATGGAGTTCTTCATAGAGAAGACGGTCCGGCTATAGAGTATGCTTATGGAGAAAAACATTGGTTTCTAAATGGGAAGCGCCACAGAATAGATGGTCCTGCAATAGAGTGGGCTATTGGAAAAAAAGAATATTGGGTTAATGATCGTTATTTGGCTTTTATTACTAACGACCAAATGTTGATTTATTATTTAAAGTACGGGTTTCTGAAATGAGCAAGATTATCAAAACAGAATATACAGATACAGTTGAATATACTCTCGATGGACTCTATCATAGAGAAGATGGGCCAGCAATAGAGAGGGCTAATGGAAATAAAACCTGGTATCTAAATGGAAGGCTTCATAGGGAGGGCGGTCCAGCAGTAGAGCGTGCTAATGGAGATAAATATTGGTATTTTCGCGGCAATCTCCATAGAGAAAGAGAACCAGCGATAGAGTGCGCTAATGGGGATAAACATTGGTTTCTAAATAGCAAGTGTCATAGAGTTGATGGTCCGGCAAGAAAGTATGCTGATGGACGACAGGAATATTGGATTAACAATAAACATTTAGATTTCATTACCAGCGATCAGATGTTGATTTATTATTTAAAGTATGGTTTTTTGAAGTGAGCAAAATTATTAAAAAAGAATTTCCATATAAAACCGAATATACTCTTAATGGACAATATCATAGGGAAGACGGTCCAGCAAGAGATTTTGCTGATGGAGAAAAACATTGGTTTCTATACGGCAAGCGTCATAGAATAGATGGACCGGCAGTAGAATACACTGATGGTTCTAAATATTGGTATCTTAATGGAAAACTTCATAGAGAAAATGGACCTGCTATAGAATACGCTAATGGAAATAAATATTGGTATCTTCATGGAGAACGTCATAGAGAAGATGGACCCGCAGTAGAGTTTGCTGGTGGAAAAAAAGAATATTGGATTAACGATAAGTATTTGGGTTTTATAACCAATGATCAAATGTTATTCTATTACTTAAAATATGGTTTTTTAAAATGAAAAAGATAAAAACGCCCACTCCATTAATATGTGAAATATGTGGAAACATATTGTTATCACCGGATGCGATTTCTGGTTATAATGAATATAGCTGCATAAAACATATAAATGGAATGAATATCAGGCATTATAAATTATTTATTAATTCAAATAATAAAGATATTATATATAAGAGTTTTATATTAGAAGATGACTTTGTATTATTGTATGAAAATCCCAGCAATTTTCATTATTTATATTCTCTTAACGGAAATATTCTGAAAGAAAAGACTAAAATAAGATATAATGATATTAATGATTTGTATAATAAGATAAAAAAATATATGGCAATAATATGATCGATATATCAATTAATCATGCGCAGGGAAAATGTGAAGTATGCGGATCGTATTTGTGGTATGTAAATGATTTGTATTGGTGCGGCTCCGGTATAGATCATTATACAGTAATCGTAAATGATCTGTCACCAGCCGGAATAACTAAAAAATTTAACCTACAAGATATTTCATTTGAATTAAGTGTAAGTTCTTTGTCCAGAAATATAAAAATAATTAAAATAAACAATATAAAAATTAAAACAGACATACTAATTAATTATAAAGATATTAATGAATTAATAGAAAAAGTAAAGAAATATTCAGTATTAATTTGAGGAAAAAATGCACGAAGTTAAATATCTAAAACAAAGCAATTTATTTAATGAGCAGAATGAAAATGTATTTAAATATAATGTTAACGGCGAAGAAATTGCGGTTCCTAAAAGTATAAAAACATTAATATATTGGATAGAGGCTCTACATATTTATTTACTCAAACACAATTATAAAAATATAGAACAAGAATTAATTACATATTATTTTTCGGTAATAAAAGATAATATGATTACAGAGTGGGATGACATGTTAATTCGTCAGTTCCCACAATACAAAAACATAGAGAAAAAAATTCTAAAGTATAGAGTACTAATGTGATTATTCGAGTATAAAAAGCAGAGAAGACCATGAAAATTGCTTTATGTATTTCTGGATACATTAGAACCTTCAGAACAACTATTAATAATTTAAAGACTAATTTTTTATCCGTATATCCAGAAACCGACATTTTTGTTCATACATGGACTCAAGTGGATTATTGGAATATAGAAAATGTTTATTTGCATACTATTGATGGAATATGTAGAACAAAAAAGTGCATAATAGAGTGTCCGAAAGAATTTGATGTGCAGAAAATAATACATGATAGAAATCCAGATCCATTAAGAAATGTAGGTCATGTATTATCAATGTTTTACAAGATAAAGCAATGTAATGAATTAAAAAAACAGTATGAAATAGAAAATAACTTTAAATATGATTGTGTTATTAGATTTCGACCAGATATACAGCTATTAAGTAATTTTACTATAGATGAAGATAATTTAGATAAACTAAATGTTCCTAAATATGGTGATTTTTCAGGAATTAATGATCAATTTGCCTACTCCACTTCCGAAAATATGGATTTATATTGTTCATTATTTGATAAAATTAATCAATATTTAGAAAAAGATGAAAGTCTTTTCTTTAATCCAGAGGTATTGCTTAAATATCACATAGAAAAGCAAAATCTTAACATTAATCGACCAGAAATAAAATATGTATTATTAAAAAGAGAAGATGAAATATTAGATAATAAAAAAAGAGAAATAGAAGGCGGATTTGTTCTACCCCCCCAATGATATTTAGACACAAAGCTATTATTTTTAATATTTGTGCGCAATAATGTGATTGACAAATTCGGTTGAAGTGGATATATTTCATCTATAGGAGAAGCCATGGGTCCAGAAGAATTTAAAAAATTAATGAAAGTTGTCTACGATAATGCTAAGGACAAGGATATATATTCTAATTTAATTAATAAGGTAAAAAATAAAATAGACTGCGACACATCAGATATCAAGGCAGCAGTATTAGCTCTCAAGGCTGACGGTAAGGTTATGCTTGATGAGGCTGGTAAAATTGTTAAATTAGAGCAAATCAATAAAATTCTAAAAATGGAAGATTTTAATAAAGATAAAAATTTAAGTCTCTTGGCTAAAAATTATTGCGGAAATCTATTTGCCATAAAGAATAATAGAACCAATATTAATATAATTGAAATTAAGAGCGCCGAAAATAACAAATATAAAAATATTAAAATAAGAGTATCAGAATTGATAACAACTGACGAATATCATAAAAAAGAAATTAAATGGGAAGGCTCTCCAGCAGAATGGTTCGAAGCCTGTAGATTAGTTTGCGAAGATATGATTGATATTTCCGGAGAATAATTATGATAACAGATTTATTTGAAATTGTTGGCAAATGTCCTGTTTGTGGCAAGGATAATATCTATGACAAATCTGTAAATAAATTTGTATGCTTTGATGAAGATTTAAATTGTCATTATGTTTTTCGTCCAGGAAATTCATATGCGGTTATTTACGAGGGAAATGCAGCGATAGTTATTGATATAGATGTTCAGGAAAATAAATTTACTGTATCATATTTACAGAAAAAATTAAAACAATTTCGGTCGCCATCATTTCAAAAATCCTATACTGCTCCTCAAAGTTTTCAAGAATATAAGAATTTGGCATCGAGTTTAATAAAATATATTGCACTTATATGATTGATCAGAATTATCATTTTATCTTAAATAATTGTCCATTGTGTGATAATTTGCTAATTAAAGAAAATATACGATTATACTGCCTTAAAGATAATAAAATACATTACGATCTGAAGAAAATTAAAGCAATAAGCGATCTTAATGATTATTTCGGATGGATATATATTGATGATAGTTTGTTTATAGTCAGGATTAATTTAAGTAATAAAAAAATATCCTTGAAATCCTATTATAAGAAATCTCAACATAAGGTGTGGAACGGGCTAGAAATTGAAGAGAATAAAATAAACTTCGATTTGCCAAACAATCTTGATGACTATAAAAAAATAATAAAAAAAATACAAAAATATGTATGTCTTATATGATAGGAAAAATATGAACATTGAAGAAACAAAATATTTAGAGCTATTAAAAGAAATAATGGATCATGGAGAAGATCGTGAGGATAGAACCGGAATTGGAACCAGATCAGTTTTCGGAAGAAGTTTGAGATTTAATTTAGAAAACGACACTCTTCCATTAATTACCACCAAAAAGGTATTCTTCAAGGGCGTTGTGGAGGAACTTCTTTTTTTCTTAAGAGGACATTCTAATACTAAAATTTTAGAAGAGCGCGGAGTTAAGATCTGGAAAGGAAATACATCTCGCGAATTTTTAGACAGCAGAGGATTAACTCATTTGCCAGAAGGTAATATGGGAAAGGGCTACGGATATCAATGGAGGTATTTTGGAAGCACCACAACCGACGAGGGATCAGCAATACATGGAGTGGATCAGATTGCCGATGTATTGAAATCGCTTAAGGAAGATCCGTTTAGCAGGAGGCACCTTGTATCTGCATGGAATCCTCAACAGCTAAAAGAAATGGCCTTACCTCCTTGTCATTATTCTTTTCAGTTTTATGTATCTAAAAATAAAGAATTATCCTGCTTAATTAATCAGAGAAGCGGAGATGCGTTTTTGGGAATAGTTTTTAATTTTGCTTCGTATGCATTATTAACTCATATTTTTGCTAAAGCGCTTGGATATAAGGCAAAGGAATTAATTTGGAATGGAGGAGATATTCATATTTATAAAAATCATTTCGCGGCGGTCAAGGAACAAATTGAAAGAGAACCAAATCCATTTCCTATAATCAAGATACATAAGGAAATCGAATCGTTGATAGACATAGAGCAGCTTGAATTTAAAGATTTTGAATTGCTTGATTATAAACATCATCCGTCAATCAAGGCGGATATGGCGGTTTAGATGTTTCGCTTGACAGATTTATTTCTGTGATTATACTAAAAAGAATGAACGAACAAAGCCAACCAGAATTAGAAAACACGCTCAAATGCCCTTTCTGTGATCGCTGCTTCAAAGATAATGGTAAAAAACAGTATCACCTATGTGGGCCGGCAAGCGATCCATACCATGAAAGTTCTATTTTCTTTAATGAAAAATCATTTCACATATGGGATTACTCCGATAGTGGAGAGCTTATTGATCATTATTACTATAATTACTATGACCGCAGCATAAGGTCCGAATACGGCGGAACTATAATTATAGCCAATAGTTTTGATGAGGCGATTGAAAAATTTAAAAAATATAGAATTCTCAAATGAAATGCCCAATTTGTCTTCAAAAATTAATAGATAGAGAAAGATTTGGACTTAAGGATAATACATATTTAATTAGGTGCTATAATCATTTTAAAGAAAGAGTTGCGGTTTGGGCAAATGATAAATCTTTTTTAATCACAACCTTTAAATCTGATTATATTTTTAATCTCGACAATTATGAGACAGCTTCAAATTATATTAACATAACGGCGGATAGTATAGAAGAAGCGGCAAAGAAATATAAAAAATATCAAATAATAGAATAAATATGGAAGAAGAGACTCGCTTTAAAAAAATTACTTGTATGTGTGGAAAGCCAATTGAAATGCTAACCCAATGTATACAAATGTCAATGCAGTGTACTGCCTGCAAGATGCATTGGTTATATTCCTCGGAAAAAGAGATTGATAGAAGAATAGGTTTTTCATTAACGCACAAAAATAAGACTTTTATATATAATCATTTTGTTAATCGACTGTTTTATCAAGATTATCAAGAGGTGATAATAGATTTAGAAAAAAACAAAAAATTATCTATAAAAGAAGCATTAGAAAAATTAAATAAGTTTTTAGCAATCATATGAAATGTCCAATTTGTCAATGCCTCGCCGAAAAATCAAGAAAATATTCTGATTATTATTGTTTTAGAGGGAGCTGTGCAGACTCCATGGAAGTGATTTTTAACGATAAGTATCTATATGCTGGTTTTCGCAAAAATGTATTTGGCGGTTATATTTTTGTTTTCAATATTGATAATTTGGACGATATAGGTATTCGTGCGCCAAAAGATACTAAAAAGATAGTGCTAAAAGGAAATAATGTTTATGAGGCGGCCAATAACTATAAAAAATATCGAATGTTAGCGTAAAATGGTTAAGTGTTTAATTTGTCAAACCGATTGCATTAATTCTCTGGCTCCATATATCCGCGAGATGTATTGCCCCTATCATAATTTTTTTCGTTACGAGACTCATTGGATTATTACGGATTATGAAAAAAGAATATGTTTTTGGTATTTTGTAGATAAGGAAGAGCGTGCACAAATTATAGCAAAAAGAAACGGTATCACGAAAGATTCCTACATAAACATAGAGTTAACAGGAACCGAGCAAGAAGCAATGAAACAATATAACAAATATATATTATTACTGTAGGAGGTCCAAATGAAATGTCCGATTTGTCAGAAAGACCAGGCAAGTTTATCTGGTGTTTATTATTTATGTTCGCATATAAAGAACCCTAATTCTTTAATTAATTATAACTTTGTCGAGAACACTTATTATGATGATGATTATATGATTGTTATTAATTATTCAGGTGGTAGGAGGGTATTTGTTTACGGCAATTGGAAGACCGCCAACAGTCATCTTTTTGTTTGCAGAGATGATGATAGGACAATTCAATTAAGAGGAAATAATATCTATGAGGCGGCAAAAAATTATAAGAGGTTAATTGTTTTAGCATGAAATGTCCGGTCTGCAGCTCCAATGGTTTATACGATCCTGAGTACGAAGATTTTTATTGTTTCAATCATCCGGGAGGTATATTTTTCCGCGATCTCTATCTTATCATTGAGCAGCCGCCACATATTTTTATTTATGGAGATGTTAATTTGGAAGATATTGGAATGCAAACCGGTAGCACCAAAATATATCTAAAGGGCAACAATTTTAAAGAAGCATTAGAGCAATATCTAAAATATCAGGCTCTTCTATGAAATGCCCCCTATGTCAATCAAAAGGATCCCCTTCGATTTCAGGTCTCAGATTCCAGAACCCTAATTTCGATAATGCCGTTGTAGAAACATGCTCTCATAGAAATCTTGCCGTTTATTATAATCAAAACCAATTCTATATATATGAGGATTATTCATGCTTTCATTCTATCGGCTATCACAATGCATTTGAGCGGTTTGAATTCATCTATTTTAGCAGCAATTATCTTTATATTTACAATACCCTTTTTGATGGATATAGATTTGTTTACGGATGCCCTCCAGACAATATGACAACAAAAAATGTAAAATTTATTCAGCTAAAAGGAAACGATATCGAGCAAGCAATTAAATCCTATAAAAAATACATTTCAATTTTATAACACTATGACAACACCAATTAACCCGCAACCAACGCTCTGCCCGTTTTGCTCTTGCAGTCTGGATCCCATTTCATCATACAACCCAATGACTATATGCGGTCCTTATCATACTTTTCCGTTCGCAACAATGCATCTCTATCATGTTTTTTCTGTATTTCTTTCAAAAGATGGAATGGAAATTTGGGATTATGATCATGAAAGAACCAAATTAGAAAGAATATATTTATACAATAGCAAGCCCTCTGCATTGCCGTTAACCTACCCCAATATTATAACAATTAAGGCCAACAGTATCAGTGAGGCGGTTGAAAAATTTAAAAAGTATAGGACGATATCTTGAGGTGCCCGTTATGCGAAAAAGAAGGCGAGGCTATTCCCTACTCTTTCTCTTTGTACCTTTTTCGTCATTATCATGGGTCAAAAAATAATTCTTGGCTGGTCACTATCAGATACACAGAGAATTCGTTTATTATTAATGATTATACTCTTGAAAAAGGATTTCTATATAATTATCCAGGCCCTCACCGTCCCACCACCTTTCCAACCATGATAACCATACACGCAAAGAATATACAAGAAGCCATTGATAAATATAAGAAATATATCTTGATAGGATAAGAAATGTATTGTAGTTTTAATTGCCCGTTTTGTCAGAAGTTGTTTAAGAGCTTTACAGGAAATGACTTCGGAGTTTATCATCATTGCGAAAAAATTGGAAAGGGAATGGACATTTATCACGATACCTTTTGTGTATATGACAATGAAACCGCATTTTCTTATAATTATAGAACTCTCTACAGCAAAAGAATCATCCGTCTTAAGGGCAAATCAGCAGAAGAGGCGGCCGATCAATATTTTAAGTATCTTGCCATATTGTAATCTCTTGACAAATCCTCTTCCAGGCCGTATATTCTTCTAAAGGTATAAACATGAATCCACCAGTACAATGTCCGTTTTGCCACAGGATAACGAGCTTTTGCAGACATCCTTCTTTTACCATTTTCATAAGATACGACAATTGCGCCTTTGAGATCTGGGAGTACAGCGAGAATCTGTCTGATCCGGCCGGCCAATCCTCAACCCACAGCTCCTTAACCAAAAACATTTATATATGGAATGGAGGAGCGGCCAATAACAGTCCTGGTATAATTAAAACGAACAAGCAAATTGAAATCCACGCCGACAATATAAAAGAGGCGGCTAAAAGATTTGAAAGATATAGGTCTGTGTTATGATTTGCCCGTTTTGTGTGCGGCATGGAGAATTTGAATTAGGAAAGCATTATCACTACTGCTCTATAACCAGAGCCGGATGGTATATGAGAGCCACCTTAAGTTCATTTTATATCTTTGAGAACGATATTGTGTTTCGATATAATTTCCACAAAGATAATACGGTCCCTTCTTTCCGAGACATAAAAATAATAGATATCGAGGCAAACAATATCAATGAGGCATACGACAGATATCTCAAATATAAGATGTTAATGTAATGACCAACTCAATCAATCAAGCCAATCCCTCCACAATGAAATGTCCTATCTGCGATAAGCCAGGAGTGTTTGATCCTGAATATTATGATTATTGGTGCTATGGAGATAAAACCGCTGTGATTTTCAACAAGGACTATTTCTGCGCCATCACCAATGGTATTTTCTTTATTTATAATGCCAAAAATCCAGGCGCGCAGAGGTTTCTCCTATCCGAAGACAAAGCGGTTATTTTGGGCGGAAAAGACAAATCAGAGGCGGTAAAGCAGTATAAAAAGCTCTTGTTATTGTTGTAATTTTTCATTTTCACGCAATCGAACGAGTCTGCGCTGGATTAGAGAGGCTATTTTTAAGGGGTTTTAGGAGGGAAATATGAGGTGCCGGTGTAATAAAGAGCTTAATTTAGCCGTGAATTCATTTGGTTATTTAAGAGGATGCGGTTGTGGAATGGTATGGAAATATGATCCCTCTAATTCGAATAAGATAGGGTTTAGGCTTATTATCGATTCCATCATGATTCATTATAATTGTCCATCGCCATTGCCAGCTAATCTCAAAGCCATAATTGATTTAAAGAAGGATAATTTGTCGGTGGAAGAGGCTGTTATTAAGCTAAAGAAATTGATTTGTATTGGATAGAATAAATAAAAGCCCATATTCATATCCTTCCAATATAAAGACCCAATATAAAGACCCAATATAAAAGCATAAGATCAATAAATCATATAATCTTTCTATCTGTGGCTATTAAATAAAAAAGCCCCAATATAATAAAGACATATAGTAAGATATACATTCAATACCAACACCAATACCAATACCAACACCAATACTAACAATAACAAATAGCCAAGTAAATATAAAAGCCATAACTATTTAAAAAAGCTAATTAAAATCACAATATATATAAGTTAAGGCTATATATAAGTTAAGGCTATATATAAGTTAAGGTATTGTAATAGTAATGAATATAAGGGCTAATAAAAAAATAACCTAAAACTATAAAGAAAATAGGTTATAATTAAAATTCATATATAGATAAAGACAATAAGAAGAACAGTAAAAAACAAGTATATATCTAATCAGGTCTTATAGAATAGTTTAGAAATATAGATGGTAATTAAAATAGTCTTTATAATCGGTCTTATAGTGGTTTAGGGATAGAGGTGATAATTGGCAGGCTACTAACTTGCTATTCTAATTTTATATTGGGCTTATCCTAATCTAACTTATATAGACAGTCATGCCTAAATAACTATATAAAGAACACATCTGGCTAACCTAACCAGCATAACGAATATATAACTGGCGTACATACCTGGCTTTATTATTTCATTTGGTATTTGGTGCCTTAACATACATATATAATCGGCATATCTACATAATCAACATTGGCGTACCTAATCAGCATATATAATACATACCGGCATACCTAATCAATACTGGCATACCTATATCAACATACCATATACAATACCGGTATACCTAATTGGAATACATATTTGGTTAACATTAGCGTACTTAATCAACCATACCTGCATAATCATAATTAGCATACATATTTGGTTAACATTAGCGTACTTAATCAACATACATACCTGGCTTCCCCCGCTTACCTTGGCTTCATTACTTCTTTTATTGCCATTCTGTAGCAAGGGGAGGCCCACATCGCCCCACACGCACCTACCACGCGCGACAACCACCCACCGCCACCACCCTATCCCACCACCTACCACATTCCGGCCCTTTTATCCCACACCCCGCCACAATTCATTACATTCCTTACATTTCTTTTCAAAGTAATATAATATCTTACATAAACTTTTCTTTCAATACAAAGAGATACATTATAAGTTATTGTAATCTTTTTATTATATTATCCTACACCTCTAACCCCATCCTATCCTAACCTACACCATCCTACCTATCTCGTCTAACCTACACTATCCTACCGCTTGACCTTGCTCCGATCGTGCTTACCTTGTAGATTGACCGGGAAGAACTATAGGAGGATACCATGTGCGATAACAGTCTACCCTCTACCACCAACACCCACATTGGCTACCTGGTGTGCGCAAAGGTGGTACTCTGCCGTGCGTGTGGGGATGCAGGTTACCAGACGCACACATCATCCCACACCGTTACCTGGGCGCGCCTATGGAAAGACAACATCCTACCTTATCGCCAAAAGTGTCATAGGTGCGACAAGGTAATGGTGGGTGGTCAATCGTGGTCATGGCGCGAGCTTTTCCCACCTACCAAGGAAAGCCACACTATCCTACAATCTCTTACCTTGGAGTCAAAGGTACGATGCGCCTGCCCATGGTGTCCCGAGTATGCCACATCGACCCACACATGCCTATCCGGTGAGCCTACCTGCGAGCGCCACGGATTCTAACCTACATCTAACCACATCGAACCACATCTAACCATCGGAGGCTACCATGTCCTACAAGTGCGATTGCGGAACCAAGCATACTACCACTGCCCACATCGACCACAAGGCCGCACCTACACTCAATCCCACCTACAATGACCTACTGGTAAGGTGGAATAAGGAATGAAACGACAACGAACCAGAATATGAGCCGGAGTGCGAAAACTGCGGCATGGATCTTACAAAAGAGCCGGTGTGGGATACGGGCATACTTTGGGTTTGTTGTGGGTGTGTTCATGAGATTGTGGACCGGAATGAGCAACTGTATCCAATTGGGTGGTCAAAGGAGGCAGATATCCTACATATGGAGCAAAGTAGGGAGAAGTGGCGCTAACCTTACATCATCATACACGACCACCTAAAGCCTCACAAAGCAACACAAAGCAACACAAATCACAAAAACACATAGGAGAATACACATGCGTACTGTCTACTACAAAATCGGTATTGGTGGGGAAATCGACGACACCGCACAATATCCTACATTGGGTCAAGCTCTCGAAGCCGCGCACACACTATCCTACAAGTCAGACGGTGTGGAAGATGTGAGCGTCTATGGTTATCAGGAATACACCGAAGACGATCCTACTCCAGTCTACGCACGCACCTACTTCTGGACCGAATGTAAGATAGATGTATACGGTAGGGTTAGGCATGCGGGGATTCATTACCTTAGCCTATAATATCCTACACTAACCTACGGGCGCCTACCTTTCTGGATAGGCGCCCTTTTTTTGCCTACCGTATCCTACATTACCTTACCACGTCCTTATGTTCTGTCTGGTATGCTTTTTGATATCGCTCTAAAAGACGATTAGACGCGCGATCGTGGCTTGCGTATCCCCGAGCTCGGAGCGAACATAAAGGCGCGTCTAATGTCAGTTATGTGCCAGCAATCGGCAATTACCTAAACGACCGTCGGAGCAGCCTACCAGAAAGCGAAAAGAACAGCCTACATCATCACACACGCTCACACATTGGAGTCTGAATTTTTTTCATACCACGACATTAGGATCATAGAGGCTAAGTATAGGAGATCATTAGACAAGATCGCGAAACTACACCATCACACATGATCCTAATGTCATACCTCATGATCGAATGCTCTAACAGTTTCGCATACTTAGAGGATACCTAGCGCTGGCACGACTCTCGCAATAACTCACCTGCGAAGGTTGACCGCAAGCGAAGGAAAAAAAAGAGCAGCTAGCAGGTTGACTGGGCGAAGATAGTGGTTAGGTTGCTAAGTGAGACGGCAACGGAAAGGAGAGACGAAGGTGGATACGATCGGCTTTCTAATCATCGGAGGTGCTTTTTTCGTTGGATTGATCGCGGCGCACCGTTGACAATTCTGGATAAGGGATTACTGATAAGCTAATCCCTTCTCTAGAGCGGTCAAAAAAGAAAGGATGTAAGAAACCGTCGCACAATTGAATAAGGTATCGGATGGTGTACTATACCCTCCCCACATAGCTGTAGAGATACAGCGCACCTATAACCGATCGGTTTTTCCCTTGTGCGACGCTTTCTTGCAACCTTTACAGCAGGAAGGCAATTATGCAAAACGTCTATTATCGTTGCGAAGTTTGCGGCAATCGAGTAGGAGATCACGATCTTGCGGGCGGATTGCATATCTGCCAAGATTGCCAAGCGGAAAACCCCGATCCATTGTCGGAATTTATCGGGGAAAGTGTGGAGAATGACGATTACGAAAGCGGCGATTACTAAACAAAAGCCACTAAGCGCACAAGCATCCGGGTTTACATGTAGGTTCGATTCCTACGGTGCGCTCCAAGTCTAACCACAACGGAATTACAGTAAGAGCAGAAAGAAGAAAAGAGCAGATAGCAGGTTGACGCGACGAAAGTAGTGGTTAGATTAGAGGATGTAAGGGAGCGCGAGAGAAAGCGTAACCTACAGATAAACAGGAATAATATCGTTCCTGTTAGTTTCGAGCAAAAAAGAAAAAACAAAAAACAGAAAGGTTGGATATACATATGAGCATCGAAGTTACGTTGGACGGTTTTCGTGAGGTTTTGGTTTCGGCAGAAGAGCGTATCAATCATTGCCTGGGCAATGGCGAGCGCTTGACGGTTACGGCGCTTTCCCGCGAATTGGGCGATCAATTCGGAATGGACAAGCAAGCGGTGTATCACCTCTTGAGCGCCTACACTCACAATCGAGCGGATATCACTACCAAGCTCGGAAAGGATGGCGGTTTCGTGTGGGCCGATCAAGAGGCGGAGCGCAAGGTTACCGCGGCTCAAAGGAACGAGGAACGCAAGGCTAAGAGCGTTGCGCGTCTCGAAAAGAAGCTGGCGGATCTTTCCCCGGAAGTGCTCGAAGCTGCGCTCGCCAAGGTTCGCGCCGCAAGCAATCCGCAAGGCTGAAAAGCCCCGTTCAATTGAAAAAGCGCCGAAAGCAATTGTGCAAGTAGGCGCTTCAATTGATTAGCGTAAGCAAACATAGGTGAGTGTAAGTTATAAGACTTGCCAGCACAACCTAGGATAACCCATTCCATAAGTGAGATTACCTATCAATCTTATGGAACCAAGAATCGACAAAAGTTCAAAGGATAGAGGTGTGATTATGAGCGCAAAGGCCGATCCTAATTCATTGCAATTCATGCTCGAAGTAGCCAAGGCAGAAAGCTATCTTCGTGGCACTCAAAAAGATCCGTTTACCGCCACCTTCGACTACAAGCAAACATGTATGGATTCCGGCGTCAAAATGCAACGTATCCAAAAGTGGGCGGTTACGGTGCTCAACTTTCGTGCGGGAAAGGTTCATTCGCGCATGCTTTCAATGACCGGATGGGAGCCTTGTAAAGAGTAAGGCACCTACATATAATAAATCCTATCTATCGCCGAAAAAGCATAAGAATGCGCTCGTAAGAGTGTGCGATGAAACGTATAGCTGCAATTGCTATAGATAGGACCATGCGATGGCTGTAGCAGTAAAAGGTAAATAGAAAGGCAAATACGTTTATCTTTTAGAAGTCGGCGCATACAATCCCTCATACAAGGCCCTTATGATAATCGGGCATAACACTATATGTTGCTTGTATGGGGACTAGTGG
>Ga0335069_10000581_pt1 | contig 61455 bp, 84 predicted proteins | sample Lox_Sample_11_FD_206714 | JGI IMG/M metagenome (GOLD analysis project Ga0335069, IMG submission 206714) | Soil microbial communities from Loxahatchee National Wildlife Refuge, Florida, United States - Lox_Sample_1.1 | ecosystem: Environmental > Terrestrial > Soil > Wetlands | place: USA... | reverse complement strand
TAGGTGCTGTTGAGCGATCCCATCTTGGCCCCCTCAGTACGAGTAGGAGTTCGCCATGTTGGCGAGCGTCGCCAACATCTGCGTGTAGGCGTTCTGCGCCGACGTCGCCGCCATCACTTCGTTGCGCTGCTCGTCGACCCCCAACTGGCCCCTGCCGAGGGCGTAGTCGAGGAGCTCCTTCTGGGTGTCGAGCGAGAGGTTCTTCTCGGCGAGCGAGGCGTTTTCGGGAGCCTGCATGATCGGCAGGCCGCCCTGAAGAGCCGACGTCGCCTGCTGCTGGGAGCCCAACTCGAACTGCGCCATGCCGCTGTTCTTGCCCCGGGTGAGCTCGGCCCGCATCGCGGCCTCGTTGAAGGGACGCCCCTCGCTGGCGGCCTGCTGGCGGGCGGTCGCGATCTGGCGCTCGATGTCGGAGTTGAGCCCGCTCGCGTAGACGTCCGCCTCTCGGGTCTTGCCGGCCTCGAGGTCCTTGAGGTGCTGCTCGTACTGCGCGGCGTAGTCGGTGAGCTCCTTCGGAGCGGTGCCGGTGACGTTGATCTTGCTGACCGCCGCGGGAACGAGAGCGGAGCCGCCACCGAGACCGCTGGTGGCCGAAGCTCCGGTGGCGAAAGGATTCGGGGGAGCTCCTGGTGGCCCCTGCTGTCCCGGCGGAAGCGGCCGCACCACGCCGCCGTTGGAGTTCGTCGACCAACCCCCGCCCTGGTCGGGAGTGCGGGAGATCCCCGGAATCCGGATCCCAGGAACGGCGCTCGACATAGCTCCCTCCTCCTGCCGCCTATTCTACGGCGTGACGACGACCGTGACTGCTCGCTCGATCGTGCGCCCCTGGCTGTCCGTCAACGTCCCCGTGACCTGGTACTCCCCCGCGACGCTGAAGACCTCGTCGTAGTCCCCGTAGGTCGTCCCCGAGGCCCCGGCCGCTTCGACGTCGACTGAGGCCAGGTAGCTCCCGTCCTCGTAGCCGACGATCTCGAGCGTCAGCGGCAGGTTGGTCCCGTAGACCCGGTAGCGCAGGCTCAGCGTGTGGCCCAGCCCAACACCGACGGCCTGCGCGAGAGAAAGGTCGAGGAGCGACCATCCGCTTCCGTCGACCTGGTACTCGAGGAGGATCTCCCAGGCGGAGAGGTCCACCGGCCCGTCGATCTGCGCCGCGAGCCCCGCCGCATCCGTCCCCGAGAGGTTCCATCTGCCGAACGCTCTCTGGTCCCCTCCCAACGGATACTGCACGATCTCCTCGTAGGCGGGCGAGGCGAGCGTCGAGTTGGTCCCGGCCGGGGCGCCGGTTCCGCTCCAACTGAGCGAGTAGGTGATCGGGGAGGCTTCGGGTCCGTAGGTGTAGGTGGCTGTGATCCTCATCTCGAGGATGTACGGGAAGGTCGCGGACCTCATGAGGCCCTGGAAGGGGAGCTCTCGCCACTCGGATTCGCCGAGGATGCGCCACTGGAAGAGCATCGTGAAGCCGGTCTCGAACTCCTGCGGCCTCGACGAGCGGCTCGGCGAGTACGTGCCCCCGTAGCCCCGGTAGGCGAGGCCGATGGCGCCGGGGAAGCGCAGCCCGACGCAGAGGCCGCTTCCTGAGAGCTTCTCGATGTCAGCCCAGTAGTGCGTCCCCTTGGGAAGCGACTGGAGGACCTTCGTCACCCCGTCGATGACCTTCGTCGTGATGTAGCGCGAGGCCGCGACCGCGCGGCGCCAGAAGAAGCGGTCGTTGTCGGGCGCCATCTGGCGGTAGACCTGCTCGTCCCCCATGAGGAGGTTGAGGACCCACGGCGTCGCCTCGCTTTCGACGTGGGCCCAGAAGCGCTGTAGCTTCTTCCCGCCTCCCTCTGGGTCGTCTCCGGGCGTGTTGAAGTACATGACGCCGTGCCGGATCAGGCCGTCCTTGCCAAGTGGGTCTCCATCGTCGTCGCCGTTCGTCGGATCAGGATTGCGGATCTCGCCGTCGCACCAGCCGATCTGAATGTTGCCGTTGGCGTCGTAGAGCGCCGCCGATGCGCGACGCCCGTAGTTGTCGAGCGACCAGACAGGCTGATCCTCCTGGCCGCCCATCGCCGGCTCGCAGTCCTCGTAGGCGGCGACGTAGACGACGGTCCCGCAGCGGTCGCCCTCGAGCAGGCTCGCCGGCCTCCGAGGAGTGAAGAAGAGCAGGTTCTTTCCCTCGCGGTCGTCGATGGCGAATCCGGTCCCGAAGGCGAGTGCATTCTCCTTCCGGTCCTCGACCCAGAAGGGCTTGATGTCGTGACCCATGAAGTGAAACGTGGAGTTGTCCCACGTCCAGAAGCCCTCGAGTCCGGGGAACCACAAGCGCCGATGGATCTCGACGATGCCGCGGTTGTTGATGCAGCCGACGGACGAGTCGAGGCGGTCCAGCCTCCAGTCCGAATCGCCGTCCCCTGTGATCCGGACGATGTAGCTGCGGTCGACGCAGAAGACGATGAGCTCCTGGCCTGGCGTGCGCGCGATGGCGGTGATCGTCTCCCGGCCCAGCGTGTCGCCGTAGTTGTTCGGGTCCACGTACTGCGGATAGCCTGGGACGGAGCGCCAGAGCCGATGCGGGTACTGCGCGTTGCGCGCGTACCACATCGAGCCCGCGAACTCGACGCCGTAGAAGAGCCCGGTCGGAGGGATCCACCGCTGGTCGATGTCCGGCGCGATCTGGAGGAGGTTCTGGGTGAGGACGTTCTCCGTGATCGTGCTGATCCCGACCGGAGCCTCCCAGGCGAGGGCGTAGTCGGCGCCATCCATCGAACGGTAGCCGCGGATGTGCGTGACGCGCTTCTCGTGTGGCGCGTTGAGGTTGCTCCAGACGTAGCCCTTGCCCGTCATGCCGTCGAGCTCGACGATGTTGCTGCGCTCGGATTCGGCCAGGACGGCGTCGCCTTCCTTGTGGAGAAACGTCGTGAAGCAGAGGGCGGCCCCTGTCGAGCCCCCGGTGTCGGCCCCTTCGACGACAGCGATCTCGAGCGGAGGGGGCTTGATCCCCGCCGGCACCATGCTCCGCGTCTGCTTCTGGCGAACGAGGACGCGCGAGTAGGCGCCGACGATGTACGTGTCTCCGCGGTACGGGATCATGATCGGCGGTCGGCCCGTCGAGAGGATCCCTTGCGTCACCCAGTAGTCGTCGCTCCAGACCTTCCCGCTCGACGAGACGAGGTCCGTCGCGTAGCTCCCGCTGCCCGGCTGGAAGCGCTCGTAGGTGCGGGCGTAGAGGAGGGCCATCTTCTCTAGATCGTCCAGATCTCAGGGTGGCGAAGCGGAGTGAAGTTGCCCTTGGGGCTGAAGTAGCTGTGCACGTCCGAGGGAAGATCCCAGCGGAGAATCTCCTCCACGAGAGCGATCTCGCCCGGGATCAGGGCGCGGAGCCCTTCGTAGAGGTAGACGGATTCCTCCCCGTCCCACCGCGACCAGAAGACGAGGCGGTTGTCGAGGGCCATCGCGACGTAGGGGTCGAACTGGGTCTCTGGGCTGTACCAGGTCGGGTTGGGATCAGCGTAACTCGTCGCCCGGAGCACGAGCCCGGCGGTCCCGCTGACCTGGCGTCCGACCACGTAGAGCTCCCCAGAGACGACGATCGCCTGACCCAGCAGACGAACCGGGTCGGGCGCAACGGCGGCGCCGTCGAAGAACTGTGTCACCACCGCCGGCGTGCCAGCGTCCCAGTAGAAGAGGTCTCCGTGGTGAGACGCATCGGGCTCGCCGTTCTTGCTCCAGGAGACGATCGTGACTCGGTTGAGCCAGTCGGCCAGTCCCGAAATCTGGATCGTGCCGCCGGCTGTCGGAACCGGCCAGGTCCCGTCGACCCACGCGCCTCCCGCGGCGAGTTGGTAGGCGTAGCCGCCGGCCCCGTCAGCGGCAGCGAAGAGGATCTGCCCCTTGTGGGTGATGACGTGAGTCGGAGTTGCGGACGCCATCGTGTGCTCGACGGAGAGCGTCGTGCCGTCCCATCGCAGGATCTTCCCCTGATCGGTCGTGAGGTAGAGGGCGTCCCCGACGATGCGCGTTCCCGTCTGAGAGTCGTCCGCGCGCTCCGAGCGCACGCAGCCGTCGATGACGTGCCCGTTCGTCGCCTCGTCTGGATCGAGAGCGAAGGCGAGGTCGACTCGCGGCACCCCACCGTCGAAGGAGTAGGTGACCTCGAACAGGTAGCCGATGGTGTCGCTTCCGCCAGAGATCGGCTGGTCGCACATCGCGTACTGCTTCCCGCGAAAGGCGTAGATCGCGCGGCTCGTCGGGACGAGACTCTGGGCCGAGCGCTTCGCGGGCACGGTGTTGCGCGTCAGGGCGTCGGTCTGCCAGTAGGCGTGCGCGGGAGGGTCCTGGTCCTCGTTGAACGCCGTGACGGTGCCGGCGCCGTAGAGGCCGTACCGGCTGGGGCTGGTCGAGTCGAGTTGCACGAGGTCGAGGTGAACGGCCGTCCCCGCCCCTTCCGCGTCGTCGAGGTCCGCGAGGCCCGTGATACAGGCGTCCATCTGGGGCCCGGAGTCCGCTGACTTCGCGAGGCCGGGACGAGACTGAAGCTCGCTGTGCTCCCAGCGGACGTTCAAGAGCGCGTGAAAGCGATTGGGCGGGATCCGCGACGGGTCGCCGCGGCGGAACATCCCTCCCCAGTTGGGCATCTCGCCCACGCCGGGGCGTACCTGGAAGGGCTTGATTCCCTCGTCGCTCTGTTCGATCGGCACGGGCTATCTCCGGCCGAAGAAGGAGGGCAACTGCCGCACGGTCCCTTGGGATCGCCGGCAGGTGCGGAGCATAGACTGGAGGCCGAGCATGAAGGCGGCCTGGTCGTTCTTCCACCGGGCGTCGCCCTTCGATTCGCGCGCTTTCGCGCTGCAATACGGCAGGACGACGGTCTCGTGGTACTCGAGCGGAATCGCGCGCTCGAGGTTCTGGTCCAGTAGATCGTCCCCGCCATGGACTGCCGAGTCTGCGAGGTCGGGGGTCTTGGCGATGTAGCTCAGCATCAGGACGAGCTGCGTGTTCGTGGGGACCTGGATCAGCCGCGCCGGGGGGACCGCGACGACCTCCGGTGGGTTGTTGTTCTCTCCGGCCGGGACGTGCCTCGTCCCCTCGTCCGAGCCGAAGATGGCAAAGACCGCCGTGTTCTCCTGGCCGGAGTTTCTGATCTGGTTGATCGTGGTCTCCGGCTCCTCCAGCATCTCGAAGCCGCCCTCGCTCGTGTTGAAGAGGCCGCCGTACTTCCCGATCTGGAGGAAGTCGTCGGGGAGCTTCACGGAGCCGTCTACGAGGGTCAGGCTGGCCGAGGTGCGCGCGAAGGCCCAATCCCGATGGTGGCGGATCGTGTTGACGCCGACCTTCAGGTTGAAGAGGTGGCGGCTCCGGCGGTTCTCGTCCTCGTCGGGATCCGCTCCGGTGCTGTCGATGAAGGTGATCTGGTAGTCGATGACCTCGCTACACAGCACCGACCCCTCCCCGGCTTCAGGCGCTTGCCGGAGCGCCCTCGTCCTGCGTGTCCGTCCCGGCGGCCTTGACCGCCCCCAGGACGTCTTCGGTCCGCTTCTTGATCTGTTCCGCGATGGCCTTCCGCGTCTCGACGTCTCCCCGCAGGAGTCCCTCGAGCTCAGGCTTCTTGAGAGTCAGCCCGACGTTGGCGGCCTGCTCGAAGATCTCCTCGGCCGATGCCAACTCCGCCGCCACCGGAGTCGCGGGAGCGATCGGCGGCCGCGGCACGGCGGGACCGGCGGGCGCGGCATTCCCCGACAGGGCAGCGCGGATCGCGTCAGTCTCGATCGCCGAGAGGCGGCTCAGGCCGCGGCTCTGGAGATGGGCGATGGCCCACTTCACCTTCGGCTCCGACGAGGACGGCATGACCGGCTGGCCCATCCGCTGCAACTCCGCGCGCCGGGCGAGCTCGTCCTGGAGGTACTTCTCGGCTTCGCGGTCGCGCGAGGCTTCGTAGAGCGGACGCCCCTCGGCCATCGCTTCCGCGACCTCGTCCCAGCTTTCGACGACGGCCAGTCCCCGCTGCGTCACCTTCTCGCCGGAGACGCTCTCGAGGTGGGTGACCATCTCGTAGGCGTCGAAGCGCTTGATGCGGTTGCCGTCGATGACGGCATACTCGTCCTTCACCACGATCGTCCCGGGGATGAACTCGCCCTTCGGCGTCGTGGCGGAGGGCATCCGCCAGTGCTTCGATCGGTCTCGCGGGTCCGCGGAGTGGTCGCGGCTCGGCACCCAGAAGAGCTCCCCGTCGAACTGAAGCTGGAGGTCCTCGTCGCCGGGCCACACGATCACGTACATCCGCGTCCGGTCCGACAGCTTCTTCCTCGGCATCGCGTCTATCCTTCCCGGGGGGCGGCCCCGTGTGGGGTGAAGGCCCGGGGGGCGGCCGCCGGGCCCGGCATCTGCACGAACGGCTTTCGCTGTCGTCCGCGACGAACGAGCTCCTGGTACTCCTGCCAGTCCTGATCGCTGACGTTGTGCTTCTCGAGGTGATGTAGCGCCCAGCGCTCGAAGTCCTTCGTTCGGTACTCGAGCTCGCTGAAGGCACCGTCGCGGGCGCGGTCCTGGCGCTCTCGCGCCGCCTTCACGCGCTCGTAGTAGGCGGCAACCGTCAGCGCCTCGTACTGGAAGCGGCACCAGCGGTACGCCGACCAGTCCCACGGCAGGTAGCCCGCGGGCCCGGTCCACTTCGTCGCCTCACGGTCCTCGAGCACGGCATCGAGGAAGTTCGGCACCGGCCCTTCCCAGCCCTGCGGGACCTCGACGTGGAACTGGCGTCGGAGGTAGCGCGGATGGGGGTAGTGACGGCCGATCACATGATGCACGGCGAGGTACGGCTGGAACTCCCCGGGCGGCAGCCAGATTTGGACGCGCCACATCGGGATGACGCCCGGGTCGAACTCTCGGATCGCGGCGGTGACGGCCGGATCCTTCTCGAAGCCGGGCGGCGCGACGCAGGTATGCACGTCGGGGCCGCCGACACGCCAGGTGTCGACCTGACGGTCGAGCGGGACCTCGATGCGCCTACGCTGCCAGTCGCGCCAGCCCATCGTCAGATCTGCGTCGGGATCCTGCGCCCGTCGGCGGTGACGAGCGTGAGGTCGGCGAACGTCGTGCCGTCCGAGCAGACGACGTAGAGCGAACTGAGGTCGACGAGGAAGCCGGCCCAGCCGCCTCCGATCGGGAGCGTGAAGGTCTGGCCCGGAGCCAGCGCCTTCGTCGCGTTCAGGCCAGCGCTCGTCACGGTCGACGGCCCCAGGAAGACGACGCCGCTGCTCGGGGAGCCGTTCGCCTGCGGGGCGTTGGCGACCTCCAAGAACTGCGCCGCCTGCCGGCTCGTGCCGAAGCACGAGGTCGAGGAGAGCGCCGCGGCCGTCGTGCTCGAGAATCGCTTCAGCTTGACTGCCATCTGTTTTCCCTCCGTGCTAGGCGGCCGCGGTCTTCGCGGCGGCCCACGGGTTGCGTCGGTTGGACGTCACTGACAGGTAACGGCTCCGTCCCCGTTGTTCTGCAACGTCGTGTACCCGTAAACGGCTGTTGGCACGATCGTCGTGAAGGCCGGCGTGACCTTCACGTCGACTCCGGTTCCGTTCGCCACGAAGGTCGGAACCACCGTGCACGATCCGGAGTTGTTCGCCGCGGCCGCGGTCCCGGCCGTCGGCGTGCCGAACGTGAAGGAGGACGCCTTGTCGACGTATGCCTGGTAGACGTCCACGGTGTTGCTGTCGAAGTTCGTCCCGTCGTTGCAGGTCACGGTGATCCAGGCGTGGATCGAGCCGGCACCGTTCGCTCCCACGGCCACGTTGGCGACAGCCTGCGCCGTCCCGGTCGAGGTCGAGAGCGTCTTGCGGGGACAGACGATGAGTCCCGGAGCCTGGTTCTGGGTCGCAGCGCCGGTCGTGACGGGGAGGTTGCGCTGGATCGCTACGAGCGTCCCGGTCCCGCCGGCACCGCTGCCGGCTCCCGGAGCGAGCGTGAGGCTGCCGCCGGCCTGATCCGTACCGACGCCGTTGACGCCCGTGATCGTCGACGCCGCCGCGGCCGCGCCGCCGGAGATCTGCGAGTAGCCGCCGATCGAGTAGCTCGTCCCGGCGAAGTTGAAGACGTTCTGGGCCGTCGCCTGCGTCGAGCCGGTCCCGAGCGGAGGCCCGACCTGGCCGGTCAGCGTCCCGGCGGTCCCCGTGCCCGTGCCGAGCCCGGCGGTCAGCGTGAGGTTGCCGCCCACCTGGTTCGTGCCGGTTCCGTTCACGCCTGCGATCGTGCTGTTGCTCGCGACGGCCCCGCCGGAGACCTGGGCGTAGCCGCCGATGGAGTACGAAAGGCCGCCGAAGCTGAAAGCCGTGGCGAGCGAGTTGGCGCCGGAGCCGCTCGTCCCGGGAGGCGCGACCTGCCCGATGAGAGCCCCCGAGGCGCCGGTCCCGGTGCCGATGCCTGCCGCCAGCGAGACGTTGGTCCCGGCCTGGTTGAGGCCGCTCCCCGCCGTCCCCTGGATCGACAGGACGTAGACGTTCCGGAAGGTCTTGACGTCCTTGTTCACGTCGACGACGACGGGCTTCGATGCCGTGATGACGCCCGCGGTGACGCCTGTGAAGGTCTGGATGCCCCCGGACGTGCCCGGCTGGTACTGGGCCCACGCGGGCGCTGCCAGCAGAAGCGCGGCGCACCCGATCAGAAAGAAGTTGCGGAGCTTCATGTTCTCCCTCTTTGGGCTACCCCCCGCCACGCTCGGCGAGCCGTGACGGGGGGCGCCGCTCATTCATCTGGGGCGCTGCCTCTACGTGCCCAGGATCGGGTCGTTGAGGCTGCCGAGCTTGCCGTTGGCTCGGGGCATCGTGTTGATCTGGTTCTCGATCGAGCCCACGTAGGCCAGGAAGCCCATCGAGTGCACGGAGGTGCCGGGGATCAGGTGCAGGAGCGCGTCGTCGTCGATCCAGTCCATCGACATGCCTTCGTAGCGGCCGAAGGTGGACCAGGTCAGGAAGAAGATCGCGCCCGGCTCCGCGTCCGGCGCCGCCTCGAGGTCGACGTCCACGCCCGGCGCCAGGATCTTCAGCGAGCCGTCCTTGTAGCCGATCGTGTACTTGACGTCGGAGCCGGTCGGGCCCATGTAGCGGCGCTCGGCCTGGATGAACTCCACGTACTTGCGGCCCTGGCCGTCGTTGGCGAGGGCCCGCGTGACCTTCTGGCCGGTCTCGCGAGCGATGTTCGCGATGATGTCCAGGATCAGGGCCTCGTTGAGGTCCCGGTAGCCCGCGGAGCCGTTCTGGACGAACGCCTTGAGCTCGGGGTAGGTGTTCCGCGACTGCCCGTAGATCGTCAGGCAGAGCGTGCCGTCGTCCACGATGTCCCGCAGGGACCAGTGGGTCCGGCCGTAGGTGCCCTGGATGAAGATCGAGTCGCCCGGGGCCACCGCGCCCATGTCGGCACCGTCGTAGGTGACGGTGTGGGTCGAGCGGTCGAGGACCGTGATCTTCCGTCCGTCGGCCGCGCTCGAGCCCCGGTAGTTGCCGGACTGGAGCGCGTCGAAGGCCATGATCCGCTTGTTCTTGTGGAGCAGCAGATCGAGCATCGGCACGTCGCAGGTGAACTGGTTCGCGCCGGGGTTGGTCGCGACGATCGCGAGGCGGCCGCGGTTGGAGCCGACGTAGACCTCCTCGATGTACTTGCCGAGGTCCGCCACGGTCGACTCGACGCGGTCGGGCAGGATGCCCCCGGGGTTGAACGTGCTCTTCCCCGAGGTCGCCATGTTCTTCGTCTTGACGCCGATCTGGAACGAACCGACGAAGAGCTCCGGGTTCACCGTGCCCTGCACGCGGGTCGGGTCGATCGGGGCCTGGGCCGGGCCGGCGTCTGCCGGCGAGGCGACGTTCCAGGCGCTCGCCACGCCGAGGGGCACCACGGCGGTGTAGCCCTCGCGCACGACGAGGTTCACGTTCTGGAGGCTCTTGCGGTACGGGGCGTTCTTGTTGACCGGCTCCTCGAACGTCCCCGGCGGGTACTGCGTCTTCAACTCGGCGCTGATGTCCTCGATGGCGCCCGTGGTCATGTCGGGTCCTTCAGGCCGCCTACCACCCCTTCGCTTCGAGGGCCTTTCTCGCCCTCGCCATCTGGTCTAGTGGCGGCTTCGGGGGAGCGGAGCGCGGGGCCGGCGCGCCTGGGCGGCCGGAGACCGCAGCCTTGTTCTCGCTTCTCTTGGCGAAGTCGCGACGGGCTTCGAGGCGGCTGATCTTGGCGTACTTCTCGGCGTGTTGCCTGACGAGGCCCTCCACGTCGATGTCGCCGACCGGGGTGTTCCCGAGCTTCCGGAAGTCGTTCGTGACCTTGGTGAAGATGTACTCCTTGGCGTCGTCCGCCAAGTCCCCGAATTTCAGGTCCGTCACGGTCTTTGCGATCTGCGCGTCTACGTCCGCCACGACCGCCTTGAGGTCGGTCTGGGCCTGCTCCTGCTCCTGCTTTTGCCTGGCCGCGCGCTCGGTGACGACCTGCTTCGTCCAGTCTCGTTCGTTCACGAGATGGCTCAGTTCGCGCTGGGTCCGCTTCGCGTCGAGGCCGGAGCTCTGCCATTGCGCGTAGATGGCCGCGTATCGCGCTTCGAGGGCGTCGATGCTCCGCTGGATGTGCGGCTTCTCGTCCTCGGGCGTGTGCGGCGACTCGACCTGCCCCTTCAGCCGCTCGATCTTGACGTTCGTCTCGGTGAGTTGCTGGAGGGCGGCCGCCTGCTGCTGGTACAGGCCGTCGCGTTCCTGCGTGAGGCTCGTGATCTCCTGCTCGAGTCTCTGGATCTCTGGAGGGGGTGGCTCGTTCTTGTCGGCGGGCGGCGCCGTTCGAGCCTCGAGCTCCTTCACGCGGTTGCGTAGCTCCTCGACCGTCGAGTCGCTGCGTTCCTTGTGGAGTCGGGAGATTTCTCTCGTCTGCTCCCAGTACGAGGGGGCCAGGCGCCGCAACAGCTTCGCGTCGTCTTCCCCGGGGTACTTCGCTCGGAGGTCCTTCAGGTCTTGAGGCTCGTCTTCGCCAGGCTCGGCGGGCGGCGCCGGCTCCGGTTCTCCTTCTCCCGAGGGCGGCTCGGTGGGCTCGACGGGTTCCGTCGGTTCGGCTGGGACCGCGTCGGCCACTGGTGCGTCTGACATCGTGCGCCTCCTGCGGGCGGGCGGCGCCCGCTTCGGACGGCTGCATGATGCGTTACCTTCGGTAGCGTGTCAAGGAATTGGGGTCGAAGCAGCCTCCTGCGCTATACGTTGTCTCCTTGGCACACCGACCCCCCGCCCCCCGCTCCTCCCAGCCCTACCCGGAAGTTCAGTCGGTGAGACGGTTCCTGTCAGCCCCGAGCCCAGCCCAGCCCCGAGCCCACGCACGAGCGCCGGCACGAGTCCCCGGCTCAGCGCCTTCAAGGCAAAGAAGGCTCCGAACTTCCGGTATAGGGAGGGTTTCGCGGTGCGCGGGCTGGGGGGTCTCCCTCTCTTGCCTCGCGCGCAGGAGGTCCGCGTGCTGCTGGGCGCGGAGCCCCTGGACGGTTTCTGCTCGCCGAGTTGTCGCAGCCAGACCCAAAGAGGTCCCCGTTCTCTCCTTGCAGGGTCCAGCTTGGTGTGGGAAAATGTCCTCCCACGCCCTGCTGTGACCCCAGCAGGCACTCCGGCCCGGGTTGATCCTCCGGTCTCCCGGGCCGTTCGTCTGTCCGGCCGACGAACGCCGGCCATCCTGCGCCCGTCCTCGGACCCCTGTCAAGCGTTTTCCGCTTGACCCGGATGACATGCGTGCGAGAAGCTACCGCGCATGAAGAGGATCTTGACCGTGCTGCTTCTGACGGCTCTGGCCGCGCCCGCCGTAGCGGGCGAGGGGCTCAACTGGACGCTGATCCTGGGAGGTCAGGCGGCGGATCTGGGGAGCACGTACTACGTGCTCAACCGCTGCGCGGGCTGCCGGGAAGCGAATCCCGTGCTGGGCTCTCCGTTCGCGAAGCTGGCGGTGGCCGGCGCCGTGGGTTACGGGTGCCACGCGCTGCGGAGGCGCGGGCATGGGCGGACGGCCGGATGGCTGGCGGCGAGCTTCGGAGTCGTCGGCGGGGCGATCGCCGTCCGGAACCTGCGCGTGCGCTAGAGCCCAGCCAGTCCCGCGCTCGTGTCCGGAACCTGCCAGTACCAGATGTAGACCGTGCAGGGGCCTCCGCCCGTCATGTCTCCGGTGGGAAGCGAGAGCACGAGTCCTTTCCCGCCAAGGTTCGCCGCAGCCTCGTCGATCTGCCACTGGGGCTGGCCCAAGCGCCCCCAACGAGCGCTGCCGACGTTCGTCGAAGTGAGCCAACTCGTAACGGCCCAGGTGAAGATGGAAACAGCAGGACTCGCATTCCAAGAGAGCGTGAGATTCTGCCCCACCGAGGAGAAGGCGACCGTGTCTTCCTTGACGATCACCATCTGGAAGACGTCGTAGAAGTATCCCGACTTACCCGCCAGCAGAGTGATGGGGGAGGAGTAGAGGCTATCCATCTGGGCGGCCGAGAGCGTGACTTGGAGCTTATTGAGGGGCTTCGGCCAGTGGTCCAGGCCGCCCGATCCACCTGTCGATGGATACGTGTAGACCTGGGCCCAAGCGGGCGTGGACAGGAGGGCGAGGATGACGAAGAGCACTCGTCGCATCGCTTTCCCTCCTACCGGCCGAGCGTGATCTGGGCGTTCAGTGACTCGGTGTTCCCTGCTCCGTCCGCGTCGTCTGCTGTCCCGAATCGCCAGCCAACGCGGCACCGCGAGAAGAGAGAGAGGTCGAGGTTGACCGACTCCTCCACTGGGATCTGTGTGGCTGCTGAAGCGACGGCGCATCCGTTCGAGTCACAAGTGATCGGCGAGGTCCGCGATGGGACCACGACCCAAGGAGCCGTCGGCCAGGCCGGCGTCCTCTCAGTCGAGCACTCGAGCTTCATGTAGACGCCGCCCGTGTCCACGTTGTTGTCCACGGACCAGGTGAGGACCAGCGCTCGCCAGCCCGCCGTGAGGTCAACGGAGAAGTCGTCCGTCGGATCCGCGGTCACGTACCAGTGGGCATACTGGAAGGGCACGCCTCCTGCGGGGATCTTCACGGCCGGGCTCGAGATGGTGATCGAGTTGGCGGAGCCGCGTGCCGTCACCTTGCGCTCGTAGCGCTGGTTGTTGATTATGAAGGTGATGAGGTCGCCCTGGAGGACGTTCGTGAAGGCGTTGTTCGTGGAGACGCCGGTCACGGTGGTCGAGGCTGCGCCTCCCGTGGTGATGAGGTTGTAGCCGGGCTGCGGATCGTAGCGGCCGAAGGGGTCGACCCGGTTCTCGCCGGACGCGCCGGGAGGTAGGAGCTGGCCCCAGGTGGCCCACTGGAGGAAGTTGCCCGTGCTCGAGTCCCCCATGCGGATCTTGTCGGTCCCTGCGTCGATGCCCGTCATTGAGGCGTCGCTGACGCTCGTCACTGAGGACAGGTAGCATCCGGCGCCGAGGGGCCCGTTCGAGGTCAGCACCTTCGCCCCGGAGCCGCGCGTGGCGACGACGGAGAAGTCGAACGTGCAGGTCCGCGCCCGGCCCACGCAGTCGAGGCCGACGATCGTGACGATTCCGGCGGTGATCGACGAGTTCGCGTCCGTGATCGTGATCGTCTGGAGCCGGCACACGTCCGGCTGGCCTGAGAGCGTGTAGGTGTTCGACGCGACGACGTTCGTGTCGGCGAAGATCCGAGCGTCGTTCTGGGCGGCCGCGTTGAGGTCGTAGCCCGACTGGAGCGTCGTCGATCTCGACTGACGGTTGATCCGCACCTCCGTCTGAGCCCAGAGCGGCGCCGCCGCCAGCAGAGCCAGCAGCAACAGCGAGAGTCGCTTCATCTTCAATGCTCCTTTACCTGGGGGCTAGCCCCGCTGCGAGCGAAGCGTAGACCGCCGCCGCCGGCACCCCCTGCCGTCTCGCGTTCTGTGTGTCGACCAGCGCACGGTTCATGCCCTCCTGGGCGTAGCTCTGGACGGACGGGTCGTCTCCGAAGAGTCCGTGGAGGAAGTTCGCCACGGGCATCACGTAGGGTGCCAGGTCCGGATGCTGCATGGTGAACAGGTAGCCGGCGGCGTAGCGGTTCGCGACGTCCTGGTCTGCGGAGTTGTCGATCGGCGCCCCCGGCAGGCGCCGGCCGGCTGCCAGGACCTCCTTCTGGGAGGTCGGCATCCCATAGCGCAGGTTGCCAGCCGCATCAGCCATCGCGTCAGCGAGCGCGGCAGCGTCCACGTCAGCCTCGAGACGCCATCGCGTCCGCCGCCTGGGCCGCGGTCGCCTTGCTGCGCTTGCGGGCGTGGGCCCGCGCGATCCGCGCTCCGGTCTCGCCCGCCACCGCCCGCTTCCGCAGCAGCGGATTCGACGAGTGCTCGGCCTTCTGGAGCTTCGACGCCGGGATCGGCTGGTCCTCCGGAACGTGGAGCTCGCGGTGCAGCGCACCCCGGTTCTCCCCGAACGCCTCTTTCATCCAGTGCTCTGCCATCGGAGTCTCCTTCAGCCTCGCGCGGCCAGCGCGTCCGCAGCCTGCGAAGCCGTGACGCGCGGTTGCCGCTTCTTCTTCGGCGGAGGCGGAACGTCACCGCCGGCCTTGCGCTCCTCGCTGAGCCCGATGGCGACGGCCTGCTTCTGGTTCGTCACGACGGGGCCGGTCTTGCTGCCGCTGTGCAGCGTCCCGGCCTTCCACTCGTCCATCGTCGCCTTCATGCCCGGCATGGAACGGCCTCCGTTTCTACGCCGCGGCGACTTCCTCCGCGGCCACCTCGCGGCACGCGAGGATCTCGTCCTCGCGCAGCATGACGTGGTCCTTCTCCTCGAGGTCGATGCCCGAATGCTCGCCGAAGAGCACCTGCATCCCGACCTTCACGTACAGCGGCACCACCGCCCCGCTGGACGTCAGACGGCCGGGGCCGGTCGAGAGCACGATCCCCCGGTTCTTCCGGCGCTTGTGGGCGTCGGCAACGACGATGTCGGCCTCCTTCGAGAGCTTCTCGTCGGGGGCCTCGCGCTCCACGATGACCTTGTCCCACAGCGGCGTCCAGATGCTCTCCATCGTTTCCTCCTGCCGGGGTCGGCCCGGCGGTCTCGTTCTACCGCTCCGACATCGCCTCCGCAAGCTGCGCCGCCGTGACCTTCGTCCGGCTCTTGTGCTTGGCGGCCGCCTTCCGGAGCGATCCGGGGGCCGGCTCGATGATCGCGTGCTGCGGCGGCTTGGGCCGAGGCTGGCCGATCGCCGGGGGCCGAGGAAGCGGCTCCGTGGCGAGGTTGGAGCCTGAATCCATCCTGTCGTCGTCCTCGTCCGGCTCCTCCTGCGGCGGGGGCTGCGGCTTCTTCTTCTGTCCGAACATGCTCTCCTCCTACTGCGGCGGCGGGGGTGCGGCGTTGGTCTGGGGCGGACCGGGGGCGGGCGGCGCCGCCGCGGCCTGCTGCTCTTGGGCGAGGATGCGGAAGGCTTCGATCACGGCGCGCATCTGAAGCAGCGGCATGAGCTTCTGGATCCGCGCTCCCTCCGGCGCGAGCGGGACCCCGACCTGCTGCGAAACGGCCACGGCCAGGCGCGCGTCACCGAACTGCGGCCCGAGGATCTTCATCCAGCACGCCAGGATGCGCTGCTGGAGCGGCTTCGGCAGGAAGCCGTTCTGGGGAGGCGGCGGCGTCGGAGGGATCTGCTGCGGCGGTGCCGCGGGAGGCTGCCCGGCCTGCATCGCCAGTTGAGCCGCCTTCTGGGCGTGCGCGTTCGCGGCCTTCCGGATCTGCTCGAGTTGGTTGTAGATCCCCTGCCACGCCTCCGGCGGCTGGCTGGAGTAGATCGACCGTTGCGCTTGGTCGGTCTGCTGCATCTGGGTGAACGTGTCCTCCCAGCCGTCGAGCGCGGCCATGACGCTCGGGAAGCCGACGGCCTGCTGCATCGAATACGCTTCGTCCTCGAGCCAGGCGACCCCCAGGACCGCGTACCAGACGGCCGGATCGAAGAGCGTGTCGATGATCGGGACGGCTCCCGTCTGGACGAAGTCGGACCAAGCCATCTCGGCGCGCTCGATCTGGACCGACTGCTTCTCGTCGATCTTCGGCAGGCTCATGTTTTCGAGGAGTTGCTCGCGGGCGAGCGGCGTGTTGATCTGGTAGAGCTGCATCTCGATCGCCTCGGCCGTCGCCTCCTTTAAGAAGAGCCGCTGGTCGACGCCCTGTTTCGTTGTGACCCGCACCCGGCGTGCACCCTGAAGCGTCTCCGCCCTGAAGCTCTTCTCCTCGAAGATCCCCGAGTCGTTGCGGACCTCGTAGGCTGCTTCCTCCTGCCGGAAGGTCTTGGTCATGATGAGCAGGTGTTGGAAGACGCTCTCGTAGACGCCTACGAGTCCCCGCTCCATCGGGCCGCGCTTCTCCTGTGCCTGGTCCGACATGAGCATCAGGCCCGAGGTCGTCTTCACGGAGCCGGCCGGCTGGCCCATCTCGATGTCCTGCGGAGCGCCGAGAAGCTGCGCGTCCGCGAGGCATTGCTGGTACTCCTGGTAGTAGGGGCTCGCGGTCAGGGCCGGGACCGGCTGGAAGCCGTCGCGCGGATTCCACTCCGGATGCTCCCCGGTGTCGTACTCCATGACCTGAAGCGATCCCTCCTTGTCATCCCGCAGCGTGATCTCGACTCCCTCCGGCACCCAGACGCTCGGCTTGCCGCGCTCACGGAGGTCCATGCCCTGCGCGATGATCTCGTTGATGCGCCGGTTCGTGGGGATGAGGTCCTCGACGAAGCTCGTCCCGAAGAAGTGGCCGGGGACCTTCCAGTACCGGGCGACGTGGTACTCGACGCGCGGGACGAGCACCTCCTTGCCGTTCTCGTCGGTCGCCGGCACGCAGAGCGGCCGCGAGATGACCTGGTTCTGGTTGGCGATCCGGATAAAGTGCGCCCCGAACTCCTTCCCCGGGACGCCCGGCTGCGGCTTGACCACCGTCTCCCAGACGCGAGCGTGGGCCGCGAAGACCTCGTTGCCGACGGACTGGTAGACGCTCGGCTTCTGGAGCAGCGCCGGATCCGAGAAAAGCGGATCGAGCCGGATCAGGGTCGACGGATCCTCCGCGTTGGGATCCTCGTCGAGGTCGTCTCCCCAGCGCTCGAGGATGTCCTCGATCGACATGACGCTGAGTTGGTGGTGGACCTTCGCATTGTACGGATCCTTGTGGACTCCGCCGTTCTCTGGGTAATACTCGTGCATCGAGACGACGTCGAGGGCGCTGTCGCCCTTTGGCACGGGCATCCCGAGCGGATTTCCGATCGAGTCCTTCCGCTGCGCCGCCTCGTCCTCACTGACGTCGTACTTCTGGACCGGCTGGCCGCAGAGGGGGCAGGTGTGCAGACGGACCGTCGCCGCGGTCATGCCCGGGACCGGCTCCGGACGCTCGACCGTGTCCGGGCGCGCGATCGGGACCATCTGGCCGGCGGGTCCGGGGAAGCCGTCCGCGAGGAAAGAGGCCGGCACGACGTCGCTTGCGAGCAGGAAGTTGCACTGGGGACAGGAGACCGCGTCGGGACTGCCGATCGTGACCGTCTGCGTCTGGACCTCGTCCCAGTAGGTCTTGACGATCAGCGTCCCGTCGACCACGAAGTTGAAGATCGCCTGTTCCCGTTTCTCTCCCCATGCGAGCCTGTACGCCTCCGAGACGAGGATGTCCTTGGCGGCACGCGCGGCAGCGACCCAGGTAGGGACGTTCCGCGAAGCCAGCACGTCGGGGACGTACTCCTTCTTTCCGAGCCGCGCGACCTCGTTGCGAACCGCGACGCGGGTGATGTTCATCACCGGCCGCTTGAACGCAGCCAGCGTGTCGCGCTTGTGGACGCCGAAGAAGTGATAGGCGCCGTTGCCGGGGGCCAGCCCCCAGTTGGGCTCGATCCACTGGTTCCCCATGTACATCCACGAGCGGTGCGCGGCCTTCAGCGTGTGCCAGCGGCGCCTCGGCGAGAGCGGATTCATCATCCGCAGCATGTAGTTGCGGATCTTGTCCTCGGGGTCCTCCAGGCTTGGGATGGAGTTGTCCTGCCAGTTCGCGCTCAGAACCGGAGCGGTCTCCGTCTCCATTGGCTATCCCCTGTTCTCGTCGACGATCACGAAGTCGGGCTCCGGAGGAACCTCGAATCCCATCGGAGGGATCTCCTCGGCGCGGAGGACGCGCGGGGGCGGTGGAGTCCTGGGCTGGCGCAGCGAGGCCGCCACGCGCTCGTTCGTGCGGGGCGCGGCGATTTCCGCGAGCCGCCGGTTCTGGAGGTCCATCTGGTCCTGGGCCCACCGCACCTGAGCCACGAGGCGCTCGATCTCCTGGTCTTTGGCGCGGCACGCCCTGCAACGAAACAGGTCAGTGAGCACGGCCCCGCCTCCTTCCGATCGTCGCCAGCACCTCGCGCTGGACCATCTCCCGGGCCTCCGCGTGGAGCTCGGCAAGGTCGCGCTTCGCCTCCTCGCCCGTGAGCCCGTGGAAGCGGCGAGCGTGCTGGACGATCGCGGCCTTCGAGCGGCTGTTGCCCAGTAGGTCGCAGATCAGCTTGCCGATCTCGTAGCGCGAGAGCTCGACGCAGGCTAGGCGCCGCGCCATCTCCGCGAGGACGTGCGGCTCGATGCCCAGCCCCATCGCTTTCTTCCCCTTCATCCTGGTGTCGACCAGCACGAGCAGCACGTCGGTGTTCGACTTGAGGCCGGGGCGGTTTGGGCAGCGCCCCGTCCAGTCCTCCACGATCTGCATCATCTGCTCGGGCGTGATCGCCTCGACCTCGGCTGTCTTGACGAGCATCAGTAGGTGCTCCAGCCGGCGAGACCCAGCGACGGATCGCGCTGCGCTCGCCGTCGGTCCTCGTAGAGAGCGTCCATCCGCTTTGTGATCGCGTCCTGAAGCTGCTTCCGGTGCAGGGCCACGAGGTCCACGGGCTCGTTCTGCGCCAGCGCCTTCTGCTCGCGACGCGCCGCGGACCACGAGGCCGGCATGAGATGCTGGACGCCGTGGACGAGCATGTCGACCAGGTCGTCGTGCTCGCCGTAGGGGAAGGCGGCCGCCTCGTTTACGAGCTTCTGGGCGATCTCGCAGAGGCCCGGGTCCGGAGGGTCGATCGCCTCCTCCTCGTCTGGGCGGATCTCGCGCGGCAGGTAGAAGTGACCCGCCTCGATGTAGCCCGAGACGGAGTTCACGCCCCAGTTGAGCCGCGTCTCCTTCGAGCGGTTGCCCGTTCGGACGGGCAGGATGCCAGGAACGGTATGCTGGAGAAGCTGGATGATCGCGGGCCCGGACGCGGTCTCCTCGATGAGGATCCGTTTCGCGGTCGGCCATCGGCGCCGCATCTCCTGGATCGCCCGGATCGTCTTCGGCGTGTCCAGTCGCGCGTGCGTCGCGTCGAGCAGGTACGAGTCCTCGCGCCGGATCCCGATGACGCCGCCCGCGACGAAGTCGCTCGAGTCGACGTCTTTGAAGGTGGGATCCCAGACCTGGATGATGCGGTCGAAGGACGAAGGGTCCTGCCGCTCCGTGTAGTAGCGCCACCAGTCACGCCGAATGCCGGATCCTTCGGGGGCCGTCGGACGCTGCTGGTAGAGCGCGTTGAAGACCCGCGGGCTCTTCCGGCGGACGTCCTCGTAGAAGTCCAGAGGGTAGCGCTCCGGCCAGAGGCCCTCGCCGGGGAGCCGGCCGAGCGGATCTCCCTCCTCCGCGAGCGCCGGTAGACGGAGGACGCGGCACTTCTCGGGAGAGGTCTGGAGGATGCGGCCGATCAGGTCGTCCTCGTGCCACCGGGTCATGACGACGACGATGATGGCCGTTGGCGAACGGCGGGTCAGGAACGCCTGCTGCCACCAGTCCCAGAGGTTGTCGCGGATGATCTGACTCTGCGCGTCCTGCGCGTCCTTCACCGGGTCGTCGACGATGCCGATGTCGAAGCCGAAGCCTGAGATGCCGCCGCCGACGCCCCGGCACTCCATCCCTCCGCCGTCCCGCGTCCCCCAGCGGTGCGCCGCTCGCGAGTCCTCGAGCACGGAGGTGCCGAGCATCGGGTAGTTCGTCTCGATTATTTGCCGAGTCGCGCGGCCGAACTTCGCCGCGAGGTTGAGTCCGTAGGAACAGAGGATGATCCGGGTCGAAGGTTCGAGAGCGAGTGCCCAGGCGGGGAACCACTGGGAGGTCTCCGTGCTCTTCCCGTGCTGGGGCGGCATCATGACGAGGAGGATGGACGGCTGGCCCGGTTCTCGGCGGTAGAGGCGGACGAGTTCGTCGCTCAGGAGCCAGTGGTACTTGCTCGGAACCCACGGCTGGGCGGACCCGCGCGTCAGCGTAACCGCGAGAGCCGCTGGGCTCACGAGATGCGCGTATTCGTCGGCGCGGATCGGATCAGCCATTCCGGTGTCTCACTCCAGCCGCGGCCGCTTCCGCTTGAGTTTACCGCCGCTCGCGATGACGAGGGCTTCGACGTGCTGGGCCGTCCAGTCGATCACGTCGTCCGCCTGGCGCAGCTTCTCCTCGAGAGAGGTGAAGCGGCGCTCGCAGGAGGCAGGGAAGTCGGAAAGGGGACACAGCCCGGGACTGGCAGAGGTGCCATTCTCTTTGCTCACGAGACCTGCTCCTTGGGAGTGAGTTCGCGCAGCCTCTCGCGGGCGCGCTTGAGTTGCTCGACTGCCGAGGCCCGCTCTTCGATCACCCGCTGGAGCTCGACGACGTCGCCCGCCGAGACGCTCAGGGTGAAGAGGACAGCGATGCAGAGCGCCGTCAGGAGTTCGTCCCGCGCCTCGTCGCGCAGGCGGCGCCGACGGGCAGCGCGGTGCGCCAAGAGCATGAGCGTCACAGAGCCTCCGCTGAAGATCCCCGCAATCGCGATTGCCGCGATCCGCAGCGCGAGATCGGCCCCGGGGCTCAATGCCCGGCAGCGGTCGGCGGAACGGACGCCGGGGCAGGGCTCTCATGCGGCGCCTGCAAGTAGTGGCCGAGGCCGATCCAGACGCCGGCCATCGCGAGCGGACCGAGCTGGTGGACGAAGTCGGAGCCGCAGAGCGCCGTTACCTGCTGAAGCAGCCCTGCGACGGCTGCGCCGAGGAGGCCCGTGATCGTCGCCTTCCCGGCCGCGTTCTGGAGCGGCTTTCGCAGGAAAAAGTACGTGGCTCCGCCTCCGAAGCCAGCCGTGAGAATCGAGCTCAGGTTGGTCAGTAGGGCCGGGCAGGCGGCCGTGTACTGCGCGACGATGGCGGTGAGGACCGCCCCCACAACGGCGAAGACCGCGGTCATGAGGGCGCGGCCGCCAGCCGAGAGGCTCAGCCGGTCTCGGACCTCTTTCAGCGTGAGCAGATGCTTCACGTCCTGAATCAGACCCATCTCAGTCTTTCCTTTCCCAGAACATCGCGCGGACCATCAGGATGAAAACCACGAGGCCGACGAGCGCGACCGGCACAGCCGAGCTCGCGAACCGGAAGTGATACCAGAGGACGAAGCAGATCGCGTCGAGGACGAGGTGGCGTCCCGCGATCCAGCGTACCGGCTTCCCATCCGGCCTCGGCTTGATGCCGAACAGCCAGAAGACGAACTCGCTGAAGGTGCCCCGCGAGAGGAGCCAGCCCCAGAAGCCGGTCGTCTTGTGCTGGTGCGCGGCGAGGAGCTCGGGAACTAGAAACGCGACCGTGATCCCGAAGAACCAGTACCAGAAGATCGGCACGAAGGGCTGCATCTATGGCCTCAGTAGAAGAGCGATCGAGGCGACGTACTTGCCCGCCGACCCGACCGCCGCGTCGACCACCCAGGCACTATGATCCGTAAGCTGCGCGTGCGTGGTTGCCCCGACCGCGAAGCCAGAGAGCTGCTGGTACATGCCAGCCCCGATCTCGGCACGCCAACTCGGGCCCGCGAGCCTGAGTCCGACCATCGCGGTGCAGGTGCGGGCGAGGGTGGGTGACACGCCGTTCTGCGTCTGCAACGGAACCGCGTAGCCAGCGAAGATCGCCGGCGCGATCGTGATGGTGTATCCGGTCCTCGAGGTGTCGGCCACGTTGAGAAAGAGGAGCGCGTAGGCTTCGGCCGCGGTGAAGGTCGAAGGCTGATTGGGCTGGTACACCCCGCTGACGCCCATCGTGCGGACGCGCAAGCCGCCGCCCCAGCGGCCCATCCCCGCGATGAGCGAGATCTGGCCTACGGGCGTGTACTTCTGCGCGGAGTTGGCGGCGTAGGTGCTCTCTCCTCCCAGCCAGACCTGCGCGAGCGGCTGGACGGCCTGCGGGTCAGGTACGGCTGGCGTGTTTTCACCGGATGCGCCACCCCCGGCTACGGCTGGCGATACATCGGATTCAGACCCGTCGTATCCGACAGAAGGCATCACCTCCTCACAATGCGCGATCACCGCGCCCAGGCCCAGGACGAACAGGGCCAGACACGCAATGAGGATCGCCGAGCAGCCGAGGTCGGTGGCGAGCGGGTTGCGCAGCGACTTGCGGTCGAGCCGGTAGGCCGCCGCGGGCAGCCATTCGAGGAAGCGCGAGAGGAGCCGGCGCATCAGCGTTTCACCGTGAATGCCGCCTTGCAGGCGTTGCAGTAGTAGCCGAACTCATGGCCGTCCATCGACTGATAGTCGTTCACAGCCGGCTGGCCGCACTTGGGACAGGGCACGGGCGCCCAGCCCTGCGGGTTGTAGTCGAAGTTGGCTTGCGGCTTCGGCTTGGCCTTCCAGAAGAGGAGCAGCCACGCGAGCAACCCGCCTGCTCCCTTGAACCAGTCGCCGGGCTTCATCAGTAGGCCACCGGCGGCACCGGGCCGCAGAGTGACGCCGCGACGCCGGAGCCGCACATCTGGAGCGTCTGGGTCCAGCCGTTCGCGGTGCATTGGCTCCAGTTCGCCGGATTCGGAGCGCCGATCGCCTGCGGGGCCGGCTGTGCCACGCACCTCGCGTTCGGCTCAGGAACGCCGGGAGGCGCCGTCGATCCGTCGAGCCGGCCCGCCGCCCAGCGCTCGCGGCCGTAGCGCGCAGCCGTCCCGTCAGGGCCGAGCGGGCAGCACTGGCGTCCGGCGAAGCCGTAGGCGTTGCACATCGCGGCGTCGCAGACGCGGAAGGTGAGGTCGAGGAGGGGGACGGCCTGGCCGGAGGCATCCGTGATCTGGCCCAGCAGGTGCCCTACGATCTGGAGCTTCGCGCGGTCGGGCAGGGGCGCCAGCGCGGCCAGCGGGTCCGGCGTCGGCGTCGGCCCGGGCGCGGCGCCGCCGTAGCTCCAAACACCCTTCATCGCTCCCGTGGTGTTCGCATAGGCGCCGTTCGAGGCGAAGACGTGCCACTCCTCGCAGCGCCGCACCGGGCTCGAATCGCAGACGAAGATCGCGTCCGACACCTGGCCGCTCGCGCTGATCGACTGCGCAGCCACGACCGGCCGCAGCCACGCCGAGAGCCGCGCGTAGCCGGTCGCTACCGGCACCGCGAGCTTGAGCTCTGAAGCCCAGTGGCTCGGCTCGGCCTGCTGATAGGCCTTGACCGCAGCCGTCACCGTGCCGAACTGCGTCGCGCTCATGTCGCCGGCCTTCGCGGTCAGCTTGCTGTCGTCCAGGTAGGGCTGCGGCGACGGCAGCGGCGCCGGGGTCGGCGTGGGTGTCGGCGTGGGGACGGGCGTCGGCGTGGGAGTCGGAGCCGGAGTTGGGGTCGGGGTGGGCTGCGGCGTCGGCACCACGACCGGGCCGCCGCACGCCTTCTCCGCCGCAGCGACCGCGTCAAGGCAACTCTGCGACCCCAGCACGCAGGCTGCCGGAAGCGCCTCCGTGGCGGCCTGGCACTCTGCCGATGGCTTGCAGCTTGTCAGCAGCGCCGCCAGGACGATCAGCGCCACGGCGAGACCGAGCCGCTCTGATCGGGGCATCAAGCCTCCCTTACGCTCGACCCTGGTACGCGATCGAGACGTGGTTGTCGTCGCGCGTCTGGAAGCGACCGCCCCAGCGGCAGAGCGGATCCAGCGATTCCCAGTAGACGCCGAGGTCGGCCCAGGCCGGATCGCCGCCGTCGGAGACGTAGGTCCAGACGCCGTTCTTCTTCACGAACAGGTTGAGGTCCTGCGCGAGGCCGAGGTAGTGGAGCGATCCGAGCATGTGCTCGCCGTCCTGGCGCAGCACGCCGTCGGCTCCCTTCCGCGGAGTGAGGATCTTCCCCTCGCCGGCCGTGAGGGCGTAGCCTCGCGACTGCGCGTAGGTGAAGAGCTTGGCGAGGCAGGCGAGCAGCAACACCTCACGGTCGAACTGGCTCCGGTCGTCTGAGTCACCCATCCTTCGTCTCCGGCGTCAGCGTGATCGGCAGGCCGGCGCTCGATGCGATGGCGAGATCGACCTCGCGGGCCTTCTCTGGATCGTTGTGGAGGATGCGCTTCGCTTCCTCGCGGATCTTCTCGAAGCGCTCGTCGTCCGCGGCCGTCGCCTTCGGATGGTGAACGGTCCAATCGCCCAGGCCCAGCTTCCAGAGGTAGGGCTCGATCGGACCCGCGAGTCCCGCCTTGAGCCGGATCTGGAGCTCGGCGAGGTACTCGGGATCCGTGATGAGCTTGAGGGCGATCTCCTTCGCACGTCCGTGGAGAGGCTTGTCCCCCTTGAGCGTGAGGCGCCAGTCCTCTACGCCCTTCTGGAGGGCGGCCGTATCAGGAGCTTCCGTCGACATCGGGATCCGATCGGAGGAGCGAGTAGCAGTCCGCGCAGAAGACCTGGTCCTCGATCTGAATGTAGGACGGCCAGCAGCGGCGCTCGCAGTTGCAGCAGAGCGGGGCCTCCCCGGAGGAGCGTGAGTCGGTGGTTCCCACCGGCACAACTTCTAGTGGTTGCGCCACCGGCTCCCTCCTGCCGCTAGAGTGTCTACGTTTTGCCCAAGGCGCGCAAGGAGTTCCTCTACTTTCCCCTTGACATGCGCGCGACGGTGGCGCTAGAGTCCGTCGGCATGGCAGGAGTGATGGTCAGCAAAGAGGAAGCCTCGTCGGCGGCAAAGGTCGCGAACGCCGTGGGCTCGACTCCTCTACAGCGGTCCGAAGCGTTCGCCCTTCTGGCCCGACGGCAGGCCCAGGTGGTCGGAAAGAGCGCCAAGCTGGTCCAGGCCCGCAACGCCGCCCGCGCGTTCTGGGACGGAAAGAGCGCGGCCGAGCGGGCGGCGATCATGCGGAAGCGGCGCGCCAAGGGCGTCAAGCTCCGCCAGAAGCGCATGAAGGAGATGCAGAGCAACCGCGAAGGGAAGTAGCCCAAGCACAAGGAGATCAGTAACTTGACGAGCGTCGGCCCCCCAGACGCGACTCATCCCCGGCCCGGCCTCCACACCAAGGTCCCCTACGACGTCTACGCCGCATGGCCGGCGATCAACCACTCGAGCCTGCGGCACTTCAGCAAGACGCCCCTCCACGCCCGGCAGGCCCTCCTCGAGCCCCCGAAACAGACACGGGCGTTCGAGTTCGGCTGGTGCGCGCACATCGCGATCCTCGAGCCGGAGCGGCTGGAAGAGGAGATCCTCCCGATCCCCAAGCTCGACCGCCGGACCACCGCCGGCAAGCTCCAGTGGGATGCTTTCCAGCGGCGGGCGGCCGGGCGGAAAACCGTCCAGGAAGACGAGATGGACAAGCTGCGAGGGATGCGCCGCGCGATCGACGAGCACCCGACGGCGCGGGAGATCCTCCGGGGCCAGGGGTCGAACGAGGTCTCCGTCGTCTGGACGGACAAGCAGACCGGGGTCCTCTGCAAGGGTCGGCTCGACCGCCTCGGAGGGATGCGGAACCGGGGCGACCTCCTGCCGCGCGAGGGGCTCGACCTGGGCGCCGAGGTCACGGTCGTAGCCGATTTGAAGACGATCGGGGAGCCGGCCGAGCTCCGGGTCTTCGAGCGCCAAGCCGACAACTACGGGTACTTCGAGCAGGCCGGGATGTACCTCGACGGGCTGGACGCCCTGTCTCCGCGGTCGGACCGTCACTTCGTCTGGATCGTGGTCGAGACGGAACCTCCGCACGGGGTCCGCTGCTTCGAGCCTGACGAGGAGGCGCTCGCCTGGGGGCGCAAGCAGTACCGCCAGCACCTCGAGATGTACGCGGAGTGCAAGCGCACGAACGTCTGGCGCGGCTGGGACGATGGGGTCGAGACATGCTCGCTTCCGCCGTGGCGCAGCAAGGTCTTCGAGCTCTCCCAATGAACGACCTTCGAGTCGAGGTCCGGTTCAAGAACCAGCGTCTCTTTGAGGAGTGCTGGCGTCGTCGGAGCGACGATCCGCGCAGCACGGGAACACCCGAACTGGCGCGCCGTGCCGGGATCAGCTACGGGACGCTACTTGGCTACCTCAACTGCGAGATATCCCCAAAGAGGATCCTCCGGTGCCGCGACGGAAAGAAGAACTGGCGGAATGGGGAGATCGCCTGGAGAATCTCAGCGCAGAAGTTGGCAGAATTCCTCGGGGCACTTCCGGAGGAAATCTTTCCTGAAGCGCTCTATCCCCAGGTCGAGCAGGCTCGACGCCACAAGTTCGCGTTCGTGGTGGACAGCGCCCGGCTCCTCCCTCTGGCGGCGGCGCGCGGGCTTCTCGCGAAGCCGGGTCTGGACGAGCGGCTGGACCGAGATTCGTTGAGGAGCGCCGTCACGGCACTCTTGTCGACGCTCCGTCCGCGCGACAGGCAGGTGGTCGCGCTGCGATTCGGACTGGACGGCGAACGAGAGCACGGTCTCGAGCAAGCCGCAAAAGTTCTCGGGGTCTCTCGAGAGCGCGTCCGACAGATCGAGTCCCGGGCGCTTCGAGCGCTGCGCGAACCTAGAAGATCCCGACACCTCAAGACGTTCCTCGATCCGTTAGGCGTATAGGGGACACCGGAGGGCGACGAATGGAATACGAGCCGTTTCTTCTCTGTGAGGGTCGCTGTCAGCCGAGGGTCACGCGGCACCGCCTCGTCGAGCGCGTGCCCCAACTCGAGCCGGGAGGCAGGGTCGCCGGATACAAGCTCTGGCACGCCTGCGTCGAATGCGGAGCGCCGCGGGTCTACGGATCCGAGCAGGCCGTGACAGAAAGGGCCCACGCGAGTGTCTGAGGAGCAGGCGATCACGGCGGTCGGCATCCCGCAGGACGAACTCGCGAAGGCCGAAGCGAAGGTTCAGGAGCGCGTCAACACCGCGCAGGGCCTCACGATCAGCGAGCGCGGCGTCACCTTCCCGACGGTCAAGGAAGCCGTGGCCTACGCCGAGGCGTGCTACCGGAGCAACCTCCTGCCCCAGCAGATCAAGAACGGGGCTCAGGCGTTCGCCCTGATGGCCGCGGGACTCGAGCTCGGGCTCAAGCCGTGGGCCGCCTGGCGCAGCCTCTACCTGACGAAGGCCGGGCGCGTGGCGCTCCAGACGAAGGGCGCGCTCGGGCTCGTCCGGAAGAGCGGGCTCCTGGCCGACTACAAGGAGTGGACCGAGGGCAGCGGCGAGACGCTCAAGGGCTGCGTCATGGCGAAGCGCGTCGGCCAGCCTAGCGCCATCGTCAAAGAGTTCTCCTGGGAGGACGCCAAGACGGCGAAGCTCCTCGAGAAGCGGCGCAGCGGCTCCGGAGGGGAGTACGACTCGACCTACGACCTCTACCTGAAGGACATGCTCATCTCGCGGGCGCGCGGTCGGGTGCTGGACGAGGGATTCTCCGACGTGACGCTGGGCATCCCGACCGAAGGGATCGCCGAGGACGCCGACGCGGCCGAGCAGGAGCGCCGCGGCTCCGTCCCGGTCGAGGCGAAGCCCGTAGTCCAGGGCCCGGATCCGCTGCTCCAGCAGATCCAGCAGAACGAGCGCGCCCCGAGGGTCGATCCCGCCCTCGAGGCCGCGATCTCCCAGTCCGTCGACGAAGCTCTACCGTCGCCCTCCACAACCGAGGGGGCCCCGGAGCAGGACGCCCCGCAGCAGCTACCACCTCCGGCTGCTACGCCTGCTCCGGGGCCCGCGAGAGAGCGTGTGATCGCCGCCGCTGAGAAGGCTCTCGGCGTGCCGCCGCCCGGCACGCCGGCCGCCCGAGCCGCGGAGAAGCCGGCCGCCAAGACGAAATGCGAGCGCTGCGGCACCCGGCTCAACGAGCTCGGAGGCTGCGAGCTCTGCGGCTGGCCTGGAAAGGACCTGCGCTGATGCCCACGAAGAAGCGGCCGCACCTTCGCGCCGTCCGCATCCAGATTCGGGATGTCCTGGGCCTCTCCGAGTTCGGGATCGAGCCGGGCCGGATCAACGTGATCGGCGGGAAGAACGGGCTCGGTAAGTCGTCGATCCTGAAGGCGATCGAGTCCACGCTCGGCGGCGGCTCGCTCGCGAGGCTCGCCCGAATCGACCCCACGAAGAAGGAGACGGAGCCGGAGGTCGTGCTCGTGCTGGCGGCCGAGGACGGCTCCGAAGCCTACCGTGTCAGCCGGACAGCCGACGGCGTGAAGGTGAAGGCCCGCGTGGGCGACACGGCCGGCTTCAAGGACGTGGACAAGCCGCAGGCGTGGCTCCGGAGCCTGTACGACGGTCTCGGCTCCAACCCGGTGCCGTTCCTCACGGCCAAGGACGCCGACCGCGCGACGATGCTGCTCGAGGCGATCCCGCTCGAGTTCGACCGTGCAGCGCTCTACGAGGCGATGGGGCTGGCTCAGATCAAGGCCATGATCCCTCCGCCGCCGACTGGAGGACTGCACCCTCTCCAGGAGATCGGCCTCATCCGCGACGCCGTCTTCGAGACGCGCACGGGCGTGAACCGGGACGAGAAGGCGAAGCGGTCGAGCGCCGACCAGATGCGCCAGTCCGCGCCAGCGGCGCCGCCCGAAGACCTCTCCGCCCGGATCCTGTCCGTCGAGAGCAGGGTCGAGACCTTAGCAGCCGAGGTCGCCAACGCCCAGCAGCGTGCCGAGGAGAAGCGCCTCAAGGCCATCAAGGACGCGCAGCACGCCGCGGAAGTGATCCTCCAGCGCGAACGCAGCGGGGCGACGGCGGCCATCCTCGAATTGAAGGCTCACCACGAGGCGTGGTCCGCCGAACGGCGCGCCGCTCTCGAGCGGGAGATCGAGAAGGCGCGCATGGAGATGGAGTCAGCGATCGACGCCATCGAGACGCGGCGCGACGGCGTGGTGGAGAACACCAGCGCCGAGACGGGACGCGCGGAGGAGGAGGCCGAGGGAGCCTACGACCAAGACCTCGCCGGGGTCGACCGGGTCCGTCAGACCCTTGCTGCCCATCGCGAGGAGCTTTCGGCGCTGCGCGAGCAGGTTCGGATCGCCGAGAAGGGCCGGACGCTCTATGAGCAGGCCCTCGCCTTCGAGCGCGAGGCCGAGGATCTGAAGCTCGAGTCCGACCGACTCACGAAGGCGCTCGCCGCGCTCGACGAGTTCAAGCTCCAGATGGCGAAGGACTTGCCCATCAAGGGGCTGGAGATCCGCGGCAACGCCATCTTCTTGAACGACGTGCCGTACGACCTGCTCAACACCCAGGCTAAGGTCGAGCTCTGGGCGGCCGTCGCCATCGCGCGCGCTAAGGGGCCGCTCAAGGCCGTGTTCGTGGACGGGGCCGAGGCGCTCGACGAGGAGCACTTCGAGGCGCTCGTCACGGCGCTCGACAAGGCCGGCGTCCAGGCGTTCCTCGCCCGGGTCAGCGAGGGGCCGCTCGAGGTGCAGACCCGAGGGCTCTTCGATTGAGCCGCCGCTCCGGGCGGATGGCGACGGTGTGGGGGATCGCGTGAGCTTCCGCCTCATCAACGCGGACGTGCTGGACGGGCTGCGCCAGCTCGATGCCGGTTCTGTTCGCTGCTGCGTCACGTCTCCGCCGTATTGGGGGCTGCGCGACTACGGCGCCGCGGGGCAGATCGGCCTGGAGCGCACGCCCGAGGAGTACGTCTCTCGGCTGGTGGCTGTGTTCGCCGAGGTGCGGCGCGTGCTGGCCGACGACGGGACGCTGTGGCTCAACCTCGGCGACTCGTACTCAATGAGTACCAAAGGCGCAGGTGGGAACGGCAAACAGCAATCGAACGCCGGGACGGTGATGGAGAACAGGAGGTGGGGCATTGGCCCCGGCCCCAAGCCGAAGGACCTGGTCGGCATTCCGTGGCGTGTGGCCTTCGCACTCCAGGCGGACGGGTGGTGGCTGCGCGCCGACATCATCTGGGCGAAGCCGAACCCGATGCCGGAGTCGGTGACGGACCGGCCGACGAAGGCGCATGAGTACCTGTTCCTGCTCGCCAAGAGCGAGCGGTACTTCTACGAGGCCACGGCGGTGGCTGAGCCGACCGATGGACGGACATGGCACGACGTGACGGGCCCGCCCCGGACCGATGTGCCGGGGCAGACGAAGCAAGACGGACACGGCCGCCGGCACAAGGGATTCAATGGGCGGTACTTCTCAGAGCCTCCGCCGAAAACCCGCAACCGCCGCTCCGTCTGGACGGTGGCAACGCAGCCCTTCCCCGAGGCGCACTTCGCTGTGATGCCGGAGGCGCTGGTCGAGCCGTGCATCCTCGCAGGCTCGGCGCCGGGCGACACGGTGCTCGACCCCTTCGCTGGCAGCGGGACGGTCGGCGTCGTGGCGCTGCGGCACGGCCGGCGCTTCGTCGGCGTGGAGCTGAACCCCGGCTATGTCCAGATGGCCCGCAAGCGCATCGCCGGGCCGCTGTTCGCCACCACCCAGGAGGTCGCACGCTGATGCCGGCCATCCGGTCTCGAGCACGCGCCGGGAGGCGACGTCCCTGTCCGTCGCTCTCCGTGTCCCGGGGGGAGATACGGGCTCCCGGCGCGTGCTGGAGGCGCGGATGACCCCGATCCCGTTCCCGGCGGCGGACTTCCTGTCCAACGCGGGCGTCCGCGTCGCCATCCTACGGCAGGACTTCGAGGCGCTCGGCGCCCTGATGCTCATGATCTGCGCGTCCTGGACTCAGCCCGGAGACAGCCGGGGCTCCTTCCCAGACGACCCGGAGCGCATCGCCGCCGCCACCGGCCTACAGCCCGCGCTCATCACGCGGGCCCTCGACCTCTGGGTCGCCGAGGGCTGGCTCGTCCGAGGCGGGGGAGTCGTCTACTTCCCGTTCGCGACCCGGGCGGCCGCCGAAGAGAAGGCGCGGGCTGAAGCGGCCACGGACCAGGCGCGAAACGCCAGCCTCACCCGCTGGCGCAAGCCCCATCAGGCGAGCCTGCTGCCCGCTGTCGTCGGGCATTCCTCACGGGATGCTGACGGAATGCTGATGGAAGACGGATGGCCCAGGGATCCCGGGAAATGGGCGATAGGGCTGTGGGATCAACGGTTTGGCGAGGGCTCCGGCTCCATCATCGGAGGGCAGCTCGCAGGCGTTCTGGGCCGGATGCGCCGGAATGGCGCCCCGTTCGACGAGGTTCGCGAGTCGCTGACCCGCTACCTGCGGTTCACGGAGCCGCGCTACGCCAGCCCGACAGCGTGGGCGAAGCGCTGGCGCTCGCACCTCGCGTCGGAGCCGGACGTCGACCAGCACACGCTCGACATCGCCAATTCCATCGACCGGCAGGCGCAGGCCGGTGACTTCGAGCCGGTGGTACCGTCCCTGGCCAGGAGGCGGGGATGAGCGCGATCGAGTGGACGGACGCCACCTGGAACCCCGTCGTCGGGTGCAGCATGGCCCGCGGCAGCGAAACCGGCGGCTGCCTGAACTGTTATGCCGCGCGGATGGCGACGCGCGCCCTCTGGCCGGGTGAGCCGCTCGCTCGCATGACGCCGAGCGGTCCGCGTTGGACCGGACGAGTTGATCTGCGGTCAGATCGCCTTGATGCCCCTCTTCGCTGGCGCAAGCCGCGGCGAGTGTTTGTCAATAGCATGTCGGACCTGTTTCACGAAGCGCTGCCGTTCGATGCTGTCGAGAGCGTCTTCAGGATCATGGTTCTGGCTGAGCGTCACACCTTTCAGGTGCTCACGAAGCGCCCGGAGCGGATGCGAGAGTTCTGCCTCAACCGCAGCCGCAAGCATAGCGACACAGTGCCGCCGAACGTCTGGCTCGGCGTCAGCGTGGAGAACCAGAAGACGGCGGATGAACGGACGCCGCTCCTGCTCCAGACGCCGGCGGCCAAGCGCTTCGTCTCGTACGAGCCGGCGCTGGGGACGGTTGACCTTGAGGCTGCATTCTCCGTCTACGACAAGCATGGAGAACCAAGCGGACCGCGCTGCAATAAGGATGGCTCGAACGCGGTCGACTGGGTGATCGTCGGCGGCGAGAGCGGTCCTGGAGCGCGCCCCTGCGATGTGGCCTGGATTCGCTCCGTCGTCTGCCAGTGCCGCGAGGCGGGCGTGGCGTGCTTTGTGAAGCAGCTCGGGGCGCGTCCGATCGCCGACTGGACAGAATGGGCCGTGCTCCGGGAAAGCGGGACGCCAGTTGAATGGTCCCGTCTCCGACTCCAGCATCCAAAGGGCGGCGACCCGTCCGAGTGGCCCGAGGATCTGCGGGTCCGGGAGTTTCCGCGATGAGCCCGGAGGCGTTCGCCCTCGGCATGGCCCGCATGGAGCAGCTCTTCCTCGGCCGGGCGCTCACCGCCCCGGAGCGGCGCGTCTACCAGGCGGCGCTGGCGACCCTCACCGACAGCCGCTTCGAGGTCCTCGTCCAGTACGCGCTGACGAACTGGCGGAAGCCCGGCGAGATGCCGCTGCCGGGGATGCTGCGCCAGTGGGCCGGGCTGTCGGACGAGACGCCGGCCGAGCGCGAGGCGTCCCAGATCAGCCTTCCGGAGGGCACTCCGGTGGTCGGCGGACGTCCGCTCGAGGAGGTCCTCGGCGAGGCAGAGGCGAAGGGCGTCCTGAGCGGCCTGCCGCCTCCGGATCCGGAGTACGAGGAGGCCGTCCGGCTTGAGGGCCCGGCCCGGCCCGGCGAGGGATTCACCGCCTACATCCGGCGGATCGCCCAGAAAGCGCAGGATCTCAAGGCAGGAAAGGAGCCCGCATGATCCCCCACTTCGACGGAGCCGAGGTCGTCCCAGAACGGGACAACGAGCGCCTGAGCCACCAGATCGACCGCATCTTCGAGCTCATGAAGGACGGCCGTGAGCGCACGCTCGCCGACATCGCGGCCCAGACGGGGGCTCCGGAAGCCTCCGTGTCAGCCCAGCTCAGGAACCTCCGGAAGCGCCGCTTCGGCCTGCACCAGGTCCTCCGCCGCTACTGCGGAAACGGGCTGTTCGCCTACACGGTGATCGCGAACAAGGAGGCGAAGCGGTGATCGTCGCTGGAGTCGACCCGGGGCTGAAGGGCGGCATCGCCATCCTCCAGCCGGGATGCGCCCCGGTGCTCGTCCCGATGCCGGTCATCAGCGGTAAGAAGCGCGACCAGTTCGACCTCGAAGGGATCCGGGCCAACCTGATCCACGCGGAGATCGTGTTCGTCGAGCGCCTCCAGCCGATGCCGGGATTCGGCACGAGGAACTTCGCCTTCGGCCGCGCGGGGGGAGTCATCGAGGGCGTCTGCGCGGGAGCCAAGATCCCCTGCCACGCGGTCTACCCGAAGACCTGGCAGAAGGTCATGCTGGCTGGAATCCCCGGCGACGACACGAAGCAGCGGGCGCTCACCGCTGCCGGGATGTTCTTCCCCGGGCTCGCGCTCGTCCCGGGCGGCTACCGCAAGCCGCATTCCGGCATCGTGGACGCGCTGCTGATCGCTGAGTACGGCCGAGTTTTCATGGGATCGGCCGATTCGGAATGGCCGATCAGGAACGAGCGCGTATGAACACCCGCGAGCTCGCCCACAAGCTGATCGACCTCATCGCCGAGGACGAACAGATCGGCGACATGCCCGTCGTCGTCGAATCGAGCGGCATCCCAGACGTGCGCGAGGTGACCTCCGCCTCCGTCCTCCAGGAGGTCGCGCTCGACAAGTTCCCCAAGCCTCCGCGGAACTACCCCCGCTGCGTCTTCATCGAATGAGCGACGAGGATCCCGAACCCGTCCGCATCGGCCGGAAGAAGTACCTCCAGTTGCTCCGGCAGATGCACCGGGAGGCCCAGGTCGCGCGGATCGAGATCCCGCTCCCCGACGCGGTCCGGCGCCTGATCGAGTCGGCGCTCGAGCTCCGCTCCCGCAAGGGCATCTTCAAGGGCAGCTACACGACGCAGGAACGCGCCCAGATCGAGAAGGCGATGATGCTGGCGACGGAGCACGGCCAGCTTCGGGCGCTCGCCCGGCTGCGCCTCCAGAAGAAGCGCTACGAGCACACGCTCATCATCCCGATCACGAAGCGCGGCCTGACGCATTGCTGCCCCATCTGCGGCCGGCGCCACTACGAGCGCGCGGAAGTCAAGAAAGACAGCCCCGCCAACTTCGAGCGTGAGATCAAATGGCTCGTCGTGCGGCTCCGGATCATGAGGAACAAGCTCCGCGCCCAGAAGGTGCGGAAACAGCGCGCCCTCCAGCGCGAGGAAATGAGAAGGAGTTGGAATGCGGCTGCGGCACCGGATCGGCCGGCATCTGAATAGCCCCTCGTTCTGGTACGGGACCTTCATTGGCCTCGTGATAGGCGCGCTCGCCTGGAGAAGCCCGCTCGGAGGAGTCGTCCTCGCCGTCCTGGCCTACGCCGCGCTCACGTTCCTGGCGAAGCTCTGGGAGCCGCCCCCCGAGAGCGTCTCCCGCGAGACCCTCGAGCGGCTGAAGGACCGATGAAACGCTGGATCGTCGATCGGCTTCTTCCAGCCGTCGTCATGGGCCTCGTCGCCGCGCTCGTCCAGACCTACGTCGACGTCCAGGTACTCAAGCACGACATCCGGCTCCTGCGCGCCGAGCTCTCCGACCTCTGGACTCAGGCGAACGACCAGATCCAGCAACTCCACAAGCACCGATGATCCTCGAGAAACCTCCACGCCGCAGCCGCAAGCCGCGCCAGCGGATCCGCCGCTCGCGGACGCTCGGCGCGAAGCGCCGCCTGGCGAAAGCCGCCGGCTTCGTCGACCCCGACGGCTGGCAGGCGGTCATCGAGTTCTACGGCTACCGCTGCGCGATGGGATGCGGCCGGTACTGGGAAGAGCGCGGCCACGTCCAGTCGATCGCGCACGGAGGCGAGGACACGCTCGCCAACCTCATGCCGCTCTGCGCGCCGTGCAACCGCAACCAGTCGACCCGAACGGTCTGGCCTCCGCGGCGTCATCCGTGGATGCCATCGGAGAAAGGACGGGAGTGATGGACAGGTTCATCCGGAAAGCGGCCGCAGTCGAGGCCGCGCAGTACCACCGCGGAGACACGGTCCCCGGCGTCGAGGACATCCCCTGCGACGGCGAGGCCGCCTCCGTGCTCACGAAGGCAGGCCGCGTCGGGATCCGCGAAGGCGACTGGATCGTCAACTCGTCCGGCGCCCTCATGGTCTACCGCAACGAGGACTTCGCCTTGATCTTCGCGCCCGAGCCCGTCCCGACGCGCGACGACCTGATGAAGGCGAACCTAGACCTCACCGATGAGGTCCAGAAGTGGAAGCTGACCGCGGACAAGGAGAACCAACGGGCGGACCAGGCCGAGGCCGAGCTCGCCCTGGCGGTCGAGCGCGCCGCCGCGGCCGAGGAGAAGCTCGCCGTGATCGAGAAGGAAGCGGCGCCTGACAAGGGGAAGTAGAAAGAGAGGCCAGAGATGGTGATGAATCGCATCGAGCCGCAATTGACGGGAGGAGAAAGGACCATCGACCCCTCTTCCGTTCAGGCCGAGTTCGAGGCCCTTGGGTCCGTGCTCGCCATGCTCGAGAAGAGGATCCAGGCACTCTCGGAGAGGCTGGATCCGATCCGACGGACGGACATCCCGCAGAAATCCGAAAGCCCGGTACAGGAGCCACCTGCCTCCTGTAGGGTGGGGACGGCCGTGCGCGAGGCCCGGAACCGTTTAGTTGACTGCGACTCCGCCGTGGACTACCTCATCGCGAGCATCGCGCTCTGACCCGCCATGTCTGAGCGCTACTACCCGCTGAAGCGGCCGCCGGAGCCGCCTCTCTGCGCCGGATGCAAGAACCCGCTGCCCGAAGGCGTCCTCTTCTTCTGCCCGAAGTGCGAGGCCGTCTTCAGGCAGAAGTACGACGCCCTTCAGCGGGTGTCCCTCGAGACGCAAGCCGTCGTCGCCGACATCAAAGCCCACCTGTTCGACGAGAAGATCGAGCCGCTACCGGAGGAGCCATGAGCGAGAGCCGCCGCTGGAAGATTGCGTTCGGCCCGATGGAACGGGTAGTCAATCCCGTCACCGGAGAACTGATCCTGGAGAAGCACAGAGAGGAGGAGTTCGTCGGCGAGATCAACTACCACCACGGCGTCCTCCTGCTCTCCCAGGACGGAATCTCCGGCTACGTCCGCGCCTACGCCCCGGGCCAGTGGCTCAAGGTCGAGAGGATCCTCGACGAAGGAGAGAAACGATGAACACGCCACAAGACCAGTACCCGCTCGGCGCCACCGAGCAGCCGAAGACGCTCGGCATCCCGCCGGCCAGCCGCGGCGCGCTCCAGACGCTCCAGTTCAACCCCACCGCCTGCTCCGGCTCCGAGCTGCTGTCCGCCTGCGCCACCATCGCCACGTACCAGAAGCCCGAAGGCGACCAGGTGGCCCGCCACGCGAACCTCTCGGCGTCGCTCGCCGCGTTCCTCCACGCCATCGTCACGAACGCGCCCCCGGGCCCCGAGCGCTCCACCGCCATCTCCCGCGCCCGCGAGGCGAAGATGTGGGCGTCCGCAGCGATCGCCCTCGAAGGCAAGTAGCAATGGCACCGACCTTGCGGGGCACCGGCGGGTCCAAGGCGCGAGGAGACGAGTCCGGCGGTGACACAGGTGCCACGCCGCTCCACGTCCAGGTGGCGGAGGCGCTGGGCTCGAAGCTGATCGCTTGGCACTTCCCCCACGCGCCGGTCACGTCCGACTCCCTCGCTCGCCGCGGCCTGCGTCCGGACGGCACGGGGGCCTGGTCGATCGACCTCGGAACCGTGCCGCCGACGTTGGACGACGACACCCGCCGAGCGGTCTTCGACGGCGCCAGCATCGCCTTCGACGATGGCACCCGGGTCCTGACCGTCGACCCGCGCGACTACGAGCACGACTGGTCTGCCACGGGCCCGCTGATCGAGAAGCACGGCATCGCCGTTGCCCCACACCCCCGGACACCCGGATGGTGGGAGGCGTGGCAGGGCTGCGGCGACCTCCGGCCCCCGGAGTGCGCGCGCTGGGGCGGCGGCCCGCACCCCCTCGTCGCCGTCTGCCACCTCATCGTCCTGCTCGCCAGAGCCGGCAAGCTCAAGGAGGCGTAGGTGCTCGACTTCGGAGACATCCTCCGCGAACGCCTGGCGGCTGCCCAAGAGCGCCGCCCTGAACTCGCCGACGTCCACTGGCTCAGCGACGACGAGATCCTCCAGATCGGTCCCCGCGAGCGCGCCTTCATCACCGCCTACGTCGCCTACGCCTACGCCCGCCAGCGCCCCGACGGCCGCTACCCCTACTGCCAGCTTAAGATCGGCCTCACGCGCACACCCATCCACGAGCGCGTCGACGCCCTCCTTGAGAGCTTCGCCGACGCCCTCCTATCCGGCACCGCCCCCACCATCGCCCCAGGAGAAACCCTCCCGTGAGAGCCCGCGCGACCCCTTGGTGGGAGGACTGCGCCACCCTCGGACACGTCGGCGAGCCGCTCCCACACTTCATCGGCGAACCCGCCCAACCGGGCCCCTGCCCCTTCTGCCGCTCGGCCCTCCGCCGCGCCGTGCACCTCGAGGTCGGAACCGTCCCCCAGTGGTCTCTCGAGGAGCCGAAACTCGACTGGATCACCGTCGACGCCCTGGTCAAGAAGATGCTCGTCAACGAGTTCTTCGGACCCCTCCTCTAAGAACCTTCCCCGCCCACGCCTCAACCTGCCCCTCCGCGCGCCTGACTGAACGGATGCCCCGATTGAGGGGTGGGGGGGGGGCGCGAAAAGGTCCGGACCCCCCGCCGGGGAACCGATGCCCCGGCCCGGGGCCGCGGCGCGGGCGCGCGGGGCGGGCGGTCAGGCGGCGGCGGAGGAGGGACGGCTGCTCTAAGTAGCTGAGCAGTAGCGGCTCCCCACTAGACGGCGGGTTCGCGCCGTCCACCTTCGGACGCCGGGCCGGGCCGGGTGGCCTGGATCCCTGCCCGCTGGCCGGGCCGAGCTCCGAGGTCGAGGCGCCGCGGCGCGGGCGTTCGTTCGCCGGCCGGGCGCGGCGTGTGCGCCCCGATCCTCGTTTCGTCGGACGCCGGCGGGAGCGGTGGCCTGGGCGTTCGTTCGCGTCCTGCCGCGGCGGCGGGGCGTTTGTCTGAGATCTGGACGGCCGCGCGGTGTCGCGCAGGAGCGCGGCGGAGTCTGAGATCTGGACGCCGGCGCGGCCTGGCGGACGTGAACGGACAGAGGACCGGGGAGTCTGCTCTCTTTGACCTGGCTGTGTGCCGGCTCCGAGGGTCGGCGACCGGGCGCGCGGATCCGCCTGGCGCTGCCGCGGCGGGGCGGGCTCGGGCTCGGCGAGCTGCCGACGGCCTGGCGGTCGGACTCGAGGCGCCGCGGGGCTGTGCGGCCTTCTTGGGCGTTCGGAATGTTCGGCGACCCCTGACACGAAGTCGGGGGGGGTTCGCGTCAGGGGACACGAAGTCCGCAGGGTTAGTGTCCTGGGTCGTGTGTCGAACGGTAACAGCCGCGGTCGAGCGGCGCCGCGGACTCGAGTCAGGAGCGGCGGGAGAATTCGCCGATGGCTCAGAGGTTTGGCGGGTTTCTGCCGCGCGCCTATTGACACGCGCGCGGGCTTGCCTAGATTCGCTTGCCGTGATGTCGGTGGACTGTCCATCGGAGGTGAGCATGGCCGCTCAAGTCAAGCGGACGGGTCGGACCTGGGGCGTGTTCGTTGGCGGCCGTCTAGTCGAGGGCGGGTTTTTCTCTCGGTCGGCGGCGGTCGAGTGTGCGGCGAGCGTGGCCGAGGACGACGACGGCGGCGTTTGCTCCGAGTGCGAGCGCGGCACGGCGTCGCGGACGCAGACGATCTGCGACGGCTGCGCGCGGGAGATGGCGGATGAGGCCGAGCGGGGCGATCGGTGAGCGGCGCCCGGCTGTCGGCGATCAACCACCGGACGGGCGACCCGGACCGCTGTATGCGTCCGGAGTGCTGCGGGCATCCGGTCGATGCCTGGAATGAGGCGGTGCGGTTGCTCGAGGCGAACGAGCCGGCGCCGCTCGAGTCCGGGCGACACGTTGCGGCCGGCGCCGCGGTGTACGTGTACGAAGACGAAGCGCAGGCGGCGCTGGCGGAAGCGCTCTCCAGTTGGATCGAGGCGATGCCGGCGAGGTGCTCGACCACCTGGTAACGGGCGACGGTTCGGGGCGTTGGGTGTCGTTGAAAAACAGAGGGGTGATCTGACATGGAGCGGCAATACGACTACGGCAACACGTTCGATCCTGGCGTGCGGACGTTTGCGGATCCCGGCGGCCGTTCGGCGCTCAGGCGCGCGACGCGGCGGAATCCGCGGATCTACCCGTGCCCGACGTGCGGCGCGGCGAACCGACTGACGGCGGCGGACAAGGCGCGCGGCTACCAGTGCGACCGTTGCGCCGATGCCGAGGAGGGCTGCTTCTGATGCGCGAACGGGAAACGATGAACGATCGGATTCGCGCGGCCGGCTGGTTTCCTGGCACGGAGTCGGATTGGTTTGCGCTCGACGAGGGCGACAAACAGCAGCTTGCGCTGATCGGCTGCGGCTGCGCGTGCGCGTTCCCGACCTGGGCGGGGCCGGTGGACTGCGTACACACGGGCTGTCAGGTCGCGCGCGGTGAGTTGCCGCGGATCGCGGCGCTCAACGTCGGGCTCCGGGCCGAGGCAGAGTCGGGATGGTGGCGCGACCTGAGCCGGGAAAAGCTCGCGGTCTTGTTCCGGGCGTATCGGCGCGCGTACCACGAGAGCGGGCGGCTCGTGACGTCGCATTGGCGGCTGTCGTGGCAGGGCGTCGTTTTCAACGGGATCGTCCTGTGAGCGGCGGGGGATGGTTCGACGCGGAAGCGCTCGAGGCCGAACGGATGGACGCCGACCTAGAGCAAGCGGACTTCGAGGCGGCCGGGCGCGAGTACGGGCGCCGGCTGCGGCAGTCGCGCCGGCTCCTGGCGGCCGGCGACCTGGGCGGCGCTGCGGCGGCCTGTCCGCACGGTTCCGGCTATCCGCTCCGGAGCCTCGCGGCGCGGAACCTCGGCGACCCGCGAGCGGGCGAAGACGGGTTCCGGTGTTCGGACTGCGGCTCCGTCCTAGCGGGGGTCGGCTTGGCGCGCCGGGGCGAACGACCGCGCGTCCTGGCGGCGTGCGACTGGCGGCGAGCGTAGCGGTTGAGGTTGTGTCCCGCGAGCGGCGCGGCCGTTCGCGGGCGGACCTGAGCCGGCGCTAAGGCTCGGAAAGGCAGGACATGATGCGCGTGATGTTCGTGGAACGGGAGAATGGTCCGGAGCGGTTGGCCTGCGAGGCGGAGATCATCTTCGAGTCGGAGTCCGGTCCGCTCGCCGGCATGAAGCTCGTCGGCTTCTCGATCTGGCGCTCGCCGGAGGGCGAATTCTATGTGACCTTCCCGTCGCGGGCGTTCGGGGCGGGGACGGAGCGGCGCTTCTTCGACTTCCTGCGCTCGGCCGAGGGCATCGCGGCGGACGCCAAGCGCGTGAAGGTCTGGATCCTCGACGAGTACCGCCGGCGCCTGGACGTCGCGGCCGAGGACGGGCGCTTCGCTTCGTTGCACGCGGCGATGGAGGACGGCGCGCGGGCGCACGGCGTGGCGTAGGTTCGGCGGTTCAGTTCGCCCGGCTGCGCGCATCGGGCCGGGCAACCTGAGCCGGCGGGCGCCGGCTGGAAGGGGGACGTTATGAGCGTGGGTGCTGGCTGGATCGGACCGGAGGCGGTCCTGCTGAACTACCTGGCGACGGTCGGCGCGGACCGCGACGAGGCGGGCGCGTTTCTGATCGCCGAGGAGCCGGTTTCGTCCTTCATGGGTCAGGGCGACGAGGTTCTGATCCCGGCGGGGACGGTCTATCTCGTGGGCGGCCGTCCGGTGCCGCTCGCGGCGTCGATGGTGGCGGTCATGGGCTCGGGCGCCGGCCGCGGCCTGGGCGTTACGGTGATCTCGTGATGCTGGCGGCCTGGCTGTCGGGCGCGGTCGTGGTCGCGGCGCTCGTGATCCTGACGGATCCGGCGTCGCGCGAAGCGTGGGCGGTGTTCTTCGGACGGAGGTGGTGAGCATGGCGGTGCATTGGACGGACAAGCGCGAGGGGACAGCTCTGGTCGGTGCCGAGCTGCGGCGCCGCGGCTGGACCCTGTTCGGCTGGACCGACGACAAGTCGGATCCGATGACGGACTACTACGCTCCGGAATCGTGGGACGGCATTGCCACGCATCCGGAGCGGCCGGGCGTCGTGGTGTGCGTCAACGTGTCGCCGTACACGGTCAAGAGTTGCTCGGGCGGTTGCCCCATGACGCGGCGCGTGGCCGGCGAGGTGTGCCCGCGCTGCAACGGCGCGCAGGCGGATCCGGACGGATGGACGCTCGAGAAGGCGCGGCAGGATCCGCGCGCCTGGCACGCTTCGGTCAACGCGGGGACGGGCGCGGTTTCCCTGATGCCGGGCGTCGTGTCGCCGATCCCGTTCATCGGCTCAGGATGGGGCGGCGGCCACGGCGAAACCTACGACTACCCGCCCGAGCTCCGCGGGCGCGAGCGCTGCCGCCGTTGCAGCGGAGCCGGCCACCTGCTGAAGACCGAGCACTACCTCGAGCCGTGGCCCACGTTCCAGGCGAATCCGCGCGGCGCCACCTGGCACGTCGAGCGCGGCGGCGTGGTCGTCGCCAGCGGGACGGGCGTTTACTCTGTCGCCGACTGCAACGACCGGCCGAATCAGGCGGCGAAGGTCGGCGCGCTGTGTGACCGGATCGAGCGCGCAGCCGCGGCGACGGCCGTGAAGGTCGCCGAACTGGCCGGCGTTGGCCTGGACGCGCGCCCGGAAGGTGTCGTGGTGCGCGCGTCAAGCCTCGGGCGCGCGGGCGTCGTCGAGGTGGTGTTTCCCGCGAAGCCGGTCGAGGAAGTGCGCGCGGCGTTGAAGGCGGCCGGGTTCCGCTGGGCGAAGTCGGGCGGGTGCTGGTACGGCCCGGAAGCGGCGTTGCCGGCCGAGTTGCGCAGGGTCGAAGCGTAGGCCGTTCGGCGCCTGCGGGGGCGGCCCGGGAGGACCGCCCGTCGGAGGTGGTGAACGTGGACTACACGGAGGCGATCAAGGCCGTACAGGCGAAGGTCGGCGGCGAGTGGACCGACATCAACACGATGTTCAACCGGACGTTGGATGACTGGTTGGACGCGGCGCGGCGCCAGGGCCGGCGCGGCGGTGGCGGCTCGAAGCTCTACCGGGAGCAGCACGCGGACGTCTGCGAGGCCTTCGCCGGCGAGTGGACCGACGAGGAGAACCCGGTGTTGCAGTTCCTGCCGGATAGCCTGACAGCCGAGGCCGCGCGGACGCTGGCGCATCTGGTCGCCAGCCGAAAGCCGGCCGCGCTCTACCTGGCGCTGCTGGTCCACGCGAAGCGGGTCGAGCGGCCCAAGACCTGCGATCCGCAGGAGCACGAAACGGAGGAGGCGTTCAAGGCGTGCCGAGTCTGCAACCCCTAACTTGCCGCACTTTCCGAAAGGGACTCCACAATGAACGAGACGATCGGAGCCTGGCTGTTGCTGTTGGTCGGCGCGGCGCTCGCCGGATTCATCGCCACCGTTCGCGGCCACGTCCGCGGCAGCTTCAACATCCTCGTTGCGCGCGGGGACTTCGAGCTTGAGAAGCGCTCCATGTTGCGCGAGCGCGAGGGCGAAGACGAGGTGGCGCGACCGACGATCATCCGCCGCGCGATAGAGCGGTGAGGCGCTGCAAACCTGGTGACCTGGCGCGGGCGGTCGCCTACGTCCGCGTCAGCACGAACAAGCAAGACCTCGGGCCGAAGGGTCAGCGCGCCGAGATTGCCGCGTGGGCCAGAACGCAGGGAGTCCGCATCGTGCGCTGGCGCGTCGAGCGCGTGTCCGGCGCGACGCCGATCGAGAAACGGCCGCGGCTGCTGCGCGCGATTCGTGACCTGCGCGAGCTCGGCGCCGGCCGGCTCCTGGTCTGGAAGCGGGACCGTTTCATCCGCGCCGATGCGGTAGCGGTTGCTGCCGTCGAGCAAACGGTGAAGGAGAACGGCGGCGAGCTCACGGCGGCCGATGGCGTCTCGAACGGCAACACGCCCGAGGCCCAGCTCGTCCGCCGGCTGCTTGATGCGGTCGCCGACTACGAGCGCACGATGATCGGGATTCGGACGGCGCTGGCCGCGGCGGTGAAGCGGCGCCGGGGCGAGTACGCGGGCGGTGAGGCGCCGTTCGGCTCCGCCAAGCGCGAGGCCGGACGCGACGGCGACGGGCGGATGCGCTACCGGACGGAGCCGGATCCGGCCGAGGCGCGGACGCTGGCGCTCATCGAGAACCTGGCCTCGCGCGGGCTGCGGGCGCCGACGATTGCCAAGGTGTTGAACGGGCAGGGCGTGCGGTGCCGCGGGTCCAGGTGGCATACCCGCAGCGTCTCGAGGATCTTAGCGCGCTTCCCGAAAGGGACTCCGGACGCTTGACATGCGTGCGATGATGTAGCGCATGAAGCTGCGATTGCGAGAGCTCGTCCGCCGCGGCGTGGCGCGGACCGAAGCGGAAGCCGTGGCGCTGCGCGAGGTCCGGCGCGTCTTCGGCCGCCATCCGTCCAACCGTCAGATTAAGGCGATCCGGCGCCGCGTCACGGCAGTCCTGGCCGCGAGGCGTGCGGACGTGCGGGAGGTGTAGCCGATGAATCGAACTGACGCGATCAAGGGAATTACTGCCGCGCGGCTCAGGCCGGGTCTAACCGAAGCGGAGGGTGCTGACATCTTGGACGCGTATCGACGTGGGTGTACTGATCGGCAGATCGTCGAAGCACTCGGCACAAAGAACACCCGCCAGAATGTCCGCGCTCTCCTCGGGACCTGGGCAATCCGCTACTGCCACTGTCACGACGAGAAGAAGCCCACGGAGGTGTAGCCGATGACGAGCGAGCAGATGGAGACGCTTCGGGAGCTGCGAGCAGTTGGCAGCCTACGGGTGGTGAAGGCAATCGACGCCGCGATCTCCGAGCTGGAGCAGGCGGGGAGGATGCGGGCGCTAGCCGAGGGACTGCTGGAGCACCACGATGAGGCATGTGCGGCAATGGGCACGCCGAACTGCCCCATCGCTGATCACGCTCGGGCCGCCCTCGCGCCCACCGGCAGCGCCGTGGTGTGCGATGACCCCGGCCATGACCACGCTCCGGGCGAACTGCTCCGGTTCCTCAATCCCACCCCTGCCCCGGAGGCTGGGCCGCAGCCGGAGGAGCCGGTACATGGCGACAACTGCGTAGACGATTGCGAGGGCTGCGACTGCTGGTGCCATGCTGGGGAGCTTCTGCCGCCTGCCGAGCCGGCTTCAACACCGGCTCAGCGCACTGAAAAACAAGCAGTTACTGGCGTTTTGGAGTCAGTTCAACACCAGCCTGCCGAGCCGGCCCCGGCGCAGGGGGAGTTGAAGTGCGCGAAGTGCGGCGCTGCAGGTTCCGCTCTTGTGGCTGATCCACGGTGCCAGGCCCCGGCGCAGGAGATCACGCCGCTGCTCGGAGGCGTCTCCACAGCCGGGAAGTGGAAGGACGGCACCGCGACGAGACAGGCCCCGGCGCAGGGGGAGGCAGAAGGGGCGCCCTTGGAGGTTTGTCTTGCTGCAATGGTTAAGCAGCGCGATCAATTGCTAGGCAAGATGATGCAACTACAGGCCCGCCTCGCCGCGAAGGACGAGGAGATCGCCAGGTGGCATGGTGCCTTCGACTGGGCGCGTGACCACTGGCACGCTGCCAGCAAGCGAGAGCGAGCCGCCGAGGCCCGCGCCAACGCAGCCCTGGAAGCTTCCCGCGAGATGGACCCCGAGATGCCGCCGGAGCAGATCGACGCGACCATCCCTGCCCCGGAGGCTGGGCCGCCGTACCCACCAGCCGAGGACGAGAAGCGGGGGCTGTACGGGAAGTACGAGGTGATCCGCACTGACGGCTCGTCCGGTCGCGGGCGGAAGCACGAGCACTGCTACTACTTCGTGCTCGACACCGACCACGATCCATTCTCGCGCCCGGCATTGCTAGCCTATGCCGACGCTTGCGAGTTGTCCTACCCGTTTCTGGCGAAGGATCTCCGCGATCTTGCCGCAACGGTGCCGCCGCCCACCCCTGCCCCGGAGGCTGAGCCGCAGCCGGAGCCGCTGACCGCTGCTGAGTTGCTAGGCCCACGGAAACCGCCGCAGTTCTCGGAGCGCGTCGATCACCTGCTGACACATCCTGCCGAGCCGGCCCCGGCGCAGGGGGAGGCGGACTGTTCGGATGAAGCGCTCGCGGCGTGGGAGGGCGTGCATGCCCCGCAGGACGAGCCTGACGAGAAGACAGCCGGCGAGATGTTGAAGCAGGCGCTCCAGTGGCTCGGTGAGTGCGGCAAGGACAAGCGCGAGCTACAAGCCCGCCTCGCCGCGAAGGACGAGGAGATCGAGCGGCTGCGAGCGCAGCTAAAACTGGAGGAGAGCAACGGCGACGCGATCATGTCGCTGCGTGCCGATCTAGAGGAGCAGTTTGGTCCCGAAGTACGGGCGGCATTCCTAGACGATCAGGTACACAACGCTATTGTCTTGGCTACACGAGCCGCCGAGGCCCGCGCCAGCGCAGCGGAGGCGGAGCGAGACGCGCTGCTGAACGGGCAGAAGCCGCTGTTCGACGGGGCGCGCAGCCGAGTCCTAAAGCGGCTTGGCGTGCCTGACATCGACGCTGCGCTGGTGAAGATCGACAGCACTGAGTCCCGGCTGGCCGCCGCCGAGGAGGCGCTGCGGAAGTTACGCGACGCTATCGATAGGCAGGCTAGCTCGGCGGCTCAATTGGAGCACGCGATCAACTGCGACGACCCGAAGCGGGAGTTGTTGTTCCGCACGACCGAAATCCTCCGTGAGCTGGCTGCGCTCGCCCAGCCAATCGTCCGCGAGGAGCGGGCCAAGCTCGCCCAGGGGAAGGAGCAGCCGTGAAGGTCTCCTACCGCGGCTATGAGATCGAAGCGCATCGTGAGCGCTGCATGGCGGGCTATCCGTTGCTCTACTGGTCGATCTTCCGCCAGTCGGATGGATTCGAGGCGGCTTCGGGTTACGAGGACAGCGCCGAGAAGGTACGTGACATGGTGAAGCTGCTGCGGAAGAGGGTCGATAACGAACTGGCCGAAGACGACCCATGGCTGGAGAGCGAACTGCAGCCGGCGAAGGAAAGGAATCATGGCCAGGGGAAGGAGCAGCGGTGAACTGGAAAGATCGACAGGAGCAGGTCTACCGGGAGCTCGCTGAGGAACTCCGGCAGGCCGGCGTCCAGATCGACGCCGAGCAAGTCCGCTGGCTCGTCGAGCAGGCGCGGATCCGGGAGCTCAAGGCGGCCGGAGGCAAGACCGTCGTGAGCGGGAGGATCCGGTGATCGGCGATCCGCAGTCGGCGCCGCTCGGCCTCGAGCCTATCGGGCCGGCGCCCTGCCCTGGCGAGCTCTGGGCCTCGATGGCGAAGCGCCTCACCGTGATCGTGAGCGTCGACAGCGGCCGGCTCCATGCCTCGATCGCGCACCCGGACCGCTATCCGACGTGGGACGAGATCCTGCGGCTACGCGGCTGGATCTTTCCGGCCGAGACGGAGGTCGTCATGGTGCTCGCCCGAAAGAGCGAGTACGTGAACCTACACCCGAATTGCTTTCACCTTTGGCAGTCGCGCTGCGGCCGCGAGGGCAGTGATTAGGTCCCCTGGTAAGCGATGCAATGCTCGCAGGCCGTGCCGCTGACGTCCCGGGCGAGGTGCGCCTGGCGGAGCCTGCGGAACGCCTCGGAGTTCCACGCCTCCGCGAAGGGCGTCTCGTGAAGGTCGGCCATCGACCAGTTGTCCGTGGCGTCGAAGCAGCACGCGGACAGATGGCCGGCGCTAGTGACGTGGCCCTCCGTGAAGACCGACCAGCACGGTAGCGGTTCGCGTAGCGCGCCGATCCTGCCCTGATTGCCGGCGCCGGGACGGTAGCCGAGCGCCTCCTCGCGGGCGGTTGCAAAGCTGCCCATCGAGTAGAGCGGCAGCCAGTAGTGCTCGTCCACGTAGGGCAGCACCGCGACCCGGAGCGCCGCCTCCATCTTCGCCTGCTGCTCGCCGTCGTACTGGATCGACGAGGCGTAGAGCTTGGTCTTGTAGCCCTTGCCTTGGCGGATGTGCCATGCCCAGCGGATGTTTTCGAGTGCCTTCTTCCGGAGATGCGCGGGCGCCTTCATGATCTCCTCGAACTGGAGGTCGTCGGCAGAGTTGACCGACCACTTCAGGGAATCGAGGCCGGCGCGCATCACGGCTTCGACGTTGGCCGGAGTCGCCGGGCTGGCCTGCGAGGTCAGGAACACGTAGGGCATCCCGAGCTCGAGCTTCAGGTACTCGACGGCCGCGACGAGCAGTTTCGGGCTGAGGAACGACTCGCCGATGAAGAAGACGCCGATCTCCTCGACGCCGGCCTCGCGCATCTCCCGTGTGATCCGCTTGAAGAAGTCGAGGTCCATGTCCTTCGTCGGCTGGGACTCCCGCGCCGCCAGGGCGCAGAACGAGCAGCGGTAGTTGCACCTCCCCGTCAGCTCAATCTTGACGGAGCGCGGAGGCGGGATCACGGTGGCGAGCCGTTCGGCCGGGATCAGGGTGATCCGGTCGATCCGGTTCGTGATGCTCATCGGAAAGCTCGCTTAAGTGCGATCAAGGCGAAGCGGACTTGACCGCGAGACAGATCCCACAGCGCCATGCGGAGCCAAGCCTTTCGTGGTTGCTTCATGCCACCCTCGCAGCCGCTTTCGCGTGCGGCTTTGGACCGACGACGTAGTGAAGCAGCGGTCCCTGCTTGAAGACCTTGGCGACCTGGAAGAAGATCCCGATCCGCTTCGACCACCACTTCAGCGGCTGCTGGATCAGGTGGGCGTTGCGGCCGTCGGCGAGCTTCTTCTTCGACGGGCCCGTGTGGACGACGAAGTAGCCGACCTGGCGCGTCACCCGGGCGAGGTCCTCGAGGACGAACAGGATCTTGTCCGGCTCGATGTGCTCGAGGACGTCCAGGCAGACGACGAGGTCGGCTGGCCGCGGCGGATCGTCTTTGCCCGGAACCGCAGGATCGTATTCCCAGATCGGCCACGGCATCGCGCGGCCGAGGTAGCCCTTGCCGCAGCCGTAGTCGAGGACGGACGTCGTTTTCATGCCGCGCGCCATCTCCTCGACGCGCCCGGCGTACCGGCCGCCGCCGACGCCGTAGGCGAGACTCTCCCGATGGAGCCGCGCGTTGAGCTCGCGGTACTCGGCGGAGATCAGCTCGGGCGGCTGGATCGCCAGGAAGTAGCTGCGGCCGGGATCGCGCTCCTTCCGCACGTAATTGCGAGCCATCGCCTGCACGAGGCCCTCGCCGCGGAACTCGGCCGTGACGTCGTGGAGGTCGGTGTCGAGCTCGTAGAACGTGCCCTTGGCGCTCTCGAGCATGGCCGCCGTCGTCTTGTACTCGACGCCGTCGTACTCCACGGTCGAGAACGGCGTGCCGTCCTGGAGCGGATGGGCGGTCGCGTGCTTGTGGACCTCGTCCCGCTGGCAGCCGTCCATCCCGAAGATGACCTGGTTCCGGAAGCCGAAGAGCCGAGCCAGCGCCATCGCCCGCAGCCCGACGTTCGTCCCGCCCAGGACGTACCACTCGCCTCGAGGCAGGACGCGGTAGGCGTCCGGCTCGTTCTGGAAGATGTGCCAGAGGACGACGTTGGGCCCGTCCTTCAGGTGGTCGAAGTAGGCCGGATGGCACGTCGACGCGACGAGGTACTCGACCCGCGGGTCAGGCTCGCCCAGGAGGGCGACCTTGTGCTCGCGCGGGTCGACCTCGACGTGCCACGTCGGGACGATGCCGCGGTCCAGCAGGAAGCGGTGAGAGCCGGAGCAGGTGATGATCCACTTGAAGTTGCGGATCTCCTCCCAGGTGTCGTTGAGGCTCGGCCCGAAGCAGACGATGGCGATCGGCTCCGTCCGCAGCGGACCCGTGTACGTCTCGAGGCGCCGGATCGGACGGCGCGAGGCCAGCCGGATCTGCTCGTCTCGGAGCCACAGCGGTACGGCGTAGTGCGTCTCGTGCTTGGTTCCGAACTCGAGGCTCTTCACCGCGGATCGGGCTCGTCGACGGCGACGGTGGACCAGCGCTTGAACAGGCTGGTGCCCGGAGCCGCCTCGATCCACGCGAACACCTTGCGATCGTGCTCCGCCCGGCCTGGGCAGAGCAGGTTGCCGTTGGGCAGCCGGATCGACTTGACCTCGAGGATCACCCCGCTGCCGTGGCGCAGCTTGATCTTCTTGGCAGGCATCGGCGTTACCCGATCTTATACGCTCGCAGGAAGGATCCCGCAAGGATTTGTACGCCGCCGCCCGTAGCCGACTGCTTCGCCTGAAGCTGGACCGTCCCGGCCGTCGCGCCTGGGCTGATGAGGCCGTAGATATAGGCGGTGTACTGGGCGGCCGAGGCGCCCCCGAGCACCGAGAGCGTGGCCGTCGCAACGGTGGACATCGAGGGCGCCGTGATGTTGTTGACGGCGTAGTTCGTCGAGACGAGGTTGACTGGCGCGCCGGCCATGACGCTCGTCAGGCACTCGAAGGTGATCGCGCCGACGGAGACTCCGGCCGGGAATGTGAAACCGAACGCGGTGCCGGTGACGACGGAGACCGTGAAGAGGACTTGGCCCTCGATCTGGTAGTAGCTCGAGGACTGGACCGACAGCGACATACCGCTGACGTTCGCGAAGCTCGCGGCCGAGATGACCTGGGCGCCGGTCACCTTGCGCATCTGGACGGTCCCGAATCCGGCCGAGACGACGGAGGCTTGCTGGCTCAGGACGCTGACCTGCTGAGACAGGACCGAGACCTGCTGGGAGAGGACGCTGATCGCCTGGCTGTGGATCGAAAGCTGTCCCGCTGAGAGGGCAGAGACGGCGTTCGACAGCGCGTTGTGGGCCGAGGTCAGGTTCGACAGAGCCGCCGTCGTGACGGACATCTGCTGGCTGAGAACCGAGACCTGCTGCGAGAGGACCGAGACCGCCTGTGAGAGCGCCGACCACTGGCCCGCACTCAGGACGGACATCGCCTGGGAGAGCGCGTTGTGGGCCGAGAGGACGTTCGAGATCGCCGTCGAGAGCGCGTTGTCGGCCGAGATCCTGTTGCTGATTTCGTTGCTCAGCGCGTTCGACACGATGCTGGCGGCGTTCGAGGCCGCCATCGCGGCAGACATCGCGTTCGAGGCAGCGTTGCTGATGGTGGTGTCGGCGGCCGAGAGCGCTGACTGGAGGTTCGAGATCTTCGTGCTGGTGACGCTCCCGCCTCCACCCACGACCACCGCCGAGATCCGATTGCTCAAGGCATCGACGACGGACTGCCAGCCCTGGACAGACGCCCCGCCGACCGACTTCACCGAGACGTTCGTCGGAGCGCCTCCGCTCGCGGAGATGCGGTTGCTCAGGGCGTTGAGGATCGACTGGAGCCCCTTCACCGAGGTCCCGCCGACTGACTTGACCGAGACGCCAGCGAGCAGCGTGCTCAGGGCGGCGGCTGCCGCGCTGGCCGCGTTCGCCAGGCTCAGCGCGTTCGACGCCGCGTTCGAGACGACGTTCACGGCACTCGTGCGGTTGCTGATCTCGTTGGAGAGCGCATTGGAGACGACGCTGGCCGCGTTGCTCGCGGCATTCGCTACCGACAGCGCGTTGGAAGCGGCGGTCGAGACGATGCTCGCCGCGTTCGAGGCCGCGTTCGCGACCGAGAGGACGTTCGAGATGTCGTTCGAGAGCGCGTTGATCGCCGACTGGAGCCCTTTGACGGAGGCTCCGGAGGAGTTCCTCGCCGACACCCCGACGAGGAGCGCCGAGATCACCGAGACCTGCTGGCTCAGGACGGAGATGGCCTGGCTGTGAATCGAAAGCTGGCCGGCGGACAGCGCTGAGATGACATTCGAGAGCGCGTTGTCGGCGGACTGCCGATTGCTGATCTCGTTCGACAGAGCGTTCGAGAGGACCGAGAGATTCTGGCTGTGGACCGAAAGCTGCTGCGAGAAGATGGAAAGCTGGCCGGCGGACAGGGCGCTCAGCGCGTTCGAGACCGCGTTCGCGATCGAGGTGGCGTTCGACGCTGCGTTGCTCACCACGTTCACGGCGGAGTTGCGATTGCTGATCTCGTTCGAGAGAGCGTTGCTGACGATCGAGGCCGCGTTCGACGCCGCGTTTGCGACGGAGAGCGCGTTCGAGGCCGCCGTCGAGACGATCGAGACCGCGTTGCTGACTACGTTCAGCGCGCTCTTCCTGTCGCTGATCTCGTTCGAGAGAGCGTTCGAGACCACGTTGATCGCGCTCTGAAGGTTCGACTGGACGTTCGAGACTTTCGTCGAGGTGACGGAGCCTCCAGCGATGGCGGAGATTCGGTTCGATAGAGCGTTGAAGATGCTCTGGAGCCCCTTAACAGACGTGCCGCCCGCGCTTTTGGCGGACAGTCCCGCGAGGGCGACGCTCAGCGCGGCCGCGGCCGCCGACGCGGCAGAGGCGACGCTCATCGCGTTCGAGACCGCGTTCGAGAGCGAGTCGTCCTTCGAGGCCCTGGCTGCCGCCTCTACCGAGAGCGCCTGGCTGACGACTGACGCCGCGTTGCTGGCGGCGTTCGCCACCGAGAGGACGTTCGACACCTTCGTCGACGTCACGCTGATCGCGGCGAGCGTGTACGGCAGGGCGTTCCAGGCCGTGATGCCGTCGCCGAGCTTGCCCTTGAGGGTGTCGGTCTCGACGCCGAACTCGCCCTGCGCGAGGGTCGGATTCGCGGCCGTCCAGGCTGCCGCGGTGCCCCGGCGAAGCTGGATCTGGACCGCCATCAGGGCGTCCCTCCGTCAATCGGCGTCACGCCGCCGTAGATGGTATCGGGGAATCCGCCGTCGAGGTTGGGTGACCCGCCGCCGCCGCCGGCCGGGACGGACCACGTCGCGTCCGCCTTGAGGAACCGACCCGCCGCCGCATCGCCGGCTACCGGCGCCGGGACGAGACCGCGGTGACCGCCTGCGCCCGTGTCGCCGATGAGGGAGCGAAGCTGGATGTCGAGGACCGCGGCGTCCCCGCCGAGGCTGGCGTAGCCTCCCGCCTTACCCTTCTCCGATCGGACCTGGTACTGCTCGCTCGTGTAACCCTTGCGGCCGTCGAGGCTCTCCTGCACGCCCTGAAGGAACAGGTAGAGCTCGCCCCTGACCTTCTCCCAGGTGCCCGACCGGAAGTCTCTGAGCCACGCCATGCTACTTCCGCTTCCGCTCGCGCCACTCGACTTCGCCGCCGGAGACCCGCTGCATCACGGAGGCGAGCAGCGCTTCGTGGGCGGCGTCGTGCGAGTAGCGGTAGATCCGACGCAGGACCTCCTCCTGAGCGACAGGAGGCAGGTTCGTGAAGCTGTCGTCCTCGGCCAGGCCGCGGGCGAACTCCGTGGCGCGCGAGGCGTAGCCGGCGTAGGTGGCCCGCTCGTCGGGCGTGAGGTCGATGCTCTTTCCCTCCGTCCCCGGCACGACCATGTTCTTCGGCGACGACGACGGGATGTAGCCGGTCTCGAGGAAGATGCGCTCAAGGTTCTTCTCTGGGCCCGCTTCCGGGGAGTAGCGGAAGGGCGAGGCGAAGCGCGAGACGACGTCCTCGGGCCGCGTGATCTCCTCGCCGGTCCCGCCGTGCCGCGCCGGGACGCTCTCGGAAAGGATCGGGATCCTCGAGAGGATCGTGGAGCTGATGTCCGGCGTCTCTCGCACGACGGGGTCGATCGCTTGCGCGGCCTTGGCGAAGATGTTGGGCACCACGACACCGGCCATCCGACGCAGGGCCAGCGGGCCCTCGCGGGCCGGGTCGCCGATCGCCTCGCTCAGGGAGACGATGCCCTGGAGGTAGGTCTTCTGTACGAGGTTCGTCGTGAGGCTCTGGAGGAGCTTGTCGTACAGGTGGCCGGCGGTCTTGGGATCCGTCGCCTCCGCGAGGTCGCCGGCCCAGCCGATCGTGGTGCCGAGCGGCTCCATGCGCGACAGCGAGACCCAGGTGTTCCCGAACTTGACGGCATAGGGGACCTTGCCGGTGTCCCGCCAGACCCGCTGCGCGTCCGGATCGGTCGGCCCGGAGCCGGTGATGAAGCCCTGCCGCGCCGCGAGGTACAGGCCCGCTCCGAGCAGGTTGCCCCAGACGACCTTCGCCATCTCGTCCGAGAGCGCGCCACCCGTGAGCTCGCCCGTCTGCGCCCGGCGGAAGACGCTGTAGGCGCCGAACGGGGAGCGCTGGAGCGCGTTCGCCAGGATCCGGCTCGGCACCGCCATGAAGGGGACGAAGAGGCTGATCCACGGGTGCTGATGCCGCATCTGCATGAAGGCGCGGGTCAGCGGGTCGACCTGGTCCTGGAAGGTGGCTTGGCGCGCGGCGGCCATGCTGCCGTCGTACATCGCCTGGAGCTTGGGGTTCTGGGCGACGTAGCGGTTCTCCTCGCGCGAGAGGACCTCGCCCATCTGCTTTCGCGTCATGATGTCGGCGAAGCGGCCGAACTGGTCCTGGAGCTCGCCCATCCGTGCCTGGACGTGCGCCTCGTCCCACGCGATGCCGCTCTTCTGCGCCTCGCCCATGACCTGCCGGAGGATCCGCGCAGCCACCTCGCTCTGCATCGCGGCGTACTTCGCCCCGTAGTCGAGGCCCTTGATGATGCGGCTGGCGCTGCGGATCACGGTCCCGAACGGGCCCGGGATCGCCGGAGGGTGAAGCTCTCCGAAGGTGAAGAGGTCGAGCTCGGCCTTGTCCGGGTGGATCAGGTAGTCCGCCGCCGCCTTCAGCGAGTCCATCAGCCCGAAGTTGGCGTTCAGGTGAGCCTTGAAAGCCTCCTGCATCTCGCGGGTCCACCGCTCCGGCTCCGGCGAGACCTTGCGTCCGAACATGCGCTCGAAGAACTGCCGAGGGCCCTTCTCGAGGACACCCGCGACGCCGCGCTCGGGGATCCGCAGGAAGGACTCGAAGGCCACGTCCGAGAGCCGCTTCGCCGCGAACGTGGGCAGGCCGGAGATCAGAGAGTTGACCCAGTATTCTCGGACGTAGTCCCAGACCTTCGGCTTGTTCATCTCCCGGGCAATCCGGGTGACCGCCGCGGCGTCCTTCCGCAGCAGCGCGTCGGCGAGCGCGTCGGCCTGCTTCTGATTGATCGCGCCACGGAGTAGCTTCTGGAAGGTGAGCTCGAGCGGGCTCAGCGGCTCGGAGGCGATACGCATGGCCGCGAGGGCGCGTCCGATCTCCGTCCCGGCGGCGACGCTGTGCAGCGCGATGGCTCCGAACTTCGAGTTGGCGATGAAGTATTCGCGCTGGGCCTCGAGGACCTCCTCCTTCAGTCGCGCCTTCACCTTCTCGTCGGTCTCTTCGGAGAACCGCTTCTGGAGGTCGCGCCAGTCGCGGAGCTTCTCTGTTGCGAAGGCCGCCGCCGTCTCCCGGGCCCGGCGGCCGCCTGTGATCTGGGCGGCATCGAGGACGCCATGTAGCTTCTGGAGCCGGATGACTTCCTCTGCCGTGTAGCCGTTCTGAAGGGCGAGGCGCTTGATCTCGTCGAAGGTCATCGGCCTACGCGCGTTCGCAAACTCCTCCCGCGCGGCGTCGACGAAGCGCTTCTCGTAGTCGGCGACGTCCTCCTCTGTCTGCGTGCGCCGGAAGTTGATCGGGTCGTCTGGCCTGCCGCCCGGCTTCCCGCGCTCGGGCATCGGCTCTTCGCCGGCATGGGCAGCCGCTTCGCCCGCTCGGCGCGCAGCGGCGCCAGTGAACGGCTCGGGCCCGCGGCGCCCCTCGGGCTCGGGCGCCTCGCCTCGCGGCGGCATCCTGGGCGGACGCGGGGGCCGCGGAGGCTCACCACCACCGGCTCCGGCCTCCTCCCGCGGCGCGCCCTCGCGCTCAGCCGGACTGAAGAGCCGCCGGATCGCGCGCCAGATCCCAGCCAGGAAGTCGCGCAGGCCGCCGAACATCCGGCCGACCGTCCGCATCATGGCCTCGGACCACGAGCCGAAGCTCTTGGCGCCGCGATAGGCGAGGTCCGCGCCTTCGATCGCCACGTCGGCCAGGTGCTCGGGGTCGACGCCCATGTTCGCCGTCCCGCCGCGGGCCCGCTTCCGGTTGCGCTTCTTGGCGCCGTCGACGATCTTCTTCCACTTCGATTCGGGCGGCTCCGCCTCGGGCGCGCCCGGCGGCGCCGGCTTGGTCGGGGGCGGCGGTTGCTGGCCGCCTCCGCCGTGGCGGAGGTTGACCCGGTCCGCCTCGTCCTTCGCCTGCCGCAGCCGGAAGAGCTCAGGCGTCGCGGTGTTGCGCGCCAGGTCGTAGCGGGCGTCTCCGGCCTCCTTCCCGTAGACCCGCTCGAGCTCGGCCTGGTAGGCGTCGTCCGCGTCTTCGGCCGCCTGCTTGGCTGCCGTCGGGCCGGCTTCATCGACGGCCTGGGCGAGCCGCTCGCCGAACTCCTGCTCGCTGATCTGGTCCGTCGTCAGCAGCTTCGACGGCTTCGCGGCGGCTGCCCGGATGGGCGCGACCTTGCCGGGGACCTTCTCGCTGGGCGGCGTCCAGTCCTCGAGAGCCAGGGTGAGGGCATAATCGGGATCCGCGGCGAAGGCAGTCGCGTTGTGGAGCGCTCCGTACTTGCTGACGAAGGCTTCCCGGGCGCCGAACGCCTGACGCTGGGTGTCAGGGCGCACGATCCCGTCCTTCATCTCGGCGCCGAGGTCGCGGGCTGCGTCGCGGACGCGCAGCCAGGCGGTCAGTTTCCGGTCCGTCGGGTCCGGCTGGAGGCTGCCGGGCCGATCGCCGTGGCCGTCCCACGGACCCAGCATACCGGGCGTCGCGCCAGCGCGGGCGAGCCTCTCGCCGATCTCCTTGGCCTGATCCTCGACCATAGGCAGGGGCGGCTCGCGGCGCATCCGGCCGCCGAGCGCCTGCTCGACCTGCTTCGCGGCGGCTGGATCAAGCTGGTTCGCCTTGTTCCAGAAGGTCGCCTTGAAGACTTGCAGGTCGGGATTCAGGCCGTGGCTGGTGTCCACCGACTCGAGGTTGACGGAGTGCTCCGGTGCCATCGGCTGAAGGAAGGAGCGCAGCGTCTCCTTGTCCACCGTGCCCTCTGCCCGGTGGAAGGCGAGCGTCAACTGGCCTCCGTCGGCCGTCACTTCCGCGAGGCGGGGCAGCGCCTTGACCGGCGCCACCTTCTCGGCGAGCGCCTTGTTCTCCGCCTCGAGTTGGGCGAGCCGCTGCTCCTTCAGCGCGGCGTTCTCCTTCTCGACCGTCGCCAGACGATCCTCGATCGGAAGCGGCTGCTGGGCCCGCTCGAAGGCGGCTTGGCGCTCGCGGGCGGCCGCCTCCTCGTCCTGGCGGAAGAGCGGCGCCTCGGCGAACGTCTCGGCCGGCTTCGGGGCCGGCGTGCCGGCCGCGGCCTCGAGCGTCCCCGGGATCAGGGCTTGATCGCCCTCCTTCGTCTTCTCGTAGAGCGGCCGGCGGGGAGCCGTCTCGACCGGCGCTGGCTCCGGAGGCGCCCCCGCGCGCTGGCGGTCCCGCAGCCCGGCCGCGATCTCGTCGGGGTATCCCCGGGACCACAGCGGGTCAGTCTGGATTTCAGACGCATGGCGGTAGGCGAACTCGGTGTTCCACTTGTCGACGGCCTGGTGGATCTCCGTCTCCTCCGGGTTGCCCTTGTCCCGCTTCAGGGCGGCGACCATCTCCTTCGGGCCGAGGTTCACATCCTCGACGGCCGTCCCGGGCTTCTTCGAGCCGACGGCGAAGGTCTCCCGCTCGCCCTCCCAGCCGCGCCCCATGTCCCGGTTCGCCCGGCCGACCCGCTGGCCCTCCCGGCGCGCCCGGCCGTTCTCATCCACGATGTCGCGAGGGCCGGTCGGCTCGAGCCGCTCCTCCTCGGCCACCTGCCGCACGGCGTCGTCGGCGGTGGCATGGACGAGCGCCCGGCGCGCAGGAGTCCAGTCCTCCTGCCCCGGCAGGATGCGGTTGCCCTCCTCGTCTCGGGGTGGGTCGGGGACCTTCGCCCACCGGACCTTGCCGGCCTTGTCCTTGGCGTCCTCGAGCGCGGCCTGGTGCTGGGCCACGGCGGCGACGTCCGCGGTGGGCGCGCCGCGGGCAGGAAGCGGCTGGAGATCCTCGGGCGGCGTCCGCTCGGCGTGGAGCCGGGCGATCGAGCCGACCAGCCGACCCTCGGGCCCGTAGAGCGTCGCCCGCGTCCCCTTGCGGTCCACGCGCCATTCGCCCTCGCCGGCCGCCCGGACGGTGTGGAAGTAGTCCGGATCGACCGGGACGGAGACCGGCTGGCCTGGCCGGATCGCGCCCTGGAGCCAGACCGCCGGGACGCGCTCCGGCGTCGTCTTGCCATGGAGTTGCGTGATCGCCGGACTGCCCTCCTCGAAGCCGATCGGCTGGGCCGGGACGTCCGCGGCCGTGGCCTTGACGATCGCCTCCGGCGCAACCGCGAGCTTCGAGGCGCCGCGGGCTCGGCCGTGGACGATCATGTGGTTGTTCGACCAGTACGGCTCGCCGTCGAGGTCGAACTGGCCGACTTTCGGGGCCGCCTGCGGCTTCCGCGTCGACTCCTTGGGCGTGAGCGCCCGGCCTGGTATGCTCGGCGCTTCCTCTTCGGCAGGCCCCGCCCGGGGTGCCGGCGAAGGAAGGGGTGGCGCGGTGGGAGCCGGCTGCGGACCGGCCGCAGCGGTAGGAACAGGGACGGAGGCAGGCGGTGCCGGTTCCGGGCGGGGGGCTGGGGCCGGCGTCGGTGCCGGTATCCGGAGGCGAGGCGCGGGCGGCGTGACGTCCACCACCGGGGCGCCGGGTGGGGGCATGGGCCCGGGAGCCGGCGGCAGCACCTCGACGGGCGGCGGTGGCTCCTGGGCCCCGGCTCGCGCGCCCGCGCCAGCCGCTTCGCCTCCCGTGAGAACCTTGGCCTCCTCCGGCCGCGGCGCCTCCGGCTGGCCGGCGCCCTCGGCCTGTGCGCGCTCGAGGAGTTCCTGGATGCCCGGCCGCGTTGCCAGCTTGCCCGCCTGCACGCCCTCGAGGGGGGTCAGCGGCTCGGCGGTCGCCGGAGGCTCCTGCGTCGCAACGTGGGGCATCCTGGACGGCGCCGGGCCTGGAGCGGTCACGGGGGCCGTCTCCGGCATCACCGGAGGGCGCGGAGGCGCGGCTGGCCCGGTCGCTGCGCCCGGGGCGGCCGCCGCGGTGGCTCCGAGCGAGGCGTGCTGGAGCTCGGCCTCGATGATCTGGAGGGATTCCTCGATCTGGAGGGCCCGGTTCATGTCGACGCCGCCGGCCCGCTCCTGCTGGAGTTGGTCCCGAAGCTGGAGGAGGTCCCCGGCGCGGCCGACGACGTAGTCCGGCCCGTACCGCCTGGCGCGGTAGAGGTCCTGAAGGGCGCTGCGATGGCGCCGCAGGTCCATCGCCCGGGTCAGGTCGTTCTGCTGGATCGACGTCCGGATCGCCCCCTCGATGCCCGACAGCGTCGAGAGGAGGGCCTCGTCCGACATCTGGTCGGGCGTCTTGGGGATGTTGACCTCGGGGAGCGCCGGAGGGCCCGGCGGCGCCACGGGGGGCCGCGGCGGCGGAGGGACCTCGGCGCCAGCCTCGCCGACGCCAGCCTCCGGACCGGGCGGCAGGGGGTAGCCGGGGGCGATCTGGGCGGGGTAGGCGCCGTAGTCGGGCGGCGCCGGAGGTAGACGCGGGGCGCGGGGCGCGCCGGGCTCGCGGGGGATCTCCCGCGCGTAGACCACGGGCGGCCGCAGCGGCATGACGCCCGTCTCGGCGTTCTCGCCTCCCGCTGTCCAGCCTTCCGGATTCGCGTTGAGCGGCTCGCGCGGCGCCCCTCCCAGGAAGGTGCTTCCGAGCGTGAGGCCCGAGAGCGCTGCCTTGGCGCCCTCCTCAGACGTGGTCGGTGTCCATCCTTCGCGTCGGTAGTTCTCGTAGGTCCGAGCGACGCCTTCGGCTGTCGCCTTCGCCATCATGGCGCGGAAGAGCCATTTCGCCGCGGAGCCTACTGGGCCGCCCGGTAGGCCCGCGAGCATCAGCCCTGCGTTCACCGGGTCCGTCGCCATGTCGCCGACGAACTCGCCCACGGCCCGGCCGACGCCCCGGGCGTGCTGCTCGGCCGGAGACTGGCTCACGTCTGGGCGCCCCGCGAGCCCCTCGGCCAGGAGGGTTCCGGCCGGGACTGGCTCCTCGCCAGTGAGAACTCGCTGCTGTAGCGGGCCGCCTGCGTAGTAGTTCGCGGCCACGCCCACGGCTCGCTTCGGAGCGTTCATGATCGCTCCGAGCGTGGACAGGATCCCCCGCTTCTTCTCCTCCTCCTCGGGGGTCTGGGCGGAGACGGCGGCCAGGGACGCGAGCGCGTCGGGGTCCGCGCTGTAGTCGGGCGCGGCCGCGCCGGGTGCCAAAGGAGGCAGCCGTGCCAGGATCCGGTCCATCTCGTCGTCGAACCGCGTCCGCGGCACCGGCTACTCCTTCTTCGGCTGCTGCTGCCCTCCGCCCGACGTCACGAGATCCTCGAGCGGGTTCACTCGAGGCGAGAGGTTGCGCTCGACGAGCGCCCCCATCTCGAGTTCGGCCTGGCGCATGAGGCGGTCCTGCGCCTGTTGCTTCTGCATGGCGGTGGCCTTCGCATACCGCGGGTCGGTCCAGATGGCGTTGATGTCGTTCTGGAGCTTCACCATCCGGCCGCGGATGACGGCCTGCCGCTGCGCCTCCATCCGCTCCTTGATCTGCTCGACACCCGTGTGCGCCCCGGCCGCGATCTCCTCGGCCAGGAAGGGCTCCTCGGCGAGCATCTTCGAGCGCGCCTGCGCGGCCCGCGCGCCGGCCTCCGCCGCCTTGGCGGATTCCTCCTGCGCGCCCTCGGCTGCCTCCTGCCGCTCCCTCTGGCCCTTCCACGAGGCCCAGTCCAGCAGCGCCTCCTGCTTCGTCGGCGTCCGGAAGGTCTCGCTCGGACCGCCCGTGGCGCCGTTCGGCCCGATCTGGGTGACGACAGCCTCGTCGCCGGCCGTCGAGTTGCCGCTGGCCTCGAAGGTCCCTGGCATCGGCTGCCCGGCCCGGGAGGAGGCGAAGGGATCCCGCGGGCTGTGGAGTCCCGCACGGAGCCGCGGGTCGCCGCCGACCGCGGTCGCGTCGTAGGTCTGCCAGCCCTCCCCGGGAAGCTGGTAGCGGAGCAGGTTCTTCGGGTTGGCCGGATCGGTCTGGCGCGGGTCCTCGTGCGTCTGCGCGTAGGCGGCGCCGACGGCGTGCGCCCCGGCCTGGACCGCGGCCGGAGACGGCTGGCGAGCGGGCTGCGGCACCGGAGCGGTGGGCGGCCGCGGCGCCGGATTCGGCACTTCGGCGCGGACCGTGCTCCGGAAGGCGGCTCCCAGCGAGGAGTCAGCCGGGTCGACGTACTGCGGGACCTCGACGACCTCGCCCGGCTTCGCCTGCGCCTTGGCCGCGGCATCGAGCTTGGCCTGCGTGGACTGTTCCGTGCCCTGCCGCGCCTGGTCGGCGAGCCGCTGGTTCTCGAGGTCGAACTCGGCCTGCCCCTGGTCCGGAGCGAAGCTGATGTTGACCGGAGCGTTCGGGTCAGGAAGCCGGCCGTAGCGGTCCGCTCGCCCGAAGAGCGCGACGCGCGACGGCATCACCGTGCTGCTCATCAGAGCCTCCTCGCGGCCATCGCCTCGGCCAGGTCCCCCGCCCGGATCTTCTTGCGCTGCCGGGCCCGCGGATAGATCGGCTTGAGCTCCGTGGCGCGCTCGTTCGCGTCGACCGGCTCGCTCCGGGTGAAGGTGCTCAGCTTGTCCCCCGGCGAGTGGAAGTGCTTCCAGTTACGGATCGAGCTCACGTCCCCTGCCCCCACGGCGCTTCCGGCAGCCCGATCTGCGGCCGCGAGCCGCCCGCCGACTTCAGCAGCTCGGCGTAGATGTCGAAGCCGTTCGGGAACTGGCTCCCCGTGCTCATCGCCTGCGCCGCGGGGAGGTTGAAGAAATTCATGCCGTTCTGCGGGCCCTTCGTCCCCGTGTAGTTCTGGAGCGGGTTCATCTGGTAGTCGAGGTCCTGCTTGTTCATGTAGAGCCGGCGCTCGGGGCTCATCTGCTGCGGGGGCATCGTCGAGGTCGGCGCCGCCGCGGAGAGGCCGGAGTTCGGCTGCTGGCGGCGCAGACGGTCGTCCTCGGCCCACTTCCGCCGCTCCATCGCGGAGCTCAGCCCCTCCTCGCCGGCCCGCTCGGAGAGGTTGAACATCTTGCTCATCGCGTCCGCCAACATCCCGGCGTTGATCCCGTAGGGCGAGAGCGAGCCGCTATCGTCCCCGGGGGTCATCGTCGTCGCGAGCCGCCCTGAGCCATAGGTGCTGTTGAGCGATCCCATCTTGGCCCCCTCAGTACGAGTAGGAGTTCGCCATGTTGGCGAGCGTCGCCAACATCTGCGTGTAGGCGTTCTGCGCCGACGTCGCCGCCATCACTTCGTTGCGC
>Ga0335069_10000580_pt1 | contig 61597 bp, 49 predicted proteins | sample Lox_Sample_11_FD_206714 | JGI IMG/M metagenome (GOLD analysis project Ga0335069, IMG submission 206714) | Soil microbial communities from Loxahatchee National Wildlife Refuge, Florida, United States - Lox_Sample_1.1 | ecosystem: Environmental > Terrestrial > Soil > Wetlands | place: USA... | reverse complement strand
TGGCGATATCACGTTGTATCGTTGCCACGCAGTCCTCAGCGGAAAATCTCTTATGAAGCTCAAAGACAAGTTTGAGATTAAGCTCCTGAAGGTTAGTCAGGAAAGCCTTTCGCTGGCTCGGATCGAGCCGCTCATAGTGGTTTATGAGGGATTTCTGCCCGTTAAGGGTGAGTAGCTCGAGGAGGTCTTTTTCGTTCATGTTGAACCTGTCCTGATAGATTTTGTAAGGCAACTATCGCTCATCATTATAAATGATTTATCGACGACATAATAGTAGAATAATTCGAGGTGCACGTGGCATGAGAAATGGCCATCTTTTCCTATTGTGAAGCCTTTGTTTTTATCTTAATATCTAGGAGCAGTAGGTGTAGTATGGGCGGGTACATTGTGGTGAAGAATGTCTGAGGTCCGATTAAACCATATTACCGGAGACTGGGTCATCGTCTCGGCGGAGCGGGCGAAAAGGCCGGAAGATTTCGCTCAAAAGAGGCAGAGCAAAGAGCTGCCCGCATATGTGGCTTCCTGCCCCTTTTGTCCTGGTAACGAGACCGATACGCCTACAGAAACATTCCGCTTAACGAGCCCGGACGGGGCCTGGTCCGTGAGATCGGTTTTGAACAAATTCTCGGCCTTATCTCCGGAGGGGGACGTAAGAAAAGAGAAGGTAGATTTCAAGCAGGTCATTTCGGGCGTGGGTCGTCATGAGGTCATTATTGAGACGCCTGAGCACAATAAGACGACGGCGCTTTTGTCTGTCCATCAGATGGAGCGGGTCCTCGCCGGATACAGGGATCGCCTCATTGCCTTCTATGAAGACCCGCGCGTGGAACACGTGATCATCTTCAAGAACCACGGCATTGGGGCGGGAACCTCCCTTGAGCATCCGCATTCCCAAATTGTGGGTACGCCGGTATTCCCCGGGCAGGTGATGACGAGGCTCGAGGAGGCCCGGAGAAATTACTATTATGTGAATTTTGGGGAATGCCTCTATTGCACGTATATGTATGGAGAGATGAATGAAAAAGTGCGGATCGTGAGCGAGAATGCATCTTTTGTGGCGTTTATCCCCTATGCGGCCCATTCACCCTTCCACACCTGGATTTTTCCCAAGCGACACTGCGCCTGTTACGGATGCATAAGTGAGGATGAGATCAAAGGGCTCGCCGGTATTTTGAGAGATGTGCTTCGTCGAATGTACGTGGGACTGGATAATCCTGATTTTAATTATGTGATCCGATCGTTGTCCACGAGAGAAAGCGATTCTAAGTATTTCCACTGGTATATATCGGTCATCCCGAGGATCACACAGACCGCCGGTTTCGAACTCGGTACGGGTATGTATATCAATACGGCTCTACCCGAGGAGAGTGCGAGGTTCTTAAGGGATGTTGGCTATGAATTTCCGGGGGATTAGACGACAATCGGTAAACGATATCTCCCACAATACTGATATCGCCGGTGACCCTTGCGTCGTCGGTGCGTTCGACACTGGAGATGCAGGGGAGGCTCGATTGTGAAAGTGCTCTTTATAGGCGGCACGGGCGTGATTAGTAGGGCGGTGAGCCGGCAGGCCATTGACAGAGGATTTGAACTCTCCGCGCTCAATCGAGGGTCCGAGCTTCATCCGGCCGGAAGTACGCATCTAGCTGCGGATATAAATAGAACCGGGGACCTTTACGCAGTTCTTGAGGGTAAGAAATTTGATGTGGTGGTTGATTGGATCGCATATGCTCCGGGTGATATAGACCGCGACGTGGCCCTGTTTAAGGACCGGGTCGGGCAGTACGTCTTCATCAGCTCCGCATCAGCTTATCAAAGGCCGCCGGCCTCTTATCTCATCACAGAGTTAACCCCGCTTAGCAATCCGTACTCGGAATATGCCCGCGGCAAAATTACCTGCGAAGAGCGTCTGATGCAAGCATACCGTGAGCAAGGTTTCCCCGCCACGATTGTGCGTCCTTCTCTAACCTATGATCGCAACTTTCCCATCGCTATCGGGGGGAAGGGCTGTTATACGCTCGCCCAGCGAATACTCGATGGCCATCCGATCATCGCTCACGGCGACGGCTCGTCCCTCTTCGTTGTGACGCACGCGGACGACTTTGCGCGAGGGTTTCTCGGCCTTCTGGGAAACGCTTGCGCCGTGGGGGAGGCCTTCCACATCACTTCCGACGAGGTCCTTACCTGGAACCAAATCTATGAAACCATAGCTCAGGAATTGGGAACCGAGGCTAGAATCGTGCATATCTCCTCAGACTTCATCTCCCAGGTGGCGCCGCAGCTGTCAGCGAATCTGCTGGGCGACAAGACCTGGAGCCTTGTCTTTGACAACAGCAAGATCAAGAACTTTGTGCCCGACTTTGAAGCGACGATCTCCTTCAACGAGGGCGTACGCAGAACAGTGGCATGGTTCCGGGAAGATAGGGCACGCCGGCGTATCGATGAGTCAGTGAACCGCGAAATGGATCGCATTCTCAGTATTTACAGCGGAGAATGCGTGACAGACCCTTAAGGCAACTGCTCTCCGGTAGCAAGGGGCTGACGTACAGGGTAGCTCAGGTGGGAAATTGGTTCTCTTGCCTGTCTCAGGGCAGATAAAAATTATGTTGCAATTTTGTCCAATATGATTCATGATTGTACATAGTTTCGTTATTTGAAGCACGGTTTCGCATAGCGGAACGGCTATAATACATAATAACCAAACTTAGACAAGGAGGAGGAAATGAAAAAAGGTCTGATTATTTTATTGGCTGCTGTATTTTTGGCTGTCGTAGGCCATATCAGTATTGCTTTTGCAGCTGATACGATTGAGCTCAAGCTCGCTGAAATCCATCCCAAGGGTTATCCCACTGAGCTCGGAGATGAAGAGTTCGCCCGTCTCGTCAAGGAGCGCACGGGCGGCCGCATCAATGTCACCGTGTACCCTGGCGGTCAGCTGGGCGGTGACGAGAAGGCGGTTGTGGAGCAAGTTCAGATGGGCGCCATCGATTTTGCCCGTATAAGCCTGGCGCCGGTATTGCAGTTTGCCAAGGAGCTCAATGTTCTCTCGCTCCCTTACATCTATCGCGATTCCAACCACATGTGGAAGGTTCTCTCCGGTCCTATCGGTCAGGACTTGTTGAAATCCGTCGATAAGGCAAACCTTGTGGGCCTCGCATATTATGACGCGGGTGCACGGAGCTTCTACAATTCAAAAAGAGAGATTAAGAGCCTTGCCGACCTCAAGGGGCTCAAGATCCGTGTTCAGGAAGCGAAACTCATGATGGACCTGGTCAAAGCGCTCGGCGCCTCTCCGACCCCGATGGCCACAGGCGATGTGTATTCAGCCCTTCAGACGAACGTTATCGACGGCGCCGAAAATAACTGGCCGTCGTACATCTCCTTCAGCCACTACCAGGTGGCAAAATTCTACACCGTGGACGGACATACACGGGTTCCCGAAATCCTCATCGGGAGCAAGAAGAACTTTGCAAACCTGTCAAAGGCCGATCTTGATATTATTAGCAAGTCGGCCAAAGACGCGGTAGAGTTCCAGAAGAAAAAATGGGCGGAATCAGAGAAGGTAAACGAAGAGAAGGCCAAGGCGGCGGGCTGCAAGATCACTTATCTTGACGCGAAGACCTTGGGCGAGTTCCAGAAGGCCGTTCAGCCCATCTATGCCGATTACAAAGAATATGCCGATCTGATCAAGAAGATCCAGGATGTAAAGTAGGATAAGCAATCAAAAACAGGGGGCCGGCTCGCCCGGCCCTTCCTTAAGAACAATGCCGAGGTAAAGACATGAACGGGATCAAGTACGTCTTTGACAGGATATTTGCAGGGCTCACATGGGCGGCCTTCGGTATGCTCATTATTATGACGATTCTGATTTTTGCCGATGTCTTCTGCAGGTACCTTCTGAATTTTAGCATCTTCTGGGCTGACGAGGTGAGCCTCATCCTCATGATCTGGTTTACCTTCATTGCCCTCGCCGTGGGGGTGCGCAAGAAGATTCATATTGCGATAGATTTTGTTCTGTCCTTTCTCCCGGACAAGGTTCAGACCAAAATCGTGGCGCGCATCGTCGATGTATTTACGTTTATTTTCGGAGTGACCTTCGTCTACTTTGGCATTGCACTTTGTAGAATCGGTACATATTCAACGCTTGCAGCAACCGAATGGCCTTCTTACACAGAATATGTTTTCATTCCGGTGAGTGGGCTGCTCGTCATATATACGTCCGTTGAAAATTTTCTTCAGAGGTCGAAAGGTCCTGAATATCTCGACACCATTTTTTTAGGCCAGGGGGACAAAGATGCATCATTACAGTGAAGGCGTAGCTATAGCGATCCTGTTCAGTTCATTTGCGGCATTCATGATCATCAGGGTCCCCATCGCATTTTCCCTTATTCTTTCCTCTATCGCAGCCGCCGTTTACATGCACCTTCCCATCATGGCGCTCGCCCAAAGCATGGCCAAGGGCGTTCAGTCCATGGCGCTGCTCACGATCCCGCTTTTCATTCTCGCGGGTGAGATCATGAGCCAGGGAGGGATTTCCCAGCGGATGGTCGGTTTTGCTAACGCCCTTGTAGGGCGCGTTCGAGGCGGCCTTGCTATGGTTGACGTGCTTGCCTGTATGTTTTTCGGGGGCGTGAGCGGCTCATGTGTGGCTGACGTTTCAGCCATAGGCGCGATCATGATTCCCATGATGAGAAACAAAGGCTACGATAACGATTACGCGGTCGGAATCACCATTTCCGCGGCCGTTGAGGGAGTTCTCGTTCCGCCGAGCCATAATATGATCCTCTATTCAATCGCAGCCGGCACCATCGGAGGCGGCGCCTCTGTGGGGGCTCTTTTTCTGGCGGGGATTGTCCCCGGCGTTGTTCTTGCGGCATGTCTTATTATCTCAAGCTACATTCTGGCCGTCGTGCGCAAGTATCCCAAGGGCAATAAGTTCTCTTTTCTCCTTTTGCTCAAGACATTCAGACACGCCTTTCTTGGCCTTTTGACGGCGCTTATTATTCTCGTGGGGATTCTTTCAGGGGTCTTCACCGCGGCTGAATCATCGGCTGTGGCCGTTGTCTATGCCTTCATCATCACATTTTTCGTATACCGCGAAGCCCCTTTCAGTCAGTTCAAAAGTGTCTTGTTTAAGACCACCAAGACCCTTGCCATGGTCATGAGTCTCATCGCCACGGCGAGTGCCTTTGGATATATCCTTGCCCAGTTGCAGGTTCCAAAGAAAATAACCGATATAATACTATCTCTCACATCGGACAAGAACATGCTGCTTCTCTGGATAAACATCCTGCTCCTATTTTTGGGATGTATTATGGACATGGCGCCCCTTATCCTGATTTGTACGCCCATCCTTTTGCCTGCTGTTGTCGCCTTCGGCGTCCATCCGGTCCACTTCGGTGTGATCATGATGCTTAACCTCGGCATCGGTCTTTTGACGCCGCCGGTTGGCTCAGCGCTGTATGTGGGTTGCGCGATAGGAGACATCAGGATAGACAAGCTGACGAGGAGCATGGTCCCGCTCTATCTCACGCTGGTCGTGGTGCTCATGATCGTAACGTATCTCCCTGAGATAGTTGCATACCTGCCCCGCCTGTTCCACTTTATGTGATAACAGGCGTAGCTTGAAACTGCTTTCATTAGAGCTTAAGCCGGATGAAGAAGGAAGCCGGCTAAGGTGCAATAACTGGAACAAACTCTCCATGAATGAGGTGAAACATGGTCTTTATTCATAGTTCTATAGCATCGGAGAATGTAGGGAACGGTGTAGAGAGAAAGATACTTGCATCAGCGGGAAAGCTTATGACGGTCGAGGTAACGTTTCAAAAAGGGGCTATAGGGGCGCTGCACGCCCATCCTCACGAACAGATCAGCTACATTGTTCGGGGAACCTTCGAATTTACCATAGATGCTGAGAAATATGTTTTGAAGGCCGGGGATTCCTATTATGTGCCCCCGGATATGGTACACGGCGTGAGAGCCCTTGAGGATTCTGTGATACTCGACGTTTTCACGCCGCAAAGAGAAGATTTTCTCAAATAGAGCCGTGTTGATATATTCCCGTGTGTGCGCTAAATTGGTAAGGTGCGCATCTCCAAGAGGTGGCGCTACTTTCCGGTATGCAGAGAACTTAAGCGGGGGGTGATCAGACCTCTCACACATAGGGGACACACGTCATGAAACAGCTTAACGCCAGCCTCGTTAACTCCAAGGTTCAACTACCCAAAGATTTGAACGTACACGAAAAAAGGAATCTACCTGAAAGGATAGTACAATTCGGCGAAGGTAATTTTCTCAGGGGTTTTGTCGACTGGATGGTTGACAGGATGAATGAGCAAGGGCTTTTCAACGGGGGCGTTGCCGTAGTGCAGCCGATCCCTACGGGCCTTGCAGAAACGCTCAACATCCAGAACGGCTTGTATACGCTTTACTTGAGAGGGATTAGGGATGGAATGATTGTTGAAGAGAAAAGCATCGTCTGCTCGGTTACACGGGCACTCAATCCCTATACGGATTTTGAGTCGTACATGAGTATAGCCGAGAGCCCGGATTTGAGGTTCGTCATCTCCAATACGACTGAGGCCGGGATCGTCTATTCAGAGAAAGACAGACCAACTGACAGGCCGCCTCATTCGTATCCGGGTAAGCTCACGGTGCTGCTTCACCGGCGTTTTGAGGCGTTTGTGGGAGACCCGGAGCGCGGACTCGTTATCATCCCGTGTGAGCTTATCGACAGGAACGGAGATGTGCTCAAGGAAGCGGTGCTCAGGCTGTCAAGGCAGTGGGGGTACGAGGAAGCATTCATCAACTGGTTGACGACAGCGAACTATTTTCTCAACTCACTGGTGGACCGGATCGTGACCGGCTATCCCAGGGAGGAAGCGCAGGGCATCACTGAAGAACTTGGATACGAAGACAAACTGCTCGATACGGGTGAGGTGTTCCATCTGTGGGTTATTGAAGGTGATAAGAGGTTCGCCAAAGAACTGCCGCTAAGTGAGGCCCGTTTGAACGTGATCTGGACTGATGACATGACCCCCTACAGGACGAGGAAGGTCAGAATTCTTAACGGCGCCCATACCATGACAGTTCTCGCGGCGTACCTGTATGGTCTTAATACGGTTAAGGAGTGCATGGACGATCCTCTCGTAAGGAGGTTTATGGAAAAGGGTCTGTACGAGGAGATCATCCCCACCCTCGACATGCCCGAGAATGAATTGCTTGATTTCGCGAGGACCGTATCCGAACGGTTTGCCAATCCTTTCATCAAGCACTATCTTTTGAGCATTTCACTGAACTCGACCTCGAAATTTAAGACGCGGGTCCTTCCGTCAATCACGGAATATGTGGCCCGCAAAGGCGCCATACCGGAGGCCCTCACGTTTTCACTTGCCGCCCTGATCGCCTTCTACAGAGGTACCGAGATAACCGGACACGCGCTAAAAGGCTCGCGCTCAACAGGTGGCCAGGGCACTAACCCTTACGATATCAATGACGACGAGGACGTACTCGAGCTGTTTCGTGACGTCTGGAAGAGATACGAGCATGCGCGCATGAACCTCAATGAATTGGCTTTAGCCGTGATGTCAAGGGCCAGTATATGGGGGTTCGACCTGAATACTGTTCCGGGTCTTACTCGCGCGGCAGTGAGATATCTCGCAGGGATCGTTGACCACGGCATTGGTGCCACCCTGGAACAGGTGCTGGCGCGAGGCAATTCTTAACCGGAGACACTATAGTGATAAGAGCCGGCAAGCTACTTATGATTAATGCCAAGGATAATGTAGCCGTGGCACTCGCGCGTATCGCAGCCGGTGAGGCGCTTACGATCGGCAAGTATCAGCTTGTCGCAAGAGAGGACGTGGAGAGTGGTCACAAGATAGCCCTCGAGAATCTCGCACAAGGCAGGGACATCATAAAGTACGGGTTCCCCATGGGCCGTGCTGTGGTAAATATTTCGGCGGGGGAGCATGTTCATACCCACAACGTCAAGACTAACCTCAAAGGCCTCGAACAGTATCGTTACGCACCGGTAAACAAAAAGGGCCGCGCGGCAAACCCTGAGACCGCAACTCAGCCGCGAGAGTTCGCGGGCTACGTGAGGAAAGATGGACAAGTCGGCATAAGAAACGAGATATGGATCATCAATACGGTGGGGTGCGTGAATAAGACCTCGGAGAATCTCGCGAAAGAGGCAAATGTGCGGTTGGCGGGGCTGACGGACGGCCTATTTGCCTATACGCACCCCTATGGTTGTTCCCAGCTCGGAGAGGACCACAGGAACACCCAAAAGATACTGGCTCAGCTTACGAAACACCCCAATGCGGCGGGGGTGCTTGTATTGGGACTTGGTTGTGAGAACAACAATATCGACGAGTTCAAAAAGGTACTGGGGGACTACGACCGAGAGCGGGTCAAATTCATGGTTTGCCAGGACGTTGATGACGAGATGGAACACGGAGTTAAGCTGCTTGGCGAGTTGGCGCGTTATGCGCAGACATTCGTGAGGCAACCCTGTGACGTTTCGAAGCTCGTTGTGGGGCTTAAGTGCGGCGGCTCCGACGCCTTTTCGGGAATTACGGCAAATCCGCTCGTAGGCGAGTTTTCGGATATGCTGATTCGGCGAGGTGGAACGGGCATTCTCACGGAGGTACCCGAAATGTTCGGGGCCGAGAAGAGGCTCATGGATCGATGCGTGAGCCGGGAGATCTTCGATAAGACCGTGAGCCTCATCAATGGGTTTAAGGAATATTACCTCAGCCACGGTCAGGAAGTATACGAGAACCCCTCTCCGGGGAATAAGAAGGGTGGCATTTCGACCCTGGAAGAAAAATCACTGGGGTGTATTGAGAAGGGCGGCACAGAGCCGGTTGTAGATGTGCTTCAATACGGTGAGAGGGTAAAAACGGAAGGTCTCAACCTGCTCGCAGGTCCGGGCAACGATATTGTGGCCTGCACCGCATTGACGGCAGCCGGCGCACATGTAATCCTGTTCACTACGGGACGCGGAACACCGCTCGGGGCGCCCGTTCCCACCATCAAAATCTCAACAAATAGAGAGCTGTCTCAGCACAAGGGAAATTGGATCGACTTTGACGCAGGCCGGCTTTTGACGGGTGAAGATGCGGACCATCTGAAACATGAGTTGTTCGGTTTCGTGGTAAAGGTGGCCTCCGGCGAATTAAGGACAAAAAACGAGGAAAACGGTTACAGGGAAATCGCCATCTTTAAGCAGGGCGTGACGCTGTGATAAAGCTTGGGCGGGAGGCTTGCGATGAAAGCATTTATGGATGAAAACTTTCTCTTGAACAATAAGACGGCTGAAGCACTTTACCATGATCATGCGAAAGACATGCCTATCATCGATTACCACTGCCACCTGAATCCCAGAGAAATAGCGGAGGACAAGAAGTATAGGAACATCGCCGAATTGTGGCTCGGAGGTGACCATTATAAATGGCGTGCCATGAGGAGTAACGGCGTGGAAGAGAGATGTATCACAGGGGATGCTTCAGATAAAGAGAAGTTCTTAAGTTGGGCCTATACCATACCGCGGTGCATAGGGAACCCCCTGTATCACTGGACGCATCTTGAGCTTAAACGATATTTTGCTATCGACACGCTGCTTTCACCCGAGACGGCGGAAGAAATATGGGAACGGTGTAACGAGGTACTCACCTCCGGCCGGTTATCGGCGAGAGACTTGATCAGGCGCTCGCGGGTGAAGGTGATCTGTACCACGGACGACCCTGCGGATGCGCTCGAATATCATCGGGCTATAGCTCTGGACGAGAGATTTGACGTAAAGGTTTTTCCCGCTTTCAGGCCGGATAAGGCCTTAGGCATAGAGAAAGACGGTTTTCGCGAGTACCTGGCAAAACTGGAGAGTGCGGCAAAGGTGAGCATCAATGATTTTGGCACTTTGCAAGGGGCCCTGGTCAAACAAATCCAGTTCTTCCACGACGCAGGATGCAGGGCAGCCGACCATGCGCTTGATCCTGTAGTGTATACTGAGAGTTCCGAAAAAGAGGCCGCCCACGCCTTTGATAAGGCGCTTCGGGGTCAAGCGCTCACTGAGATAGAAGTGAAAAAGTACAAAACGTATCTCGTCCTGTTTGTGGGCAGAGAATATGCAAAGAAAGGTTGGGTCATGCAGATGCATATGGGCGCCATACGAAATACGAACAGGCGGATGATGAGGGTTTTAGGGCCTGATACGGGCTTTGACGCCATAGGGGACTTCAGTTTCGCAGAAGACCTAACCGGGGTGCTCGACGCACTCGATTACACGGATGAGTTGCCGAGAACCATACTCTACTGTCTTAACCCAAGGGACAACGAGATGCTGGCGTGTATCATAGGCTGCTTTCAAGGTGGGAATATACCCGGCAAGCTGCAGTTTGGCTCAGCCTGGTGGTTTAACGATCAGAAAGACGGTATGGTCCGCCAGATAACCGCTCTTGCCAACCTTGGGCTTTTGAGCAGATTTGTGGGTATGCTTACAGACTCGAGGAGCTTCATGTCCTACGCCCGCCACGAATATTTCAGAAGGATCCTGTGCAATTTGATCGGAGAGTGGGTAGAAGACGGGGAGGCTCCAAACGATTTGGAGCTTCTTGGCGGTATGGTTAGAGACATCTGTTACCACAATGCTGCATCATACTTTCGGTTCCCATAACTCTATTTGATCGCCCCGTAAATTTTGTCTATCACGGCGGCGTTTCGTCTGGTCTCATCCTGACTCAACCGGGGTTCGCCGCCGTGTGCAATCGCCCGGGAAAAATCTTCAATTTCGTGCCTGTAGCGGTCGCTTCTTGCCACGCGTATTTTGCGAGTGCCCGAATCCGTTCTCAGTGTGATATACCCGGGGTCATCGAGGAACGTATCAGGGACTTGAAGCGCCCCTTTTGTACCGACAATTTCGGAGTATATGCTCTGGTATGCGTTGAATCCGCAGTGGAGCGTGGCAATGATGCCAGAGCGATACGTAAGAACCGCAGAAAGCATCACGTCAACACCACAGTCTTGAACGGAGGAGGCCGCAACGGATTGAGGATCCTCACCGGTTATCATGCCGATGAAGTTGACGGGGTAGCAGCCTACGTCGTACAAAGAACCGCCTCCCAGGCGGGGAATCAGTTTTATTGAAGCAGGATTGAGAAGAAGAAACCTGAAGCACGAATTGATATACTTTATTTCACCTAATTCTCCGCTCGCAAGGACCTGCTCCGCTTTTCTTACGCGGTCAGTGTAGCGATACATGAAGGCTTCCATGAATTTTACGTGCTGCTCCTTGCAGACGCGGATCATCTCTTCGCACTCGGAGACCTTGAGCGCCACGGGTTTTTCACAGAGCACATGTTTTCCCTTTCGGGCGGCCTTTATGGTCCATTCCTTGTGAAGGGCGTTTGGCAGCGGGATATATACGGCTTCGACATGCGGATCATCGAGCAACAGGTCGTAGCCTTCATAGGTTCGTGCAACCGGATAGGCCTTGGCACATTCCTCAAGTTTTGCCGTCTCGCGTGATGCAAGAGCGTAGAACTCAGCATTGGACGATCTGAGGATGGCGGGAATGACGTTCATCCGCGCTATCCTGGCGTAGCCGAGTATGCCCCACCTGATCTTTCGTCCCTGTCTTGCCATGGCGGTCCTCCTTCTTGATTGAAAGCCCTGAGCGCGATCCCGAGGAAAATGTCCGTGGTGCACGATCCCTGCAACGAACGGTCTAGCCGGCACCAATAGTGCGTGTTTGGGCGTGCTCCAGGATACGCCGAGCCGGTCAGAGTATATAGAACCATTCTAAATTGGCCGCATGAAAAAAATCAAGGATCATTAAGGGAGTCGAGCATCGGCTTTAATACGGGCCTTGACTTGTAGGGGCTAAACCATATATAATTATAGACTTTTTTGAAAGGGGTAGAGAGTGAGAGATAAATACTGCGGATTTGTGACAAAGGATGACATCGGGAAGGAATTGGCGCTCTCAGGCTGGGTTTTCAGAAGGAGGGACCATGGAGGCCTCATTTTTGTCGATCTGCGTGATGTCACGGGTGTGGTCCAGGTTGTCTTTTCCCCTGAGATAGCCAAAGAAGCTCATGAGAAGGCAGGAGACATAAAGCCTGAATATGTCTTGAAAATCCTCGGCAGGGTCGAGAAAAGGCCTCCCGAGACGGAGAACCTCAACATACCTACGGGCCAGATAGAGGTATATGTCCGCTCTTTTGAAGTCCTCAATACGTGTAAGCCTCTGCCTTTCCAGCTTGATGAAGAAGGCATCGGCGAGTCCATCAGACTTAAGTACCGGTATCTGGATATGCGTCGGCCTGAGATGAAGAAGATCTTTATCGAGAGGAGCAAGGCGTACAAGACCACGAGGGATTATCTCACGGTGCAGGGTTTCTATGAATTTGAAACCCCCTTTCTTACCAAGAGCACGCCCGAGGGTGCGCGGGATTTCATTGTTCCGAGTCGGCTCAATGCGGGCACGTTTTATGCGCTGCCGCAGTCGCCCCAGCTCTACAAACAGATGCTTATGATAGGTGGTTTTGAACGGTATTTTCAGATTGCCCGTTGCTTCAGAGACGAAGATCTGAGGGCCGACAGGCAGCCTGAGTTCACCCAGATCGATATCGAAATGAGTTTTGTGGAACGAGAGGATGTGATGCGATTGAGCGAGGGCCTTGCCATTGCGCTCTATGAGGCGTTAAAAGGGGTGAATCCCCCCGAGGTGCCTTTTCCGAGAATGAGTTATACCGAGGCCACGGAGCGCTACGGCACGGACAAGCCCGATCTGCGCTTCGGCCTGCCTCTCGTTGAAATCACCGACATATTTAGAGATACCGAGTTCGGTGTGTTTCAAAAGACCCTCGCCGAAGGGGGTGTGATCAAGGCCATGGTCCTCTCCGGTAAAACGCTTTCGAGAAAAGACCTTGACACCACTGTGGATGCAGCCAAAGACATGGGCGCGGGCGGTCTCATCTGGATGCGCAAGGATACGGAAGGCCTGCAATCGCCTATAGCGAAATACTTGAAGGATGATGAAAAGAGCCGGATGGAGGCGACACTTGGACTTTCGGCCGGAGATGTTTTGTTCATGATGGCAGACAAGCGGGGCAAGGTGAACGATATTATGGGGAGGTTGAGATTGCATCTTGGTGAGAAGTTTGATCTCATCGACCGCGACAAGGACAAATTCCTCTGGGTCATAGATTTCCCTCTTCTCGAATACAGTGAGGAGGAGAAACGATTTGTAGCCCGGCACCACCCTTTCACGTCGCCCAAGCAATCGATAAGAGGTTATCAGGGCGATTATGGGGGGATCCTTGCCAATGCCTACGATATGGTGCTTAACGGTGTGGAGATCGGCGGCGGGAGTATCAGAAATCACAGGATGGACGAGCAGAGGGAAATTTTTCGGCTCCTCAATATCAAAGAGCAAGAGGCCGAGGAGAAGTTCGGGTTCTTGCTTGAGGCCCTGGAAATGGGCGCCCCGCCGCACGGCGGCATAGCTTTCGGTTTCGATCGGATACTCATGATGCTTCTCGGGCTGGAAAGTATTCGCGATGTGATTCCATTCCCCAAAACCCAGAAAGGCACCTGTCTTTTAACCGGCGCTCCTTCGAAGGTTGGACAGAAGCAGTTAAACGAACTGAAGATAAAGCACATCACAGAAGGTCGCTGACAAGCGGAGGTCTGCTTGAAGAAGGAAGAGAAAGGCAAAGGTTTTATCTTTAAGAATGTCACTAAACGTGCAAGCTACCCGCTCATCGACGTTGATGCACCTGAGTTTTATCGGGAGATATTTCCCTACGACGAGATGTGCAGGGTTAAGTTCGATCACAAGATCGAACTCATCGATCCGCCCGAGGAGATTTACATTACTGATACAACGTTTAGAGACGGGCAGCAATCAAGGCCGCCGTTTACGCCGCAGCAGATAGAGGACCTTTTCGATTTCCTCCATCGCTTAAGCGGGCCGAACGGCGTCATTCACCAGTCCGAATTCTTCCTTTATTCCGATAAAGACAAAGAGGCCATAGAGAGGTGCCTTGAGAAGGGGTATCGGTACCCCGAGATAACGGGCTGGATCAGGGCTAATAAGAACGATCTGCAACTGGTCAAAAATGTGGGTCTCAAGGAAACGGGTATTTTGACAAGCGCTTCCGACTACCACATCTTTCTCAAATTCGGTAAGTCAAGGTCTCAGGTGTTTAAGGATTACTTGAAGATCGTTGAGAGCACGCTCGACCTCGGCATTATCCCGAGATGCCATTTCGAGGATATAACGAGGGCCGATATTTACGGATTTTGTGTGCCCTTCGCTCAGGCGCTCATGAGCATGTCTGAGGAAGCCAAGATACCGGTGAAAATACGGCTCTGCGACACGCTCGGCCTGGGCATTACCTACCCGGGATCCGCAATACCCAGATCCATCGGAAAGATTATCCGCGCCATGATCGACGACGCGGGAGTCCCTTCGGGTTACCTGGAATGGCACGGCCACAATGATTTCTACAAGGTCCTCATCAATAGTGTCAGCGCATGGCTTTACGGATGTCAGTACGTCAACGGCACACTCCTCGGTATCGGAGAGAGGACAGGCAATGTTCCTATCGAGGGACTCATTATGGAGTATATAGGTCTTACCGGTGAGGACAACGGTGTTGATACGACCGTCATCACGGAGATCAGAAACTATTTTGAAAAGGAGCTGGGCCATCATGTACCGAAGAACCAGCCCTTCATCGGTCTTGATTTCAACGCCACCTCCGCAGGCGTTCATATTGATGGTATGATCAAAAATGAAGAGATCTATTCGTCGTTTGACACGAGCAAAATCTTGAAGAGACCGCTTGCCGTGAATATCACCGATAAATCGGGCCTTGCGGGCGTCGCCCACTGGATCAACTCGCACTTCGCCTTGGTCGACGAGGACAGGGTGGAGAAGACGCATCCGGGTATAGCGAAGATCAACAAATGGGTCCTGAAACAGTACGATGAAGGAAGGGTGACGAACATATCAGAAGAGGAGATTGAGCACCAGGCGAGGCTCCATATCCCTGAGATCTTTGTGTCCGAATTCGAGCTCATCAAAAAGCGGGCCTACGATATGGCTGCCCACCTCATGGAACGATATATCGAAGATGCGGCAATCAAGAGCATGAAGCCTGTGAACCAGGAAGAAATCCTCAAGAACATCGTGGAAGAGTATCCTTTTATCCAGTTTGCCTATATCGTGAACGGCGAAGGTATCAAGATTACCAAGAATATCACCCAGGTCGTGGACAGGGCGAAGTACGCGCAAATCGGTCTTCATGAGGATTTTTCAGACAGGGATTGGTTTATCAACCCCATGAAGAACGGCAAGATCAGCGCCACCAACATGTATTCATCAAGAATTACAGGGGCTCTCTGTGTGACGGTTTCCGGCCCGATCCGGGACGAGACCGGAGAGATCGTGGGTGTGCTTGGCTTCGACATACGCTTCGAAGACTTAACCAAGGCAGAGGTTGAGTGATTTATGGGTCAGACTTTAGCGGAGAAGATCCTCAGCGCTCGTGCAGGGGCGAGCTTGAGACGGGGCGAATATGCCGTCATCGATATCGATCGGATTCTTCTGCAAGATGGTACCGCGCCGCTCGCTATCCAGAGATTCAGACAGATGGGATTCCAGAGGATTTTTGACGGAAAGAGGGTCACCTTCTTCATAGATCACGCGTCGCCAAGCCCCCGACAGGAGCTTTCCAACGATCACCGGATCATCAAGGAATTTGCCAGGGAGTTCGGCGCCAATGTGAGCGATGTGGGTGAGGGCATATGTCATCAGATCATGTCCGAGCAGGTTTTGTTGCCGGGAGAGATACTGATCGGGGCGGACTCTCATAGCTGCACGGGAGGGGCGCTTGGCGCCTTTTCCACGGGCATGGGATCCACGGATGTGGCAGTTGCCATGGGGTTGGGAAAGACCTGGATGAGGGTCCCGGAGAGTTTTAGGTTTGTGCTTCAAGGTGAGTTCCCCCGGGGTGTCTATGCCAAGGATCTTATTCTCAAAATCATCGGCATGATTGGTTCTGACGGGGCCACGTATAAATCCATGGAATATTTTGGCGAGACGGTGAGACATATGGATGTGGAAGACAGGATGACTATTGCCAATATGGCTGTTGAAGCCGGGGCGAAATGCGGCCTGTTCCCGTCCGACGATATGACGCGCCTTTTCCTCAAACGGTCGGGGAGAGGTAGCGCCTTCGTGGAGATACTTCCCGATGAAGATGCGGACTATGAGAAGACCCTTGAGATAGATGTTAAAGAAATAGCGCCGATGGTGAGCCTGCCGCACCAGGTTGACCGCGCAAAGAGCATTGATGACCCGGACACAAAAGGGATTGCCGTACAACAGGTCTTCATCGGATCATGTACCAACGGCAGAATAGGGGACTTAAGAGTGGCCGCGTCCGTGCTCAAAGGAAGAAAGAAACACCGCGATGTAAGGCTTATTGTGGGCCCCGCCTCACGGGCAGCCTATTATGAGGCCATGAAAGAGGGCGTCCTTTCCATCCTCGTTGAAGCCGGCGCCCTGATCATACCGCCGGGATGCGGGCCGTGCATCGGTATCCATCTTGGGGTTCTGGGGGATGAGGAGACCTGCGTATCTACTTCGAACAGGAATTTCTTGGGAAGGATGGGAAATCCTGAGAGCGCGATTATTCTCGCCTCACCGGCAACGGCAGCGGCAAGCGCCATCAAGGGGGAGTTGGCAGACCCGCGGGAGGTAACCTGATGGTCTTGCGAGGGGCTGCATGGAAGTTCGGTGACGGCATCACTACCGACCATATTATTCCCGGGAGATTCTACCATCTACGGTCCAATCTTGAGGAATTGAAGAAACACGTATTCGAAGACATTTCGCCGCAATTCTATCAGAAGATTCGCGCCGGTGACATCGTGGTGGGCGGCAAGAACTTCGGTTTAGGCTCAAGCAGGGAGCATGCCCCTCTTATCATCAAAATGGCCGGCATTGATGCGGTAGTGGCCGATTCTTTTGCGAGAATCTTTTACAGAAATGCTATCAATGTGGGGCTTGCAGCCATCATCTGTCCTGCGGACGATATAGGTGAGGGAGATGAACTGGAGATACGACTCGATGAGGGAATCCTGATCGATCACACGACAGGTAAGGAAAAGACGTTTTCTGCGCTGCCTGCCATAATGCGAGACATCCTCCGAGAAGGTGGACTGGACCGTTATATAAAGAAGCGTGGAGGACTGCAGATTTGATGAAGGTTGTAAAGATACCTTATATAGCAGGAGACGGCACAGGGGATGATATCTGGGCCGCATCCAGAGGGATTTTCGAAGAGGCCTTTCTCAAGGCCACAGGGGGAGAGCAGAGAATAGAATGGTTGACGGTGATCGCAGGGCTCAAGGCCCTCGAAAGAAAAGAAGAGCTTGTGCCTGATGAGACGCTTAAGGTCGTTCGAGAGCATAAAATAGCCATCAAGGGGCCTCTGACAACACCTGTGGGGGGCGGATTCCGGAGTGTCAATGTCTATCTCAGGCAGATATTCGACCTCTATGTGTGCATGCGTCCCATCCGGTACTTCAAGGGGTTGCCGAGTCCGCTGAAAGAGCCCGAGAAGGTGGACCTCATCATCTTCAGAGAGAATACCGAGGACCTCTACCGGGGGATCGAATGGAAAGAGGGCACTTCTCAAGCGCGAGCTCTTATCGGTTTCCTGAAGGACGAGATGAGCGTGACCCTGCCTTCGGATACGGGCCTCGGCATAAAACCGATGAGCAAAACTGGCACGGTCCGTTTCACAAAATGGGTTATCGATTACGCGATCAAGCACCGGAGAAGGTCCATAACCGTGGTACATAAAGGCAATATCATGAAGTACACGGAAGGCGCTTTCCGCGAATGGGCATACGAGATTGCTCGCGCTTATCCGGATAGAATCAGTGTGAATGGAGAGGACAACAAGATTCTCTTCAATGACCGTATCGCCGACAATATGTTTATGCAAATCATAATGAAGCCTGAGGAATATGATATCCTGCTATGCCCCAATCTGAACGGAGATTATCTCTCAGATACGTGCGCAGCGCTTGTCGGAGGCCTTGGCGTGGCGCCCGGCGCCAATATCGGCGATGACGTGGCCATATTCGAACCCACCCACGGGAGCGCGCCCAAATATGCAGGCAAAGATGTGGTCAATCCCGCATCCCTCATACTGTCGGGCGCCATGATGTTTCGGCATATGGGCTGCGATCAGGCCGCATTCCTTATAGAAAAGGCAATAGAGAACACCATACGTGACGGGATTGTGACCTACGACCTTGCCCGTCAGCTTAAAGATCAGCGTCCGGTCAGCTGCTCTCGGTTCGGAGATGAGGTTGCAAAACGTTTGTAAACATACGAGGAAATTCTGTTTCAATGGAAACGGAAAGAACGGAAAGGAAGAAAGACCATGTTAGATGAAACCAAAAGCAGGATCGATAACCTGCAGCAAAGAATAGGCTCGTTACGAGGCTATCTTTGACCTCGAAGGCCTCAACAAAAAACTCGGCGAGTTAGATTCGGAGATTTCACAGGCGGCCTTCTGGGAAAATCAGGAACAGGCCCAGAAGACGCTCAAAGAGAGATCGAGAATTCAGGGAGAAATCGAAAGCTGGGAGAAGAAAGAAAAAGACCTGGAAGAGGTACTCATCTTGAGCGATCTTGTGAAAGAAACCGGGGATGCCAAAGACCTGGAGGAGCTCGATTCGCTTGTAGCCGCCCTGGACGAATCTCTCGAAACCTATGAAATCGAACGGATGCTGAGCGGCGAAAACGATGAAGGCAATGCGATTGTGTACATCAATTCCGGCGCGGGGGGCACTGAGGCCCAGGACTGGGTCGAGATGCTGCTCAGGATGTACCTCAAGTGGGCGGAAAGAAAGGGGTTTGAAACACAGGTTGTGGACCTCTTGCCTGGTGAAGAGGCGGGGATCAAGAATGTTACCTTTATCGTGCGCGGAAAGCATGCTTACGGATATTTGAAGTGTGAGGCGGGCATCCACAGGCTGGTCCGCGTTTCTCCCTTTGATGCCAACAACCGGCGCCACACATCGTTCGCGTCGTTTTATGCCTATCCGGAGATTTCCGAGGATATTCAAGTGGCCATAAAGGAAGAAGACCTGCGTGTGGACACGTTCCGTTCCAGCGGGCCCGGCGGACAGCATGTGAACAGGACCGAATCGGCCATACGCATCACCCACATCCCCACGGGTATCGTGGTGCAATGCCAGAATGAGCGGTCTCAGCACAAAAACAGGGCTATAGCTATGGCGATTCTCAAATCCCGTTTGTACGAACTCGAAAAAAAGAAGCAGGAGGAGAAGTTAGATTCTCTGAACAGGGAGAAGAAGGATATAGCGTGGGGAAGCCAAATACGCTCATATGTATTACATCCGTATAAACTTATCAAAGATCACCGCACCAAACATGAAGAGCACAATGCGGAGGCCGTTCTTGACGGGAATATCGATGGTTTTATTAAATCTTACCTTTTATACTTGACTTTTGACCAGAAAAGGTATGATAATTAAATAGATATGGAAATTTTCAGCATAAATAGAGAAATAATTAGCGAAAACCGTGTAGAAGAACTGGAAGAAAGAATTGACCGGCTCATTGAGGGTTACAAGGCGATGAAGGCCGAGAATGAAACACTCAAGGCTAAAATCGCTTCCGTTGAGACGAGTGACAGGGACGTACAGAAGAAAATAGCTGAGATAGCAAATGAGAGGGAATTGCTTATCGAGAAGGTGACAAAGATTCTCGAAAAAGTAGAAAGAGTTGAAATTTAGTATTCAGAGGGTGCGATGGAGAAAAAGGTTGAAGTAACCATACTGAAACAACCGTTTACCTTTGTCGGAGAAGATGAAGACAGGATAAAAAGAGATGCTATGTATGTACACGATAAAATTGACCATGTGATTGACAGGTACGGGATAGTGAACACGTTAAACGCGGTCATCATGGCCATGATGGAGATTACGGACGAGTATCTTGAGATGAAGAAACAGGCAGAGAAATTTGAGGGAAGAACACTTCGACTGATAAAAAAGTTCGAAGATTTCGAAGCAATAGATGTTCCCTGCGGTGCACGTGATAAATGGTAGGCTTAGAGCCAACACCTCAGTGCGGGGAGCCGTATCTTGTCGTGGTGTGCACGCTCACTTTTTAAGTGAGAAGCCTGATACGACAAAATGGCGCCCACTTAACATCGAGGTTCAAGACGTACTGTTTACACGGCACTTGCGGGGCTTTATATTTTAGGGGTAATGTTTAAGGATATAGAGATTTGACATACATATTGATTATGTTATACGGTGGTATACAATGAAATCTAACAGGTGTTGGTAGACCGCCGTATTTTCTCTTTGCCTCCTTATCATTGTAACCCCTAAATAATTTAAGATAGATTTAGGGGGTATCTTGGATACGCTAATACTGACAATCATAAGCTTCGTTGTGGCGCTTTTCGTCGGGTTTGTTCTGGCCAGGCTGGTGCAGAAGAAAAAGATCGGCGAGTACGAGAAGATAGGCAAGAAGATCCTGGAAGATGCCAAGAAGGAGTCGGACGTGATGACCCGGGAGGCATCGATCCAGGCAAAGGATATTGTGCTCCAGGCGAGGAACGAACTGGAGCAAGAAGTGAAGTCGAGAAGGCTCGAGATGCAGAACTCAGAGAGACGTCTATCGCAGAAAGAGTCGAATATTGATAAGAAACTCGATTCCCTGGACAAGAAAGAGGATGAGTTAGGCAAGAAAGAGAGGGAAGTCTCAGGCAAGCAGTCTTATCTCGACACGAAAATAAGGGACTATGAATCGTATATCGTACAGCAGAAAGAGCGTCTTGAAAAGATATCGGGCATGACCGCCGAGGAAGCCAAGAAGATGCTTATCCAGGCGCTTGAAGACGAAGCCAAGTACGAAGCCATGAAAATTATAAAAAAGATTGAGGAAGAAGCCAAGGAAAAGGCCGACAAGAAGGCCAAGGAGATCATAGCTTTTGCGATCCAGCGATATGCCGGCGATTATGTGGGGGAAGATACCGTGTCGGTCGTTGCCCTTCCCAATGAAGAGATGAAGGGGCGTATCATCGGCCGCGAAGGCCGTAACATTCGTGCCCTAGAGGCGGCGACGGGAGTTGATATTATTATTGATGACACACCGGAAGCCGTGATTCTCTCCTGCTTCAATCCCGTGAGGAGGGAAGTGGCCCGCATCGCCATAGAGAGGCTTATCAGCGACGGTCGCATACATCCGGCCAGGATTGAAGAGATAGTTTCCAAAGTTGCACAAGAAATGGAAGAAAAGATCAAAGAGGCCGGAGAACAGGCGGTCTTTGATCTCGGGATTCACAATGTTCACCCCGAAATGGTGAAACTGTTGGGCAGGCTTAAGTTCAGGAGCAGCTATGCGCAGAATATTTACCAGCATTCTCTGGAGGTCGCATTCATATGCGGGGCCATAGCCGCGGAACTCAAAGTCAATGTGAAAGAGGCAAAACGGGCCGGGTTACTCCATGATATCGGGAAAGCGGTGGACCATGAGATCGAAGGCTCTCACGCTACCATCGGCGCCGACCTGGCGAGGAAACACGGCGAATCCGAAGACATCATCCACGCCGTACTTGCCCATCACGAAGACGTGGAGGTAGTGAACCTGCTTGACGTGATCGTTCAGGCGGCTGACGCACTATCCGGAGCGCGGCCTGGAGCGAGACGAGAGATGCTGGAGACCTACATCAAGCGCCTGGACGAATTAGAGCGCATCGCCAACGGTTTCCAGGGGGTGGAGAAATCATATGCCATACAGGCCGGCAGGGAAATACGCATCGTCGTGAATAGCGAAAAGACGAGTGACGAGAATATTGTCCTGCTGTCGAAAGATATTGCCAAGAAGATCGAGACAGACCTTTCCTATCCGGGGCAGATAAAGGTTGTTGTGATTAGAGAGACAAGGTCAGTGGAATATGCCAAGTAGTCTCGATGTCCTGTTTCTGGGCGATGTGATCGGCAAACCCGGACGGGGAGCTGTCATTCGCTACCTGAAAACCATACATGTCGATTTTGTCATCATCAACGGGGAGAATCTCGCAGGTGGTATAGGGATTACCCCTTCTACGGCCATCGAGATCCTGGAAGGCGGTGTAGATGCCATCACCACAGGAAACCACGTGTGGAAAAAGAAAGAAATGGTCCCGTTTCTCATGGAGGAGCATCGCGTGGTCCGTCCTCTCAACTATCCCCGGGGGAATCCGGGCTTTGGATACACCGTTATCAAAAAGAACGACATATCCCTGTGTGTGGTTAATATTGAAGGCCGGGTTTTCATGGAACCCCTGGATTGCCCATTTCGCGTTATCGACGAATTCCTCGAAAAAAGCGACAGGAAAGGGACGCCCATAATCGTAGATTTCCATGCCGAAGCCACCTCGGAGAAGATTGCCATGGGATGGTTTCTCGATGGCAGGGTCTCCGCGTTATTTGGGACCCATACCCACGTGCAGACTTCCGATGAGAGGATACTGCCCGGAGGAACGGGTTATATCACCGATGCAGGTATGACAGGACCGACCGATTCCGTAATCGGTATGGCCAAGGAAGGTGTTCTGCAGAAATTCATTACCCAGATACCTCATAAATTCGAAGTGGGAAAGGATGATGTGGAGGTTCAGGGCGTGCGTGTAACTATCGATCCGTTGAGCAGAAAATGTCTCAAGATCGACAGAGTGAAAGAAAAGATGGTGTAGTCCTCGGTACTACGTGGCAAAGATGGGGTCTTGCATGGATATTGATCGCCAGATGGAGATAATAAAGCGGGGAGCCGTAGACCTCGTCAATGAAGAAGAGTTGCGGAAAAAACTCATACGTTCGAGGGAGCAGAACAAGCCCCTCAGGGTCAAGCTTGGTCTTGATCCCACAGCCCCGGATTTACATCTCGGCCACACGGTCGTCCTTCAAAAACTAAAACAATTTCAAGACCTCGGACATACGGCGATTTTTCTGATCGGCGACTTTACCGGGTTGATAGGTGATCCTACGGGCAGGATAGAAACGCGACCCCAGATATCCAAAGAGACACTACTCGCTAATGCCGAGACATATAAGGAGCAGGGCTTCAAAATCCTCGACTCCAAGACCACGGAAATGAGATTCAACAGTGAGTGGTTCGAAGCAATGAATGCCGCCGACATGATCAGGCTTTGCGCACAGTACACCATGGCCCGAATGATGGAACGGGAAGACTTCCGTAATCGTTATCAAAATAACCTTCCCATCAGTATCCACGAATTCCTCTATCCCCTGGTTCAGGGCTACGATTCGGTCGCGCTCAAGACTGACGTAGAGCTCGGCGGTCATGACCAGATTTTTAATCTCTTTGTAGGTCGCGAGATCCAGAGGGCTTATGGTCAGGAATCTCAGTGTATCGTCACGGTGCCCCTGCTTGAAGGCACGGACGGCGTGAACAAGATGAGCAAAAGCTATGGGAACTACGTGGGCATCGATGAACCGGCTCAAGCGATGTTCGGCAAACTCATGTCCATATCGGATGAGCTCATGCTCAAGTACTATGAACTCCTAAGTGACATCACCCTGGAAGATCTCAAGAGTCTCAAGGAGGGGATACGCTCCGGTACTGTGCACCCGAAAGATGCAAAGGTAAGGCTGGCAAAGGAGATCATTACGAGATTTCACAACGCTCAAGCAGCCGAAGCGGCTCATCAGAACTTTGAAAAAACGTTCAGGGACAAGGAAGTACCGGACGACATCGAAGTTGTGAGGGTAGAGAGCGCAGCGGTGGAGAAGTGGCTCCCTAAGCTTCTCGTGAACCTTGGCATGGTCTCATCCACCTCGGAGGGCAAGCGCATGATCGCTCAAGGCGGTGTTTCTATCAACAGCGAGAAGGTGAAATCCGACGACGTGCCCGCCGGTGAAGAATTGATCATCAAGGTTGGGAAAAGGAAATTCAAGAAGGTGATCATCCAAGGACAGTGAGGCATTCCACGGAGAGTCTCGGGGCCAAGGAGTGCATCATGCTCCGGAGACTTCATTTTTGATAGAGACGCTATTTTGAAAAAGCACAGTGAAACATACTATCCCCGCAACACCCATTAAACCGGCCACATAGAAGATTGAGGACAGGGAAGAGCTGTTCATAAGGACCCCTCCCAGGAGCGGGCCAACAAGCAGTCCGAGGTTCATAGCGGAATTAAAAAACCCGATTGTCAAGCCCATTCCGTGAAAACGACCTTCTTCCACAAGGAGGGCAGCAGTGGCCGGGATGGTCAAAGCGCTGCACACGCCGATTCCCGCGCACAAAAAAGCAAAGTGCCAGAATGTCTTGGCCCAAGGAAGAGAACATGTCATCAGGGCCACGCAAATGCCGCCGGCCTTTGTAATTGTCTCGCGATCCAACCTGTCGCATATCTTTCCGAATGGTCGCAAAAATAGTACTGTGAAGATCGTTCCAACGGCCATTATTGTGCCGATCTTAAGCCCGCTAAACTTGAGATCACTCAACAGAATAGGCAGAAATACGGCACTGACGGTTATGCCGAGAGAACGGGTGAAGATGAATGATGCGAGGCCAAGAAGCCGTCTATTTTGAAAAGCGGTCCGAAAGGTTTTGTCGTGTGAAGGCCTGCCCGCAGCGGAAAAATCGGAAACGTACAGAATACTGAGGAATAAGGATAAAACACAGAGGAAGAAAAGACAGCCAAAGACAGTCTGTATTCCGAAGCGGTCTCTCGCAAGTCCTCCCAATATGGGCCCAACACCCATGGCTATATAGAAAGAGATATCAAAGGTGCCCATGGAAGTCCCTTCACGATTTCTGGGGACAAAATCGGCAATTGAGGCTAAGGCCAGCGGACGCACCAATGCCGCTGCCGTGCCCTGGAATATAAAAAGAATTGTCCAGGAAACGAGGTTCCAGGAAAGAAAGAGGTACCCCAGGGCAACCAGACAATAAATAGTGAGTCCCATGACAATGAGAGTATGCCTGTTAGCGCTGTCGGACAAACTTCCGCCCACGGGCGACAAGAGAAGCCTGGTCAAGCCATATGAAAAATAAAGAACGGCAATACCTAAGCCGCCGCTCCCCACGTCTTTCAGGTAGAGCGGCAAGAAAGGGCTGACCATTGAAAAGCCAAGAGAAACCGCAAAGACGACGGCGAAGAGCGTCACGTACGTTACGTTTTCATTGTGTCGGGTTGTCGGGATGAGTCTCGTCCTCTTAACTCAGGCTCGCGATAAGCGCCGTGCTTTGATAACCATCTCACGCCCCTCTGTCTCAATCCAAATTGATGTTGTCGGTGTCTATTCCATTTGTAATCATGTTCCACGAGAGACCATGATAAAGATATAGTCTAACCTCCTGCAATGACTCGCCTAAGTGAGCACTCACGGCATGCCACAACGCGACACGAATAGTCTACCTGGTGATCCTCCCTCGTTAAGCCGGCTTAGCCAGGCCTATGGGGTTTAAAGATTACCTCCTGACGTATTTTGCCGCGTTCTCCCCTGCCATGCGTCCCGAATTTACGGCAAAACCGAGGGATGTTCCCGGTATAGCAAAGCTGTAGGTATCGCCATACATTACCCCGACGTTATTCCCTACCGCATATAGACCGGGAATCACGTCAAAATCTTTATTCATCACTTCCAATTTTTCATTGACCTTTATGCCGCCGAGAGTACCCAGCATCGTGGGATAGATTCTGAGTGCATAAAAAGGAGCCGTTCTTACGGGCCGGAGATAGAGCGGGTTCTTCGCGAACTGATCGTCTTTCTTTTTTGCCGCAAACCCGTTATATTCGTTGATCGTAGTTTTCAACGCTTCCAGCTTCATGCCGGTTTTGTTTGCCAGGTCTTCAAGAGAGCTTGCGATGAAAAGGTTCTTGTTTCCCTTTTCCGTGGCGCTCTTTATCTGGGCTTCCAGATTGGCGAGCCTGTCACCGGCCACACCGCCCACGTTGCTCGCGCCTCGGTCGAAGCCTTTCGTCTCCATGTAGTTTTTCGTGTCCTCGTCAAAGACAAGGTAACAATGCCTCCCTTTTTGCTTTGCCAGCGCATTTCCCGCAAATGGGCTATTGAGGACCATGGTTTCTTCGTTTCCAAAGCGCAGGCCCAGCAGGTTAACCCAAAGATAAGGCTGACGGATGAGGATAAGGAGCTGGGTTCCGTCAAGGCCCGACCCGGGGAGCCAGTACTCAATTTCAACAAGGCCCATTCCTTCTTGAGCGGCTCCGACATCCCATGCCATTTGAAGTCCATCCCCCATAAGGCCCACATCAACCCTTGGGAACATGTCAACTCCTATCTGAAAACCGGCATATTTCTTTACCCAGTCCCTGTTGCCGCCATATCCACCGGTAGCAATAATGACTGCCCGGGCATTTACCTCAAGAGTCTTCCCGCCCTCTTCCGCGATTACCCCGGTAATTCTGTCCTGTTCCTTGAGAATCCTCTTTACGGGCGCATTCAAGTGGATATCGATGCCTTTTTCCTTTGCTTTGGCTACAAGCGCCTTCATCATTGCGCCCCCGCGCCCCTTGATAAGGTGCCATGTGCGGGGAGCTCCGGGCATTGTGGTCGAGGGTTCGGTGAACTCAACCCCCTGTTTCTGCATCCACTCAATTGTGTCGGGCGACTTGTCGATGAATGCTCTAATCAATCTTGCATTGCCCATATAGTGATTATATTCCATCATCATATTAAAGGCCTCATCCCGGGAAAGAGTAATACCTCTTTCTTTTTGCATTTTACTTTCTACGGCGAAGATCCCCATGGGAAAATTGCTCGTGCCTCCTGGATTTGATTTGGCCTCAAAGACAGTTACCCTTGCTCCATTCTCGGCAGCTGCAAGCGCCGCCATCATTCCCGAGCCGCCGGCGCCGATAACGACTACGTCTGTCTTCAAGGTCTGACCATTTGTCGCGCCTGCCGCACAAAGGACGAACAAACCCGCGGCCAGCATCATTAGGAACTTGTTGGTTTTCATCGTCTCCTCCTTGTGTTGTCCCTAAAAAGGGTTATTCGATTTAAGGTCTGCAGCCTTCTACGGGTTTCTCCCGATCGAGGGCTCAGATGGTAACCTGGCTTAATTTTTCCGCTCCTTCATCGGTGATAAGATACGTATATCCCATACCGATACCGTCTTGTCCGGGTTGAGTAGCGATACATGGATGAAACGCCACTGTCATTCCCGGCATGAGCTCGGTGTTGTCAGTTGCTGAAAACGAGAAGAATTCGAGCGCATCAAGCCCTATGCCGTGTCCTGCACGAAGTGGGCTTGTATAGCCGTGTTTGTGGACTACTTCAGTTACCACGCGATCTATTTTGTCTGCCTTTATCCCTGGTTTCAAAAAAGCAACTCCAGCATCCAACGCTTCGCGCCACACCGGAAGTAACGGTTCGATGTGGGCGGGATATTCTGTGACGGGGATTGTCACCGTTAGCTGTGCATAATAGCCCTCACGGGAAGGGGTGATCTCCAGGGCCAGGGTGCTGTCAGCGCGGAGCACGTTGCCCACCGGATAGAAAAAGTTTATCTTTGCTGCCTCCCCATCTATAAAATTCATTGAGTATTCGCAGCCCATGCTGTGTATAACCCTGCTTACCTCTCCGTAAATCTCGTAATCACTTATTCCTGCCTGCAATGTCTCCCGGACAGCGGCGTACGCCCTGTCGGCAATGGTAGCTGAGTCTCTGATCGTCGCGATTTCCTCCTGACTTTTGACAAGACGCAACTGTTTGAAGATCGATATGGAATCAACTATTCTGCGGGGGAATGCCTCTCTCAAAGATAAATAGAGTGGAACGGGCAGGTGCTGTATGCCTACCAATCCTAAAGAATCGCCATGGCTGCGACGGGAAATCTCCTCTATGACGCGCGCCGAATCGCCCGTAACATCCACACAATCATGAATCCATCCGGCCCGTCGCACATGGGAAGATGCGATAGGCGATCCGAGAAAGACAGGGTCTGAATCGACAGGGAACAGGCAGTACTGTTCACCAAAGTTGACCCCGTGGTTACTCACATATCGTAGATTGCCCCGAGCTGTATGGCTGTCGCGTCCGACGATGACGAGATTATCGAGGCCGGCCTCTCGCATGAGCCTCCTGATGGCTTCGTAACGTCGATCGCGTTCGTTCAGTGAGAAACTCATAAAAGAAGTTCCTTTCTTACTTTAACCAAGTTCGGCCATATAATGGAATTGCTTTGCACCACCTAATCCTTGACATGAAGTATCTTTTTGTAGTTTATTTATACACCGTTCCCCGGTAGCTCAATCGGCAGTAGCGGCTGGCTGTTAACCAGTAGGTTGCAGGTTCGAGTCCTGCCCGGGGAGCTTTTTTATTACCATGCGGACCATCCCACCCTCTCCGTGTGCCGATCATATGGTGCGACCCACTTCATATCCGTCCCAGATTGCCCCGGTTATGTTTCTCGGCTCCCTACAGTCTCCCAATGCATAGAGGTGTGCGATTTTGTTGTTGAGGGCTCTATACAGACCATCCCGGGGCTGCATGCCTGTCGCGATCACAACAGTCTGGGCTGGAACCTCGTTCTTTTCGAATGATGCTCGGGCGATCATAACGCTGTTACAGGCTATTTCCTGAACCTCTGCGCCCGTTATTGTTTTGACGCCATGGGCGGTCATGAGATCGAGCAGCATGATCCTGTTCATGCGGGGTATCGCATGAAGAACATCCGGCATGAGCTCCGGCAGCATTTCCACCACAGATACGTTTAAGCCCTGTTGGGCGAGCCACAGAGCGGTCTCACACCCCATAAGCCCGCCGCCTATCACCACGACTGCGCCATGGGCAGTACTTCTACCGGCAAGCAGCTCGGTGCACGTGACTACTTGCCGGTTCTCTATGCCCGGTAAGTCGGGCATGACGTGATCCGATCCGGTAGCGACGAGCGCCGCATCGGGATTGTGTTCCAGGACGTCTTGTTCGGTGGCCTCTATTCCAAGTCGTATCTCGATATCAAGTTTCTTCAGTTGCGTCTCATACCACTCGATGAGTCTTTTCAGATCCTTTTTGAATTCCGGCACCGCCGCCTCGATCACATGCCCGCCAAGGCGCTCACTCTTTTCGTAGAGTGTTATGGAATGGCCCCTGATGGCGGCCGCCCTCGCTGCCTCCATACCCGCCATTCCACCGCCGACTACAACAACTTTTTTTTGTGTGTTGGCTGGAGTGAGTTGATACTCTCTTTCCCTTCCCACGGCCGGATTCACCGTGCAACAGAGCGGCCGAAAGGTCGAGAACCTGCCCATGCACCCATCGTGGCATCCGATGCACGGTCTCAAGTCTTCATTTCTGTTTTCCCGTACGATCATGGGCCAACGCGGTTCGGCGAGCAGTCCTCTGCCAAGGGCTATAATGTCAGCCTTTCCTGATGCTAGCGTCTGTTCGGCTACATCGGGACTTTCCAACCTGCCCACGGCGATGACAGGGATGCTGACTGCCTGCTTGGCAGATGCCGCCATTTCTATCATACAGCCGTGTTCTTGATAAATCGGAGGGTGAGCCCAATACCAGCTATCGTATGACCCCGCATCGACATGGAGCGCGTCAAAGCCCGAGCCTTGTAAAAGCCGGGCCATCTTAACGCCTTCATCAAGGTCGCGTCCCTGCTCAACGAAATCCTCTCCTTTGAAGGCACTCCTGTTAGGCCCCTTTATGAAATGTTTGAGCCCGAATCGGTAGACCACGGGGAATTCATTGCCGATCCGCTTTTTGATTTCCTGCACTATCTCGATGGGAAACGTGAGCCTTGCTTTAAGACTCCCGCCGTATCTGTCCACGCGCTGGTTCCAAAGGGCCGTGGTAAACTGATCAAGCAGATATCCTTCATGACCATGTAACTCGATGCCGTCCATGCCGGCTGTGGCGACTGTTTCCGCGGCATCACCAAAAGCCCGGACGATAATTTCGACTTCTTCCGTGGAAAGAGATCGACATGTGACCGAAGGATCGGAGTAGTGCGCAACCGCAGATGCTGAAACGGGTTGACCGAAGGCAGTGGGTGTCCTTGAAACACGTCCGAACCCCGCTGTTAATTGGATAAAAATCTTTGCGCCGAGGGCGTGCACGGCCTCGCCAAGCTCGCCCAGGGGACCGAGAGAAGAATGGCTGATAAGCGTCATATATGGCCTGGATACATCGATCTTATTCTCCACTTTAAAGAGTCCGGTGATGATGAGGCCGACCCCGCCGCGAGCCCGTTCCATATAGTAATCGATGGCACGAGGTGATGGATTTCCTTCTCGATCGGTGAGTCCTAAAAGCCCCATGGGCGCCATGGCTATCCTGTTCTTCAGGGTGATTTTACCGATATTTATCGGCTCAAAGAGTTTGCGATAGTGGTCACCCGTTTTATCTTTATAGATATGTCTCATATGCGCCGGGCCAAATCACTCCGCTTCATAATCGTTTTCGGGAATCACGTAGCGTGGATGCTTATCATAAACCTTGTAGAATGGGGTGGTCCAGCCGATCTGTTCCCTGGGAATCAATCTCCGGAATCGACCCTGGGCTTCGGCTTCACCAAGGGCATCAACGAACATACTTCTTGCCCGGCCCGTCTCGAGCAGGGAGTCGGCCTGGTAATCGATTTCTATCGCCCCCGTAGGACAGATCATTTCGCAGAAATAGCAGGGCTGACATTTGCTGGGAAAAATAGGGGGCGAGACCGACAGATCGATGACCCTTAGGCGGCAGTGCTCCATACACAGTGTGCACTCAGGATATCTGCACTTTTGGGTGTGGAATTTCATGTGGGCCATGGGCCTCTTCAACGTCCTCGGCGGCGGCATGGGGGGAACAGCGGGGATGAGACCGGTCTCGCCGGCCGCAATCCGCTCGCTGATCTCCACCATGCTTTCGCCGAAGCGTTCGGCTTCGGTCAAGTCTATCTCATCAGGATGGCCATCGGTTAAGTAGGGTTTAGGAAAAAGAGGGTGGTTCACACTCCCGTACCAATGACCGGTTCCCACGACCACCAGGCCCTTTTTCATGAGGAGCCTTACCATGGTCGGAAAAAAACGCACGTATACTGTTCCGTGGGTGCAGAACGTGAACGTATGTTTGCCCGTGAGTCGGGGCAGGGCATCGACAAAGCGTTTCACATGGAGGGGCACCCCATTCCATACGGGGCTTCCCACGCCAATTAAATCGTAGCTCTCAAGACTTCTCATATCTGCGTGCGGGAGGACCGCTATGTCGCACCGTCGTGCAATCTTGCTTACGCCCGTGCGGATGGCGCGGGCCACTTTTGCCGTGTTTCCCGATTGGGAAAAATAGAGAATGATCGATTTCATAGTCTCAGGCCAGGCATGGTTTCACCGTCTATTTAGCAGGCGCGGCGGTCTGCAAGATAGCCTTTATGAGAGTGAGTTTCTTGGGAATCTTTTGTTCCATGACCACCTTGCCGGGGGCGAAACTCGCCCTGAAATTGTTCCTCATAAGTTCATTGACAAATTCCGGATCTTTCGAGATATTTTCTATTGCCCTCTCGAGAACCGTGACGATTTCCGGAGGAGTTTTTGCCTGAACAGCCAGGTAGGTAGCCACTTCGATGTCAGGCACGTCCTTGCCAAAGACCTTTGTGAAGTCCGGGATTGAAGGATCGAGCCCGAAATCTTTGGCCGGGTCAAAACTGAAAAGGATCCTAATTTTTCCTGCTTCCACCAGAGGTTTTGCCGTGGCATTGCTGGTGAGGCCGATAGGCACATGTTTTCCCAGGACCGAGGCAACCACCTCCTGAACGGGGACACCTATGAGTTTAAGCCCGCCCTGTCTGTTCATGTTTTCCATTCTCATAGCAGCCATGGTCCCAACCCCCGGATGACAGTATTTGATCCCAGGGTTTTTCTTAGCGTAGTCCATAAAATCCTGAAAGGTCCTCCAGGGAGAATCGGCCGGGACGATGAGAACCGTCCCGTTCAGGGCGACTTGGGCGGCGACGCGCAAATCTTCGATAGCGTAACCGGCCTGCCCGGTAAGCACAGGGATGATATAGTCCCCTGTATTGAGAATGGTGTAACCGTCCGGGCGGGCGGTGGCTTCTGTGGTGATCGCCACCACACCACCACCTCCGGTCTTGTTCACGGGCACAACGGTGACGCCGAGCTGTTTTTCGAGGTGATGAGCGAGGATACGATTGAGGATGTCAGGACCGGTCCCCGGTGCAAAACCGCAAAGGATCTCAATCTGATGGGCAGGATATTTCTGTTGCGCCCGTAGGCTCCCGCAAAGCAGGCCAGCCATGAGCACCAAAATCAGAATACCGAAGATCATCTTCTTTATCATAGTCTCAATTCCTCCATACCATGGGTAAGACCCGTGCGAGTCATAGCATGCGCTGCGCGTTCGAGAACAGGCATTAGCGGCGGCACATAAGTATCGGCCTCCTGTAGCGGAACATGGCGTGGCCCTATTTAATGAGGCCTTCCTCCTTCATAATGGACCGTACAAGTTCCATCTTCTTGGGTATCCTTTGTTCCATAACGACCTTGCCGGGAACAAAGCTCACCATCTGATTGATTCTCATGGTTTCGGAAATAAACTCCGGATCTTTCGTCATCTTTTCCAGGGTCTTCTCTAAAATGTCCATAACGTCCTTGGGGGTGTTCTTGGGGGCTACGAGATAGAGTCCGACCTCAATATCCGGAGCATTAGGGAACATTGTGGCCATATACGGGAGAGAAGGATCGAGTCCGAACCCCTTGGCCTGGTCGAAGCTGAAAAGGATCCGCAGTTTACCGGCGTCTGCCTGGGCTTTTGCCATGCCCGCACTTAGACTGCCTATGGCCACGTGTTTTCCGAGAAGGGCCGAAATGATCTCCGAATCTCCTTTCATGGGTACGCCGATCAATTTCAATCCGGCCTGTTTATTGAGGTTCTGCGTTCTGAAATAGACCGAGGTGCCGACCCCCTGATGCGCCCACTTAGCGCCAGGATTCTTCTTTGCGTAATCCACAAATTCCTGGAAGGTCTTCCATGGCGCGTCTGGACCTACGGCCAAGACGCATCCGTTGAGAGCAACCTGAGCAATGACAGCCAGATCCTCGACTTTGTAAGTGGCTGTTCCTTCCAGAATAGGAGTGAAGAAGTCGCCGGAATTCAAAAGCGTGTACCCATCGGGCCGGGCGTTGGCAACAAAGGTGTAACCCACGACGCCTCCACCACCGGGTTTATGGTCAACCACCACTGTGGCTCCAGGGAGATATTTCTCCATGAATCGCGCCCAGATGCGCGCGGTGATGTCGGAGATACCGCCGGGCGCAAAGGTGACGAAGATTGTTATGGGTCGAGATGGAAATTTTTGTTGAGCCCAGACTGGTTTGGCCATATCTAGGCCGAGGCAGAGAGCAAACGCTACAACGAGTACAAGGCCGATCAAGGATTTTTTTCTCATGGTTACCTCCCTTATGGTTTTCTTTGGTTACATTGCCTACGTTGATTATAACTTTTTTTCTAATGGTATACCCTATCTATCCCTCACTCTCAGATTCGTCTATGACCTTAGTTTTCGTCTTGCGATACGTCGAGAAGCCCGTGGACATGAACAGAAGCGCTGAGATGATGAGCAGTATGAGCGAAATGGGTTTTGTGACGAAAATAGCGAAACTCCCATCGGACATGATCAAAGAATTACGGAAATTCGTCTCCATAATAGGTCCCAGGATGAACGCTAAAATCAGAGGGGCCGATTCGAAGTGAAATTTTCGTAATATATAGCCGACAACGCCGAAAATGACCATGATGACAATGCTCATACCGCTCTCATTTTCCGCATATGAGCCGATCAGACAGCACAAAAGGATGAGTGGCATGAGGAGCCTGTAAGGTATCTTCAACACCTTCACCCACATACCGATAAGAGGAAGATTGAGCCCGAGCAACATAACGTTTCCTATGTACATGCTGGCAACGACACCCCAGAATATCTCGGGATGCTGGGAAAGAAGCAGAGGCCCAGGGGTCACGCCGTGAATCACGAGCGCCCCCAAGAGAAGCGCCATGATCGCCGTTGGAGGAATTCCCAGGGCAAGTAGCGGCACGAAGGCCCCGCCTGCCGCGGCATTGTTCGCCGTTTCAGGTCCTGCAACACCTTCGATAGCGCCATGACCGAACTCCTCGGGGTGCTTGGAAAGTCTCTTCTCTGTTGTATAGGAGAGAAAGGTAGACATGGCTGCGCCGCCACCGGGGAGAATGCCAAGAAAGAAACCCATGACCGACGCTCGCCATATAGGACCGATAGACCTCTTCCAGTCTTGCAGATTCGGGAAGAGGTCTTTTACTCTGGTTTGGAACATGACTTTTCCCTGGGATTCGTCGAGGTTGGTGAGCACTTCAGCGATGCCGAACAGGCCCATCACCACGGGCACCATGCCCACCCCGTCAAGAAGGGTCGTACACCCAAAGACAAAACGGGGCATGCCGGAAATAGGGTCCATACCTACGACGCCGAGGATCAGCCCGAGAAGTACCATAAAAACCGCATTGATGACCGATCCGCTTGTCAGATAGGTGAGGACGGTCATGGCAAGACACATCAGGGCAAAGAACTCGGGGGGGCCAAATTTAACGGCCACACCGGCGAGAGGATAAACGAGGAACATAAGCGCGATAATACTGAACGTTCCCCCGATAAAGGATCCGAAAGCAGATATGCCGAGGGCTGGACCGGCTCGGCCTCGCTTGGCCATTTGGTACCCGTCGATGCAGGTGACGACCGAAGAAGCCTCTCCAGGAATGTTTACGAGGATAGAGGTTGTTGAGCCGCCGTACTGTGCTCCGTAATAAATACCGGCAAGCATAATGATGGAGGTGGCCGGGGGCAGGCCAAAGGTCGAAGGCAGAAGAATCGACATGGCGCCAACCGGGCCGATGCCTGGAAGCACGCCCACAAGGGTCCCTATGAATACACCCACGAAGCAGTAGAACAGCACTTGAGGCTGAAACACGTTATGAAAACCGGAAAGCAGACCGCCGAATATGTCCATTCTTCCTCCTCGGGAAAGATCAATACATACCAAAATACCGGAGAACGCCAGGGGGAAACCGCGTACCGAGATACGTGAACATGAAATAAGTTGCGACGACTACGATGGCCGAGTAGCCGAGTGCTTTAGACCAGCTCTTATAGCCCGATGCAAAGAACAGGACGGCCATAATGAAGAAGGTGGTGATAATATAACCGAGCGGCTCTAAAAGTATGCCGTAAGCGAAAAGGGAAGCTACAACCAGGCATAGTTTGCCCACGTTAAGTGCCGACACGCCTGTCTTTTGCTCCTCATCATCCTTAACTTTCTTGACCAATGCGACCAAAAGCTTAAACAAAGAAAGCAGTATAAAGAGGCCCCCAACGGCAAAGGGGAATAGCCCTGGGCCCGGAGTGTGGATTTGCCCAAGACCCAATCTGTAGGAATAGGATACGACAAAAACGCCCAGTGCTAGCCAAAAGCACGTAACAATGAGATTTTCCTTCTTCACTTTATTGCTACCTCCCGTATGGATTGCGCCACCTGATCATAAGCGCCTTAACCCCTGTTGAATCTCTTAAGCAGCGAATTTGCAATAATATTCTTTTGGATTTCGTTCGTTCCGCCGTAGATTCCCGCCAACCGTGCGTCCCGATAGAACCTCTCGACTTCGTATTCCAGCATGTAGCCGTATCCTCCGTGGATCTGGATCGCTTCGTCGGCTACTTCAACGGCCGCGCGACTTGCATACGCCTTGGCCACGGAGGTGAGTTTGGGATCGACTATCCCCTGATCGAGATTCCATGCGGCACGATAGACAACGAGCCTCGCCGTTTCTATCTTGATCACCATATCGGCCAGTTTGTGCTGAATAGTCTGAAATTCCTCGAGTCTTCTGCCGAATTGTTTTCTCTCCTTCATATGGGTCAACGCCCGGTCGAAAGCCCCCTCAGCTATTCCTAAAGATTGAGCCGCTACCTCAATCCGCATCTCTTCGAAGAGTTCCATTGCCTGATAGAAGCCTCTGTTTTCTTGCCCCAGGAGGCTCGATTTAGGGACTCTCACCTCGTTGAAAGAAAGCTCTCCGGTCGGGACCATCCTGTTGCCCATTTTCTCCCCGATGTCAGAGGCAGTGAACCCCTGTGTGCCCTGATCGACGATAACGGCCGACTGGCCCCGGTAAGTGGGCTTCGCGTCGGGGTCTGTTTGACAGAGAACGATAACGAAGGCACTAACCGGTCCGTTTGTGATGAAGGTCTTTGTGCCGTTTAAGATGAACTCTTCGCCATTTTTCACAGCCGTTGTGCTGAGACAAGTAATGTCACTGCCGTGGTCCGGCTCGGTGAAGGCGCCGCTTGACAGGGCACTACCCTGGGCCACGGCGGTTAAGTATTTTTCCTTCTGTTCTTTGGTGCCGTGGCGGAGAATCATCTCTGCTGATGAGTCGGCTGCGCTCAAGGCCATGCCCAGCCCGGAATCTTGTCGGCAAAAGGCCTCCGTCACGAGAGCGTTTTCCAGCACGCCGTAACCCTGGCCTCCATATTCTTCGGGGTAGTGAATGCCCACAAAACCGAGTTCGCAGGCCTTCCTCCATATTTCATAGGGAAACGTGTGGGTCTTTTCGTGTTCGAGGGCAAGGTCCCTGTCGAACTCGCCCTTGGCGAACTCCTGCGCGGCTTTTTGGATGGCCTCTTGTTCATAAGTGAGTTTGAAATCCATGTTTCTGTCATGCCTCCGTCATGGGTTCAACATCTGTCTTGGGCCGGGCGCCGAAAAACCTCCAAGGCCACTTTTTCCATGAAGTCCTTGTTCATTGTCGGGGCACCAGTAGACTGATTATCTCATTGACGTCGTTGACTTCCTCCAATCTTTCGAGCAGACTGAGTACTTTTTCTCCATTTTCCAGAGAAATCGTCCCGGAGAAGGCGACGTTATCAAGAAATTTCTTTCGTATTTCAGCGGAGGCAAGAGGTGTAAGTATGCCGTTGCCTCTCGGCATATCGACCTCCCTGATCAATTCGATCCCCTGCTTCATTCGTATTATGACCTTTGCCCCAAGGGGCTTGCTTGAAGGAATTGTGGCGGTGAGTCTTATTTTGTTGATAAGATCGGCGATGCTCGGGTCCCGGACGAGCTCTTCAGCAAAGTGCTCCAGTTTTACGTCCTTTCTCAGCAGCGCGTTAGCCACGGTATACTGGAGGTTGAACGCGGCATCGATCTGGGGGACATCTCTGATCTTGAAAGGCTGGCCCACGGCAAAATCATGAGCTGTGGGCGTGATATCCACGACGATTTCATCAATATCATCCGGATCAATGTGGTTTGTCTTATTCAATTCCAGGACGCAGTCAATAGCCGCGTGATTCGAGCGGCAGCAGGGATAGGGTTTGCAGGTGTAGTCTGCATAGAATTCCTCCCCCAGGCGGCGTGTGAGTACTTCAAGCTGGTAACTTTTGCAATAGAGGGAAAAGTATCCGTACTTGCTGAGCAGAGGGTCCCGAATCCCTGTGAACCCCTTTGCGGCAAGGGCGGTTGAAAATATCCCTGCCTGTGCGGAAAGCCCCTGCGGCAGTTTGAAGGAATGTACTCCGTCAAAGATATTTTGAAATGAACCGGCAAACTGGTTGAGCACGATTCCAAAGGCGTGAAGCATTTCGTACTCTTTCAGACGCGCGATCCGTCCGGCTATGGCCGCGGCGCCAAACGCATTAATGGTCCCCGTACAATCAAAACCGGAGTCGATGTTGAGATTTGAGGCGGCGATGATTCTCGAGGCGAGATCGTCCCCGAGGATAAGGGCCGTGAGGAGCTCTTTTCCATCTGCGGAGTGCTGCTCCGCGACCGTAATGGCGGTGGGCACGGTTGTGCCGCTCAGGTGGGCGGGAGTACTCTTACCCTCCACATAAGCACCGGTCGGTTCAAAGTCATAGGACCTCGTCATGACGCTGTTTACGAGGGCTGCATTGTGAGCGGGCACTTTGCCCCCTTGTACAAGGATCGTACTCTCTTTCTTGCCTCCCCACTCGCGTATCAGATCGCCTATCATAGAGCAACCTGATGCCCGTGAACCTGCTATCAGACAGCCCAGGGCATCGATGACCCGATCTCGAGCCCTCTCAACGATTGTTGCATCGAAGGCCTCAAAAGGGGTTTCTACAACGTTTTTTACCATCTCGGCAATAACACTCATATTAGCCCTCCATTCTCTTTTTGTTCCCCGGTTGCCGGATGGACGAGGTTGTGATCACCATCATAGAAGCCCTCCTCTTGCGATCGCAGACAGATCTTCGACTACCGTCTCATAGTCTGCTTTTCGTCCACTTAGTTTTTCTCTTCGGGATATCCTCTCTTTATGAAACTCGATGATTTCCCTGCCGAAAGGCAGGTTGCCGTGGTCGAGATACCTTACGGCGCCTCTGTCGTCTTTGATTCCCATAACCTTACAGGCCACGGAGTTGTGGCTACTGAACGGATTGTCGAGTACGCCCTGTTCCACGGCCTTGAGGGTGCCGATCACCACATCGCCGTCACCGAGATCGAAGACGCGGTCGAGAATGGATCGAACCTCCATTTCAATCATAGTCTGTTCGTCGGCTACAAGCTCCTCATCCGCCGCGACGCCCTGGTTTTTGAAGAGGTTAACCGCCATTCTCCCGGCTTCGAACGTAACAAAAATGTCCTGTGCAGAAGGGATGGTCTTGGCTTCCGATATGGTTCGTACGTCGACTATCTGGGCGCCGCAGAGCCGTGCGAGAAGACAGTTGAATGCGACGACCATATAAGATCCTCCCACATCATGGGGATACTTGGCAAGGGCGAGCCCGGCATTGGTGTTGAACCTCATGCCTGTGTAGCCCAGTGTTTCGAGGTAATAGCCGACAAGTTTATAGAAGGCACGAACGCCGGCTATATCCTGCGCCAGGTTTCCGTGCGCATGGTGATGAAAAACGATCTCTTTTACTCCCTGTTCGGCCATCATGAGGACTTGTGTTAGCTGGGCGGCGATGTTCAGACTTGGCGGTATCCCGCATCCATACAGACCCAGCACCGATGCGCTGATCGGCGCTCCTCTCTCCTCGTAAATGCCGATAAGCCTGTGAAGGTACTGGTGATTGGCCAGGACCTTTTCGATAGGCTCTTTGGAATTCATGTTCCAGAAATTGTAGAGGCCGTCGCCCGAGTCGGCCGTATATCCTCCAGCATAAGCTATCTCGTTGATTATCCTCATATCGGGAGCGCCATAGCGGAGTTGAATCGGTTTGGAAATGGCATTAATAAGCTTTCGTATTCCCATGACACCGTGGTTGACAATGGGAAACCCGTTGAGGGTAGAGATCCCTAATTGGAGCGATCTTTCTATTTCTTTTTGGATGACATGGAAATGATGAGCCCGCGTCAGACTGTCGGGTGATGTTCCGAGAATATCGGCAACCGGTTCCACTGTCTGAAGCAGCTTGATCTGCTGCTCTATGGTTGTGTGGCCCATGCCGGTGATAAGAAGCGTTTCACCGTTCTGCCTTGCTCGAGTAAGACGCGTTGACCATACCTTCTCAGGCGGCATGGATTTGTGGTATGCCACCGCCTCGTCAAGGTCCACCTCTTTGCCGGTCGGCCACTCGGCGAGTACTTCTTTTCTCTCCGCCCAGAATTCATCTCCCATCTTTCGGTTACGTATCATCCCAACCGGCCTCTTCTGCTCACCCAAAAGCACCATATACAAGCTGTTTGTTGAGGTATTTCTTCCCTATCCTCAGCGCTGCCCGTGGCGCCTGCTCACCAAGTAGCCCCACGGCAAAAAGGATATAGCTCCTGTCAATCAGAAAATCGGGAGACTTCGGTTTCAAAGAAAATGGACGCTGTGCGGAGAAAAGGGCGCCTTCGAGTATGGGAAACGCATTTTGTCCATAGGCGAAGATGCCTCCGGTGCCGATGACATGCTTGACTTCAGTCAGGTCCTTGCCGAGCTGAACGTACATGGCTCCGTGAGGAGAATAGACCTCTTCCAACCGTCCTGCATGCCTCTCTACAGCTATCTCCGTTGCCGCCCGAGCCAGCCCCGCGTCGAGCAGGCGATCGGGCTCATCGCTTGGCACGTATTCGGTATGCTCGGTGAGGTACCTAATCCTTCTTTCGAGTTCTGCCGACGATCCGCGGTAGCAAATACTCGAGGCGACGTGTTCTAATCCCGCGTCCTCCAGAATTGACAGTGCGTTATACCTGATTCCCAGATCGCCTTCAACCGTCCTCTTCGCGAACGGCTCCGGTATGCCTCTTTTCATAACTTCATGGTTCTTTGGGTCTCCCTTGGCCACGGAGTGAATGTCGGTTGTAGCTCCGCCGATGTCCACGACCATGAGTTCACCCAGCCCTTCTTCATCGCCGTGGCCCTGGGACATCAGCTCAGCGGCCTTGAGCACAGCCATGGGCGTTGGCATGATGATCCCGTCAATAAAATGGTTCGCCTTATCCAAACCTTTCGCCCGGATTATCCTCTCCATGAAGATTTCCCTGATAGCCCGTCTGCTCGGTTCCACATTCAGTTTGTCGAGTTCTCCCAGGACGTTGTCTACGACAGCCACGTGCCTCGAGCCCGATTCCAATAGCCTTTTGACGTGGTCGGCACAACTTTTATTACCAGCGACGACCACAGGAGTATCCAGGTTTGATGAGGCCAAAACCTTCGCGTTGTGGATGATCACTTCTTCATTGCCCCCGTCCGTGCCACCGACGAGGAGTACGATGTCTGGCGACAATCGCTCTATATCATTAATCTCCGATTGGTTCAACTTGTAGGAATAAGCGCCAATGAGTTTGGCTCCGGCTCCCAATGCCGACAGTCTTCCTGCGTTCATCGAGAGGCTCGGAACAAGCCCGATGACAACGAGACGCAAACCACCGGCCGCGCTACTGCAGGCCAATCTGATATTCGATCCTTTAGCGGTCTGGCCGTCTGGAAGTTGCAACTGGTCAAGCGCATGGCTCAGGCCGACGGTAATATCCGTCTTGACCGTACTGGGCGATTTGCCCGCGCCTATAACCTCTTCGTGATCGATGTCCATGGCCACGACCTTGGTAAAGGTGCTGCCGAAATCTACGAATATACCAACTTCAGACACTATAGCCTTCCCCGGATAATACGAATTCCCTACGCATCGCCTCTAAGCAACCCCTTGCTGATCGCCGAGAGGTCATCGGCAATTGTCTGGTAATCGAGGGCGTTTCCTGCGGCCCCTTGCCTTTCCGCCACCTTCTCTTTGTGGAAAGCCACCAGTTCCCTGCTCAGGGGGAGGTTTCCATGATCGAAATACCGCACCATACCCTGCGCATCCCTGATGCCCTTGACCCTGCACGGAACGAACCGGCTCGTGGAAAAAGGAACATCGAAAGCGCCTGACTCGATCGCCTTGATTTCGCCCTTCACCACGTCGCCATTGCCCATATCGATGATTTTGTCGACAATTAATCGTGTTTCCGTCTCAAGGATGGCCGCTTCTTCTTTAACCTCCTTTTCGTTGAGCTTCAGGACCTGGCCCCGAGACATGGTGATCAATGTCTTTGCAAGCCTGACGCTTGCCGCATTGGCTTCCTTCTTAGGTATGCTTTTTGCTTCTTCGATCGTTTTGACCGTGGCGATCTCGCTGTTACTCGCTATGGCGGCAATAACGCCCAGCGCGATGATACTGCAGGCGGCGAATATGTCTTCGGGAAATCTTCCCGACCAATTGGTGCAGTTGAGGGTCACCTGGACATCATGGTACCCATTGGCGTTAAGATAAAGCTCGAGCATCTTGCGAGCCGTGATCATGGCCGCGACGTCCTGAACGAGATTTCCCTGAGTATTCACCGCAAGACTAATATTCACCACGCCCTGTTCTGCTGCGATTAAGGAGTCGACGATGGCCCCTGCTATGAGAACGCTGAAAGGACATAGTATGGCGAAGCCTCCTGCCACAGACGCGGTTAAGGGAACTCCTCGGTCAGCATAGTGACCCATAAGCCTGTAGACATACTGAAAATTCGTGATCACCGTCTCCAAAGGCATCGAACTCGAATATTGACAGAACGCATTGAGCGGGTTGCCAGAAGTACCGGTATGTCCTCCCGCAAACCCGATCTCGTCAATCAGTCTGTAATCGGGCGAGATACCCCGAATCATGACGGGGCGGTCAACGCTTTCTATTATCCTCCGTATATCCGTTATGCGATATGCGACCATAGGGAATCCATTGATGACCCATCTTCCCGTTTCAAGACTTTTTTTCAGGCCCAATTCGGCGTCCCTGTACTTTTGATTTCGTGTCATGCTGTCTACCATGGTTCCCAGGAGATCGATCTCTCCTTCATTTTGGAGAAAGAGCAGATACCTGGTGAACTCCTCCAGATCAGGAACTCCGGATTCGGAGCGGATGAGGGTCCTTCTATTCTTCCGTGCCTCCAACAATGTCAGAGCGAAATTCTTGTGCGAAGGAAGGCTCTTATGAAACGCCACAGCCTCATCCAGGTCCACGTTTGAAGCGGCAGGCCAGGTGGCAAGCACTTCCTGTCTCATCCGCATAAACTCTTTTTCGGTCATCCGTTTATTTCTAAAGTCCACGGGCACTCCTTTTCCTCCTGCAGTCGGCTTCGAGGTCGGCGATGACCTGGGAGAGCTTAACGTCCGGCGGATAGACCCTGTCGAATCCCATTTCCTTGAACGCATTCTCCGAATCTTCCCAACTGGATTCACGGATGACAAGCTGCCCCCCGAGGTAGAGGAGGATTTGTTTCAACCCTGCTTCATCGCATTTCTCCCGAAGCCCGGGTACGAGAATTGAAGCGTGGCCACCGAGCGATGAAATGAGAAGGGCGTCTGCATTCGTTTCAATAGCCGCTTCTATGAACTGCTCTTGAGATACCTGCGCTCCCAGAGGAACTACCCGGAAACCGGCCTGTCTCAAAGCATGCTCGACAATTCTAATCCCCATGATATGCACGTCCTCTCCTATAACGCCGGTGACCAAAGTACCTTCTGCCGTCTCGAAATCGTTCATGAGTGTTCCTCTCTCAACCCTTGTTATATGTGATCTGAGGACAATGAAGGAAATCTCCTATGTTCAATGCCTCAATACATCTGTTACAGGATATGCAACGGGCGCGATGCAGATCACCCTGTTGCCAGTCATTGATTATGTGTGGTTCCCTGATAAACGGCCGACATAGTGAGATATAATCGGCTTCGCCTTTTTCGATGATCTCTTTCATAAATACAGGGTTCCTCAAACCACCGACCATCATGACGGGCACGGCGACTTGTGTCTTGACTTCAACGCACCACCGCCGGAAATAAGCCTCTCGATCGGGTCTATCTATGTCTGTCCGATATTCGGTCCCTTCAAAGATCTCGCCTCGTAGTCCCTGACTAATTTCCAGCGCGTCGAACCCCAGCTCGGCCAGGGCTAAAGCGGCCTTCTTGCCTTCCGAGAAATCAAGACCGTATGGAAAGCCGTCCTGAACGCCGAGTTTGATGAGCACGGGATAATCGTTACCCACGCGGCCTCTCACCGTCTTGTAAATCTCACGATGCAGGCGGAGCCGGTTCTCAAGGGAGCCGCCCCAGGCATCGTCTCGTCGATTCGCATGTGGAGATAAAAACTGACTCAAGAGGAATGCGTGGGCGCCGTGAATTTGTACGGCGTCGAAACCGGCTTCCCTGGCTCTTCGGGCAGCATTTCCAAAAGCGACTATGATCTCGAGAAGCTCTTCTTCGGTCGCGGCCCGATAGGTCGCTCCAGTAAAAAAGGGATCATGTTCGATTACAGAAGGAGCCAGGGCATAGCCGTCTGCCTGCCCGAGCCATTTGCCCCTCTGCCTGCCGGAATGAACGAGTTGAAGGGCGATCTTCGCCCCACGGCTGTGTACTGACGCGGTCAGTTTTTTGTACGCCGGAATGTACTTATCGTCTGCTATGGAGTTCTGAACAGGCCGGATCTGATCGGCGGCATGGACGCATGTCATACCTGTTACGATCAAACCAACCCCTCCCGCAGCGAGTTCCGAAAAGTATTGGATCTGCTTGTTCGATACGAATCCCGATTCAGCGCCGTTATCAACGGTGGCCGATCTTACGAAACGATTCTCCAATTTCATGCCGTTTATCTCTGTCCGTTCGAACAGCTGGTTCATCCCGTTTACTCTAAACTTTTTAGTTTCTCGATGAAGATGGGCAGAACGACTTTCCAATCGCCCACCACGCCGAACTGGGCCTGTTTGAAAATGGCGGCCGCCGGATCCCTGTTGATGGCTATGATAGTCTTGGACCGAGAGCAGCCTGACATATGTTGGCTTGCACCGGAAATGCCCACGGCAAGATAGAGTCTGGGGGCTACGATCTTGCCGGTAATGCCAACCTGTATGGTGGTCGGTACCCACCCGTTGTCACAGGCAACCCGGGAGGCGCCGAGCGCGCCCTTCAGGAATCTTGCCGCTTCCTCCAGTTGTTTGAATCCCTCGGAATCTCCGATGCCTCTGCCGCCGGATACGATCACCTCGGCGTCTTCAAGTTTGACGCCGCTTACGGCCTCAACCACTTTTTCAAGAACAGATATACGCGACGCCGATGAATCGTAATTCCAATCAACAGATATGAATTCCCCGTTTCGCTCCATATGTTCGGCAGGCGTCAAAGATTTCGATCTGACTGTAGCCATCTGAGGGAAGCCTTCACTTGTATAGGTGGCTAAAGCAAGACCTCCATACACCGGTTTTGTTCGTAAAAGAGACTTTGTGTCAGGCTCGACAGACAATTCGATGCAGTCTGTCGCAATGGTCGTATTGAGGTTGAATGCGAGGCGAGGGCCAAGATCAGCGCCCACATCAGTGTGGCCGAAAATGAGAAAACGCGGGTTTTGCTTTTCTATAATGGTTGACGCTGCCGACATATAGAGTTCCGTCCGGTAGAACGCGAGTTCCGGGTGGTCTACTACATAGACCCTGTCTGCGCCTAAGGACATGGCTTCACGGGCAGCCTCCGTTATCCCGCCGCCGATGAACATGACGATGAGCGCCTCACCCAGATCGTCGGCCAGCTTTCGCGCCCCCCCGAGCAATTCTTTGGTAATGGCAGAGATTTTTCCATCTCTCGTCTCACCGTAAATCACGACATCTTTGCAATCAGCCATATCGAACACCACCTTTGAATTACAGTATCTTCTCTTTTCTCAGGGTTAGGGCCAGGTTTTCGGCCATTTCCTGCTGGGTCTCTCCTTCCATGATCGCGCATATCCCCTCGGATACCGGTTGGAAGAGTTTCAGGATTGTAAGCTTTCTCCCTTTGGCGCCCACGTCTGAAGCATCAAGACCGATGTCTGACGGTTTCCAGACAAGCGGCTGTATTTTATTTGCCGTTCTGATATTCTGGATTGCGGGATATCGCGCCTGACCGATCTCATTGCTTACGGTGATCACGGCTGGCAGGCTGACTTCGACAACCTCGTAGCCATCGGCGGTCACCCTTTCCACCCTGGCCTTTTTGTCCACTATCTCAATCTTTCTAGCCACCGTCACGCTCGGAAGCTTCAACATCTCCGCTATGCCGGAACCGACCTGGCCCGCGTTCCAGTCTGCGGCCTGTCTGCCACACAGGATAAGATCGTAGCTCCCGATCTTCTTGATGGCTGAGGAGAGAGCGAGGACCGTCGACCAGCTGTCTCCTCCTGCAAAGGCATCGTCCTCGAGAAGGATGAGTTCGTCCGCGCCCATGAAGAGCGGTTTCTTCACGACCACTCGATCAAGGCCTTTACCGAGGGCAAGGGTCGTAACCCTGGCACCAACCGCGTCTTTTATCCTGAGGGCGGCTTCGACAGCCTGTTCATCGAAAGGATTGATGACCCTCAGGACCTTGGGCGAGGTCGCGAGCACCTTGTTTTCAGGGTCGAGCCTGAAGGAATCCGCGGGGGCTTCTGGATCGGCTATCTCTTTCACACATACGATAATGTTCATAATCATTCTCCGAAAAGAAATGACAGGCTGTGTGAGCCCCTGTCTCGGAGGGCCTATGGCTTTTGCTCGGCGCTACCCTCCGGTTACCTGTAAAACCCGATCAACGGGGCTTACGACTCCTGCAGGGCGTCCGCTGCGCGAGCCGAAGGTTGCCCGGCCTTTGCCATGATGTTGGCTGCTTTTACCAGGCTTAAGAGGCCAGTCGATCCGCCGTGCAGAATACTGAGATGCACACGAACCCAGTGCTCGAAGGTGAGTTCTTTTTGAGGCGCCATACCGCCGTACACCTCGAGACCCGCTTCGATAATGCGCATGAGCACCTTCTTGATATACCAGTTAATATAGTACCATCCGAGCACATCTCTCATCTGACCCTGTCCCACGTTGTGCCACTCCCAGGCATCTTGATACAGAAGGAGCTTTGTGGTCCGTAACAGGCAATCGGTCTCCGATATGAGTGTGCCAACGTTGCTGTGTTGAATAATCGGCTTGCCGCCCTGAATTCTCGCCATGGCGTATTCTTTCATGTCTTCCCATGTCCTCTCAGCCCATCCGAGGACGGCAAACATGTGGAGGGATTTGCCGGCGAGGCGCGACTTCATGACATCAAAGGCTCCATTCACCGGGCTCACCCGGTATCTGTCGGGGATCCTGTAATTCTCGAAATGCATCTGCACGTTTGTCACGAGTTCGTTGCCCATCATATCATTTACGCGGGCGACCGACCACCCCGGCAGGCGTGTGTCGATGACGAACTGAGTCACGGATTTGGTGATGGGACCTTTGGGATCTGTCCGTGCCATGACCGTGAGATAATTAGAAACACCTCCGGCGGTACAGAACATCTTGTCCCCGTTAAAGACCCATTCGTCTTTCTCTTTACGCGCCAAATACTGGCCTGTTGCTCCTGGCTCGTCATAGGGCATGAGGAAATCACTCCCGCTGTTCGGCTCAGTGATGGAAGCTCCCATCATGGTCTTCTTGTCTTTCATGAAATCGTCCAGCACCTCTTTTGCGATGTCTTTGGGCGCGTATGCGAAAGCGGCGAGCTGTTTCCACGTTATAGTCATGAGTCTGCCGAACTGGCCGCCCATATACCCGGCCATCTCGGCCATGGCACCCTGGGCGAGATGATCTTCTTCGTAGCCTCCGCCGCCGTATTCGGCCGGGGCCGTTATTTGCCTCAGTCCCGCATCATGTGCTTTGGCAACTAAATCCCATGGCATGCGGGCCCTCAGGTCCGCGCTCGTGGCATTTGCCGGGATTGTCTGATCTGCGATCTCATTCAAGGTTTTGAGGTCAACTTCCCTCGTGCAGAAATCCTTCATGAGCATGGCCAGACTTTTTTGTTCCTCGTTTAGGTAAGGCAGGTTAAAATCTATCATGCGCGCGATCCTCCCTTTTTGCTAAGTTTTTCCTGATATGAGGCAAGAAGTATGCCATGAGTCGAGGTTATCATAAAGTTATTGCCTCTCACAACGTTATAATCATCTGAAATGAAAAGCCAAAATAGGTCCACGGTACAGAGCACTCTCTCGAAGCTCGACTGCTTTGTCTCGAACCGGCGTTCGGACGACGGGATAATAATCGTGATATTTAGTCATTAATCATGAAATATTGCCATTGTGACCCGGTTCATTCCTGACGTTGCTCTGTGGAAAGAGGGCTCTCCATCCATATTGTATCACTCCGGATCAGGGCGGAAGAGGAGATGAAGTTCAGTCGCTCAACCGATGCGGGAATCCGGATAAGACGGAGGATCCACATTCTGAACATTAACCTCCAGCGCGTCAATGAAGGACGAAAGAGCCGAGGAATGAGGTGGTGGCCATCAATCTTTTTCAGCATGATGAACGGCGGCAATATTATTTTCTTTGACTTTATTCGGTGACTGTGTCGTATTATCATGTAATTGTTCTTGAGGCGGTCGGGACGAGAGGACATTAAAAGTGAATAGTGACCCGTGCCTGAGATGTAACAGATATCTGCATGCTCTTCATTTGGTGTGCGGACGAAGGGCAGCAAAAACGCAAGAGAAACAGATCGATTGACTTTCTCGTGTTTCGGTATTCACCCAAAAAAAAGACAAAGTCAAGATCAAGAGAAGATACAATGATAAACGAGGAGGAAAAGGAATATGCCGCTTTTTGAAGAGAACAGGGATTACAGCGATTTCAGGAAAGTTGTGAGGAAATTCGTAGCAAAAGAGATAACACCGCATCGGGAAGAGTGGGATAAAGCAGGGATCGTTCCGCGCGAACTGTTCCTGAAAATGGGTAAGCAGGGCTTCTTGTGTCCATGGCTTCCCGAAGAGTACGGCGGGATGGATGTGGACGCCCGCTATTCTCTTCTCATAGTGAACGAGGAACTGGCCTGGGGAGACGGATTCAGCGTGGGGGCGCCCCTCCACAGCGACGTCGCAGCGCCGTATCTGTTCTCATATGGAACAGAGGAGCTGAAAAAGAGGATACTGCCAAAGGCCGCATCAGGAGAGACCATACTGGCCATCGGCCTTACCGAACCCGACGCAGGGTCGGACCTTGCATCGATTCGCACACGGGCGGTAAAGGATGGTGACCATTATATCATTAACGGTCAGAAGACCTTCATAACGAACGGCATAAATACTGACCTTGTCATTGCTGCGTGCAAGATAGAATCACCCACGGGTCAGAAGGGTATCAGCATGATTGCAATAGACGGCGACACACCCGGGTTTACCCGGCGAAAGCTTCATAAGCTGGGCCAGGACTCCCAGGATACGGCGGAGCTCGCGTTTGAGGATTGCAAAGTGCCGGCGAGTAACCTTCTCGGTGAGGAAGGAAAAGGCTTCAAATATATGATGGAGAAGCTTGCCAGAGAGCGGCTTGAGGTGTGCGTTAAATGTCAGGCCATGGCGGAATTGGCTTTTAAAGAGGGCCTTGAATACGCAAAGGTGAGGGAAGCCTTCAAAAAACCCATCGGCGATTTCCAGCATAACGCCTTCAAGCTTGCCGAGATGGCAACCGATATTGAAGTGGGTCGCACCTTTCTGGAAACACTTGTGGCCGAGTACGTGAGAGGTGAGAATATAGACCCCAAGAGGGTCTCCATGGCAAAGGCATTCCTTGGTGAGATGGTGAACCGTGTTGCCTATCAGGCGCTGCAGCTTCACGGCGGATACGGGTATATGGAAGAATACCGGATCAGCAGGATTTACCGGGATGTGCGGGCCTTGTCGATCCTTGCAGGCACCACGGAGATTATGAAGCTCATTATTGCCCGAAACCTGGGATTGAACCCGTAAAAACCGGTGCGGGGACAGACAGATAGACGCCAGAAATCGGGCATTTGACACACTGCGATGCACATACTGGTCGTATGGACCTTGGATTCTCTCAGCTGAGCTACCAATGGGATCCACGCGCAAAGAACGGCGCTAAAGGCTAAACCGCAGTCGAAGCTTCTTTTATTGCAGGTTGTGTTTTTTTGCCCAGACAGACACATGTACGGGGCTTTCAAGCACCTCCACGCCTGCTGCCTCGAGCGCCTCTTGTTTACCGCCGACCGAACCTGATGCGCCACGCACAATAGCCCCGGCGTGGCCCATCCGTTTACCCTGTGGAGAGTGACGTCCGGCGATGTACGCGGCCACCGGTTTGGTCATCTTTCTCGAGATGAAGCCTGCGGCTTTCTCTTCCTGCTCTCCGCCCACTTCTCCGACGACGATCACCGCGTCGGTGCCCTCGTCTTCCTCAAAGAGCTCGAGGATGTCCGCGAGGTTTCTTAAGACCACGGGATCGGCGCCCATGCCGACCACGGTACTCTGACCCACATGGTTTTCTGAGAGGATGCCGGCGAATTCATAGGAGAGGGTACCGCTTCGTGAGATGATGCCCACCCTGCCGGGTGCAAAGAGTGAGGCTGGCATGATGCCCATTTTTCCTTTTCCAGGCACGAGGATTCCTGGGGTCGTGGGCCCCAGCGCAAATACGCCTTTCTCAATAGCGTAATTGCGCATCTTTACCACATCCTTTACAGGAATATGTTCGGGAACAATGACGATGAGCTTAATCCCGGCGTCTATGGTTTCGAGAAAGGCATCGAGGACGAAGGCCGCGGGGACGAAGAAAACAGACGCGTTAGCCCCCGTGTCCTTTACCGCCTCCATGACGCTGTCGAATACAGGCACCCCCTCGACTATGGAGCCGCCTTTGCCCGGGGTTACGCCTCCGACCACCTTTGTTCCATAGTCGAGCATCCAGTGCGTCTGGGTGCTTCCGATACGGCCTGTTATGCCCTGCACAATCACTCGGGTTGAATCATCAATCAATATGCTCATTATTAAACCTCTCCGACAAGTTCGTATAGACGCTGCACAGCCTTCTCTGTGGCCGCTTCGGTGACCACGTGCACTCCGCCGGACCGGAATATCTCCCAGGTCTCCTGCTCCCTGTTTCCGAGCGCTTTGGCAACGATGGGAATTTTCAGACCATGCTCCTCAATGTAGCGAACAACCCCTTTTGCTCCTTCATGGATGGGGTTGATGCCGCCATATACGTTGATGAATATGGCCTTAAGTCCTGGTTTCATCATGACGAGTTCCATGCAACGGTAAAGCAGATCGGCGGTAATACCTCCTCCCGTCTCAAGGAAATTGGCCGGTCTCATCTTTTCGCCGATGATATCCATGGAGGCCATGCCGAGGCCGGCGCCGGATGAGATGATGCCAATATCTCCGTCGAGGTCCACATAAGTCACCCCGATCTCTCTGCCTCGGCGCTCAAGCGGATTCTCGATCCGGTCCACGCGATCCGGTAAGGGGAAGCGGATTCTCGATAGCGCCGAATCGTCCACCTCCAAAACAGCGTCAACGGCGAGCAGTCTGCCACTCGTTAGCACAGCCAGTGGATTTATCTCGGCAATGAGCGCCTCGTAGCGTTCCGCCACATTGTATAGTTGGCCGATCACATCTGTCCACGAGGTGATAAGCTGCTGCTTGAGACCGAGCATCTTGAGGAGTGTGCGTGCCCGATATGGATAGTAGCCGAAGGATGGTTCGATGTGAATTGCCGCAATCTTTTCCGGAGATGTCCTTGCCGTCTCCTCGATGAGCACGCCCCCCTCGGTGCTGACAACGATCACCGGTTTGCCCGAATATCCGTCTACGGTTATACCGAGGTACAACTCCTGCGCGATCTCGACTTTTTCACAGACGAGGATCTTGTGCACGGGAAATCCCTTTATGTCCGAGCCGAGAAGCGATTCGGCGACTTCCTTTAACTGATCAGGGGTGGAAGCGATTTTGATCCCGCCGGAAAGGCCGCGTCCCCCAACGAGGACCTGCGCCTTGAGCATGACGGGATAACCTATTTCTCCTGCTATGTGAAGGGCCTCGTGCATGGTCCCTGCCACCCCCCGGCGGGGGACCGGAATGCCGTTCTCTTCAAAGATGTCTAATGCCTCATATTCGTGCAGTCTCATGGTAACACCCGTTCCTTGTTCAATGATGATTTTAAGGGCGCATGTGGAGCTCGTATTCACATACCCGGTGAATTATAAAATCCGAGGGGCAATAAGTCAATGGTAAAATTATATATCCAATTATATTGTAAATTATCGGTGGGGTTAAGAGAGCAGGCGGCTACTGTTTCAGGTACTGTTGATATAAGAGGCCGTACAGATCATAAGTGCGGAAGTATTAGGCGATGATCTACGCATGGCTCTCAGGGAGTGAAGCACGGCGACCGAGGTACGCCGAAGCGCCCGCCAAAATAGTTTATGATAATTAAAAAAATAAATTGCATTTGTGATTTAATTGATGTAGACTGATTCCATGACAGAGCGAAAAACCTCAAAAACAACAAAGCAGAAGGAAGACTCCAGCCAGATTGCCTATCACAAGATTCGCCACATGCTTTACAACAAGGAACTGGTGCCCGGCCAAAGAATCGCATACAGGGACCTTGCTGAGAAGCTTGAGCTGAGTCCGACCCCGATTATTCAGGCCCTTAAATGGCTTGAACTCCAGGGGTTCGTCCAGCACGAGCCGAACCGGGGCTATTCCATGGCGCCATTCAGTATCAAGGAGATTGAAGAACTCTACGAACTGAGGGAGCTTGTTGAGCCGTCGCTCATCGCTGCCACGATCCAGCGTATCGACAAGAAAGGTCTCGGGGAACTTAAACTCGCGCTTGAGGCCCATCTTTCGGCCGAAAGAGAGTTTTACCTGAAAGAACGGCTCTTCAAAAACAGGGAGTTTCACATGACCCTTGCCTCGTTATCGGGGAAGGGGACCCAGGTACGCCTGTTACAAAACGTATTTGATATGTTGTTTCTCAAGTACGGAGGCAACTACTTCCCTATGGCTTCATTAAAATCGACCGATCAGGCGCATCAGGAGATATATGATGCCGTGGCGCTGCGCAGTCTTGAAAGGGCAAGGACGGTGCTCAAGAACCACCTGACGAATGTAAAGGTGCAGGTCATGTCGAGCATCAGGAAAATGCTGGCGGAACAGGAACGGACCGAGTTCTAAACTCACGCAAAATTTATCTTACGGTAAGGAGGTTCAGGATGGGTGTCAAAACAAAAGAAGAATATATCGAGTCGATCAGGGCGCTCAAGCCCACCGCATACATGTTCGGGAAACGGATCGAAAGCGTGGTGGACAATCCACGTATTCGGGCCGGCATTGAGGCCACGGCGGCGACATATGAACTGGCCAATATGCCTGAGAACCGTGATCTCATGGTCACCATGAGTCCTCTCATTAACGAACCGGTGAGCCGATTTACCCTGCCGCCGGCGAGTATTGAAGACCTGGTGGCACGGGTGAAGGTCAACCGGAAGGTTGCTAACTATGTGGGCACATGCCATCAGCGGTGTACGGGCCTGGACTGCTTGTCCAGTCTCGCTATTGTGACCTACGATATCGATCAGAAGTACGGAACCAATTACAATAAAAATTTCCTGGAATTTCTTAAACACATGCAGAAAAATGACCTGACCGGCAATGCCGGCGTCACCGATGTGAAGGGTGATCGTTCGCTCAATCCGAACGAGCAGGTGGATAAAGACATGTTTCTCCGTGTAGTTGAAAAGCGAAACGATGGAATCGTCGTGCGCGGGGCCAAATCACATCAAACCGGCTCGCTTTCCTCGCACGAAATCATCGTGCTTCCCACCCGGGCCATGGGCAAGGCTGATACCGATTACTCCGTGTCTTTCGCCGTGCCCGCTGACACCAAAGGTTTGATACACGTGGTGGGAAGATCTACCCTTGACATGCGGGAGCTCGATGGCTGCGATATCGGCAATGTCTACTATTCGAAATACTGTCCCACACTCATCTTCGACGACGTTTTTGTCCCGTGGGAGAGGGTCTTCATGTGCGGCGAAACGGAATTTGCATCTGATATGGTTGTTAAGTTCTCCTCGCTTCATCGCCAGAGCCATGGCGGGTGCAAATCAGGGAAGATCGATTGCATGATCGGTACGGCCCTCACCATGATGGACTACAACGGAACCAGCATGGCCGGCCACCTGAAACAAAAGGTTATCGATATGATTCACCGTGCCGAAACGCTCTATGGGTGTTGCCTCGCCTCTTCTTACGAAGGGAAAAAGCAACCTTCAGGCACATATTTCATCGATACCGTGCTTGCCAATGCCTCCAAGCTTCACGAGGGTAAGGAGATGGCCGAGGCCACGAGGCTGATGGTCGATGCGTGCGGCGGGTATGTGGCCGATCTGCCCTCTGACAGGGATTTCGAGAACCCGGAGGTGGGCGATCTGCTCAAAAAGTATCTCAAGGGTGTTGATAGCGTCCCGGTGGAGAGCCGTGTTAAGATGTACCGGCTGGCAGAGAAGCTGGCTCTGGAGAGCGCCGACACAATCTCCGATATTCACGGCGGCGGGTCTCCCGAAGCGCACCGGGTTACAATCTTCCGGGAAACCGATACGGAAGGTAAGAAACGCGCTGCCAAAAGGCTGGCCGGAATCAAAAACTGATCCAGTGGAATCTGACTAAAGTCCCATAGAAAAAGGGGCAGCTAAGGGCTGCCTCTTTCTTTGTCACATACACCCCGAAATTCGGCACTATGACACAACGTTGCGCACCAACGGATAAGACTGTCCGGTCTCGGTGTCCGGGCGGCAGACAACGCAGATGTGGGCCGTGTGCCAGAGGCGAGAGCGGAAAATAGTTCTAAAGTGAATCGAAGGACCTGCCGAAAATCTTGTATGGCATACCGCTTGGGGTTGTGTGTTGGAGGAGGACATCTCTCGATAACGTTGTGTGCTCGATGCGGTGTGATAATTCAGATTTCGAGAGGGAGGAGCTAAGATGAGACTGTTCACGGACGTGAAAATCGGCAAGAGGCTGGCCATAGGATTCGGCATCACACTTGGTTTGATGGCGATAAACGTGATGGCTGGGATATATTACCTTGGTAACATGACGGGTAAGCTTGAACATATCGTACAGGTGAACTGTGCGAAACAAAAACTGTCGCACGATATGCGTACGGCCTTCGCCGATGTGACTTATTTGACAGGAGAACTTGTAGTCACAGAAGACAACGGGGCGAGAGAACAGGTGAAAAATAAAATTAGCGAGGTGCGGGCGGCTTACAATGCGGCCATCGAGAACCTTGAGAAACTCGAGGAGAACGCGGAAGGAAAGAATCTTATCGCAAAGCTCAAACAGGAGGCTGCGAACGGCAGGGAAGCTAACAACAGCGCCATTGAACTTGCCATGGCCGGCAACATGAAGGAGGCGTCTGCGAAATATGCAGAGGCAACGAAAAGCGCGCATGCCTACCTCGACGCCGCTGATGAGGTGGTCCGTTACGAGGAAAAACGGATCCAATTGAGGGGCGAGGAAGCAAAAAGAGGCGCATTTACCGCTCGCCTTATCTTTATTGCACTTGGCGTGATCAACCTTCTCATTGGCATGTTCTTTTCTCGCGCTATAACCAAGAGTATTGCGATTCCGATCATTCGTTCTTCTTCACATATTGATCTCATGGCAAAGGGCGACTTTTCGATAATGGTTTCCGAGGGCGCTATGCAGAGAAAGGATGAAATGGGTGTTTTTGCGAGATCCATGCATGCCATGAATTCGGAACTCGGACAGATACTCAAAGAGGTCATGTCATCGGCATCGAACGTGGCGGCGGCGAGCACTCAGTTAAGCACATCGGCAGAGAAGTTGTCTAAAGGGGCCACCGAGCAGGTGGAAAGGGCTACCCAGGTTGCGACCGCATCCACCGAGATGAATCAGACCTCAGAAGATATCGCTAAGAATTCAAATCATGTTGCAGAGTCGGCGAGTGAGGCGGTAAAAGTGGCAAAAGGCGGACAGGAGGTTGTGGCCCAGGCGATCCGGGAAGTGAACATCATCGCTCAAACCGTGGAGACCGCATCGGGGTTTATGAAAGAGCTTGGAATACAGTCGGAGAAAATAGGGGATATCGTGACCGTGATCAATGAGATAGCGGACCAGACCAACCTCCTTGCCCTGAACGCGGCCATTGAGGCGGCGCGTGCCGGTGAACACGGAAGGGGATTCGCTGTCGTGGCCGACGAAGTGAGAAAGCTGGCGGAGAGAACATCTGCTTCCACAACGGAGATTGTGAACATGATAAATGCCATACGGGAAGGTATAGAAAAGACCGTAGACTCCATGGACAGGGCCAAGGACAATGTGGCCACCGGAGTCGAATTTTCTTCGCAGGCGCAGTCAGCGCTGGAAGACATCATTAAGAGCATAGACAGCTTATACAGTGGTTTCCATCAGATAGCCTCGGCCATCGAAGAGATGAATGCAACGACTGAGGAGATCACCCGCGACATTAACGATATTTCGGATGTAACCAAAGAGGCATTCCACTCCTCTGAAGAGATATTTGGGGCTGCTACCGGACTATCGGGGTCAGCAAGGAGTCTTGAAAAGGTGGTACAGGAATTCAAGGTGTGACCAGGACCGGGGTCGCACAATAAGATCAGTCCCCCGACGGGGATCGGGTCGCTACGACGCAACGGATCCCGTCGCCGGCGGTTCCCGGTTTAAAGCATCCGTTATCCGAAACACACAAGGATGGGGTGGTCTCGCCTGACTGCCAGCGCGCCACAATGCCCGGTTCGCGGATGAGTGGTCTGCAAAGCGCCACGTAATCGGCCACACCACGCGCCACCAGCCTTTCTGCCGTCTCGTACGTCCGTATGCCGCCTACCAGCACGAGCGGCATGTCAATCCTTTCTTTGTACCGGCTGGCGGCAGTTTCGTAGTAGGCTTCCGGCTCTTCGGATCCCGGCTTTCCGGGCCGGGACGGATTTCGGTTGCCCGACATAACGGTACCGCCGCTCATCTCAATCGCATCCAGTCCGTTTTCCTGAAGCAGTGCTGCCGCACGGACCATCTCTTCCACGGTGAGCCCATCGGGCAAGAAATCCTCACAATTCAGCTTAGCAAGGATGGGGAAATTCTGACCCACCGCCTGGCGTATTGCGTGAACGACCTCGAGGATAAGCCGTGTCCTGTTTTCGATGCTTCCGCCGTATGCATCCGTTCGTTTGTTGAAATAGGGCGAGAGAAACTGGCTTAAGAGATATCCATGGGCCGCATGAATCTGAACCCCGTCAAAGCCGGCCGTCTTAGCGCGAGACGCGGCGCTCGCGAATGCCTTGACCACCTTCTTGATCTCATCCTGCGTCATGGCTCGTCCGATGAGGCCGGATTTCCTTTGTACCGGCCATGCGCCTACTGGGTCAGAACCGATAAGGTGCTCGGGGGCGAGTGCCCCTGCATGGGCGAGTTGCATGACGAGTTTTCCTCCCGAATCGTGGATAGCGCCTGTCATCCGGGTAAGGCCGTGGATCAGGTCATCCGAATAGACCCCGAGTTGCCAGGGTGCCGCCTGCCCTTCTCGACTTACATAGGCGTGACCTGTAATAATAAGTCCCACGCCCCCGCGGGCCAGCTCCGAGGACATGTCGATCAACCGTCGGGTAACTGCACCGTCTTTGTCTGCCAGCCCCTCCCATGTGGCCGAACGCACGAAGCGATTAGCGACCGTCAGATGTTTGAGGGATGTCGATTCAAAGAGGCTTGACATGCCTTCTCCTCCTTTTCTTCCGTAAGAACGATGCATTTCAGAGCAATGAACCGGAAGGTCAAATCACCTTGCGCCATGGCTTCCATTTCATGGACAGAGACTCAGCAACGGCAGCATGGGTAAGGTCGCCGTTGACGAGATTGATTCCCGATGCGAGCGCGTTGTTCTCCGCTGAAGCCTTTTCTATGCCTTTTGTCGCAATGGCCTGCAGGTAGGGGAAGGTAGCGTTTGTCAATGCGAATGTCGAGGTTCGCGGTACCGCCGCGGGAATGTTGGGCACGGCATAGTGAAGAACGCCGTACAGGGAATAAACAGGCTCACTATGGGTAGTGGGCCGTATTGTTTCGATGCATCCCCCCTGGTCTACAGAGACATCGATGATCACCGCGCCTGGTTTCATGCGGGAGACCATCTGTTCGGTGACCAGCATGGGTGCCCGCGCGCCGGCGATGAGCACGGCCCCTATGAGGACGTCGGCGTATACAATGGCCTTCTGAATGGCATAGGGGGTGGAATAGATGGTAGTGATATTACCGTGCATAACATCATCGACGTACTTCAGTCTTTCATGAGAGATGTCGAAGACGGTGACGTGAGCACCAAGGCCGGCAGCTATTTTGGCTGCATTGAGTCCCACGATACCGCAACCGAGGATGATTACCTCGGCAGGAGGCACCCCCGGCACCCCGCTTAAGAGTATGCCGCGTCCCTTATAGTCGGTTTCGAGGAAACGCATCGCGACCTGGACGGACATGCGTCCGGCCACCTCGCTCATAGGTACGAGGAGCGGTAGTCTTCCTTCGCCGTCCTCAACCGTTTCGTAAGCGATTGCGATAATTCTTCTGTCAAGGAGGGCCCTGGTCAGGGACTCGGAAGACGCAAGATGGAGGTAGGTGAACAGGATTTGGCCCGGTCTCAAAAGGGGCCATTCTCTTTCGAGGGGTTCTTTGACCTTTACGATGAGATCCGATTGATCGAACGTTTGCTTGCTTGAAGATAGAATTTGCGCCCCTTCGCGGGCATAGTCATCGTCGGTAAGGCCGCTAGCCTCACCTGCACCCTTTTCGATGAGAACCGTATGTCCCTGCCCCACAAGGGCATGAGCGCCGGCGGGGGTCAGGGCAACCCTGTTTTCTCCCTCCTTGATTTCCTTGGGCACGCCGATGATCATGGAAACTCCTCACGCAATGAAAAAGAGATGGCGAAAAAGACGCCCTTATGATCCTTCACACAAAAGATAAGCATTCGCTGTCCTTTCTGCCGCTCGGACCGTTTTTTTTAGTAGTCTTCTTCTTTGAACTCTCGCGTGATGAGGTCCTTCAGGGAGGCCTGGATATCTTTTCCCTCGTATAGGATGTGAAAAAGCTCCTCTGCAATGGGCATTTCAATGCCCATTTTTTTTGACAGGTTATAGGTGGCGTTGACGGTGTAATAACCTTCTACTACGCTTCTCTGACTTTCGATAATATCCTGCGCCGCCCTTCCTTTCGTAAGCTCAAGGCCGAAGGAACGGTTTCTGCTCAAGTTGCCGTAACATGTGAGAATCAAGTCGCCGATGCCTGACAGACCCATGAAGGTCGGCTCTTTCGCGCCCAAAGCCTTTCCCAGCCTCTTCATTTCCGCAAGGGCGCGCGTGACGAAGGCCGCCTGCGTGTTTGTCCCGAAACGCAGGCCTTCGATAATGCCCGCGCCTATGGCCATGACGTTTTTGAGAGCGCCGCCGAGCTCCACCCCTTTGATATCCTCAGTGGTGTAAACCCTGAAGTTCTCGTTGTGGATCAGTTGCTGAAAATAGCGCGCCAGTTCCTTGTCACTGGATGCCACCACAGTGGCGGTAAAAGAGCCTTCCGCCACTTCTTTTGCGAAAGAAGGACCCGACAAAACGGCGATGCGTTCCGGGCCGCATCCGAGCACCTGTTGGACAACTTCACTCATGTTGAGGAAGGTATCTGTCTCGATGCCCTTGGTGAGGATGAGAATCCGTTTTGACCTCATCTCAGGGGCTATCTGTCGAACGGTTGCCCTCAGCGCAAACGACGGCACGGTAATGATGATGTCATCACCCTGCATGACCGCGTCTTTGAGACCATCGGTGAACTCAAGCGCGTCCGGCAGGGCGTATCCCGGCAAATAATACGTGTTTTCTCTTTTCTGCCTCAGGATGGCGGGCAGTTCCTGCTCATATGCCCATAACAGAGCGTTTCTACCTGTCCGGACGAGGTGAATGGCAAACGATGTGCCCCATGCCCCGGCGCCGATAACCGCTATGCTCATTCATCTTCACCGATGATGGCCACGCCGCTGATCGCTTCTCCTTCTCGAAGGTCCATGAGCTTTACGCCGAGACCGCCTCTTCCCTGAACGGGTATGTCATGAGACCTGAACCGGATCGTCCGGCCAGTATCGGTAACCAGAATCACGTCGTCACTGTCGCCCAATCGCTTGAGACCGACTACTTCGCCATTTTTCGCGCCGCAACGCACGTTGATGATGCCCGAACCGCCTCGTGCCTGTATCCTGTAGGTGGCGCAAGGAGCGCGTTTTCCGTAGCCCTTCTGGGTGACCGTGAAAACCGTGCAGCTCTTGTTGACAATTTCAACGCCCACAACTTCGTCATTCTGCTTTTTCAGGCGAATGCCCCTTACCCCGTATGCCGTTCTTCCCATGGGCCGTATCTGTGTCTCCTCGAACCTGACTGATTGCCCTTTCTTGGTGGCGAGTATGATCTCTTCATTTCCAACGGTTTCCAGAACGCCGATAAGGCTGTCATCATCGGGAAGGGTGATGGCTTTAATGCCGCTCGACCGGATGTTCTTCAAAAGATCCAGACCGAGCCTCTTTACATGACCTTTTTTTGTGGCGAAAAACAGATATCTGTCGGGCGAAAATTCTTTCACGTGGGCCATAGCGGTGATCCGTTCATCTTTCTCCACTTTGATAAGGTTGACGATGGGCTTTCCCTTGGCCGTCAGCGTGGCGTCGGGGATTGCGTGCACCCTCACTACGTGAACTTTTCCCGTATTGGTAAAGAAGAGGATGTAGGAGTGAGTGGAGGCGATATAGAGGTGGTCCACGAAATCTTCCTCACGAACCACGATGCCGATCTTCCCTTTGCCTCCTCGAATCTGGCTTTTGTACTGGTCGAGGGACGTCCTCTTGGCGTATCCTTTATAGGTTACAGTTACTACGACTTCTTCCTCCTTGATCATGTCTTCAAGTGAAATATCGGGCAGTTCATCAACGATCTCGGTAAGCCTTTTGTCGCCGTATTTGTCCTTTATTTCCACGAGTTCCTTTTTTACGATATCGAGAAGCAGGGTCTCGCTCTCGAGGATCAACCTAAGCCTCTTGATCTCTTCGGTTGTATTCTTGTGGTCTTCGAGTATTTTGTCCCTCTCCATTGATGTGAGTCTCTGGAGACGCATCTCAAGGATGTTGGTGGCCTGCTTCTCGGAAAAAGAAAAACGGGCCATGAGAGATTCTCGCGCGTCCGCCGTGTTTTTGGCCTTTTTGATCAGGGCGATAACTTCATCGATGTGGTCAAGGGCTATTTTGAGTCCTTCCAGGAGATGGAGCCTGTCCAGTGCTTTGTTGAGCTCGAAGGTAGATCTCTTTGTCACGATTTCCTTGCGGAAATTGACAAACTCCCTGATGATCTCCTTAAGGTTGAGATAACGCGGCTCATTATTGACAATGGTAAGCAGGATGATGCCGAAGGTGGTCTGAAGCTGCGTGTGTTTGTAAAGCTTGTTGAGAATAGGGATAGCTATCTCCCCCTTTTTTAGCTCGATGACGATACGCATGCCCTCTCTATTGGATTCGTCTTTGATGTTCGAGATTCCCTCAATCTTTTTCTCGTTGATCAGCTCGACAATGCTCTCGATGAGACGCGCCTTGTTGACCTGGTATGGTATCTCCGTGACCACGATTGCTTCCCTGCCGTCCTTCTTGTGCTGTTCTATTGACGCTTTGGCCCTGAGCGTTATATGGCCACGCCCGGTCTCGTAAGCATCTCTGATACCCTGCCTTCCATAGATGATGGCCTGCGTAGGGAAATCAGGTCCCGGGATAATGTCGATCAACTCGCCTATCGTGATGTTCGGATTATTGATATAGGCCACAATGCCCTGTATTACTTCGCTCAGATTGTGAGGGGGTATGTTTGTTGCCATGCCCACGGCGATGCCCGAAGAACCGTTGATCAGGAGATTAGGTATCTTGGCGGGTAAGACCGCGGGTTCGACGAGGGAGTCGTCATAATTGGCCCTGAAAGTCACGGTCTCCTTTTCGATGTCCTTGAGCACCTCTTCGGCTATCCTTGAGAGCCTGATTTCCGTGTACCTCATGGCGGCAGGGGCGTCCCCGTCAACGGAGCCGAAGTTTCCCTGTCCATCGATCAAGGGATATCTCAGCGAGAAATCCTGTACCATACGGGTGATGGCGTCATAGACC
>Ga0335069_10000578_pt1 | contig 61674 bp, 51 predicted proteins | sample Lox_Sample_11_FD_206714 | JGI IMG/M metagenome (GOLD analysis project Ga0335069, IMG submission 206714) | Soil microbial communities from Loxahatchee National Wildlife Refuge, Florida, United States - Lox_Sample_1.1 | ecosystem: Environmental > Terrestrial > Soil > Wetlands | place: USA... | reverse complement strand
GTTGCCAAACGAGTGTTGAAGGCCTTTCGCTCATTTGCTGACGAGGAGGTACTGTGTATTCCTGCCGATGTCGCAAGAGCAAATCTTGAAATTGCCTCGGGAGAAATGATAACCTCAAAATGGGGAAAACTGAAAAGACTGATCAATAGGCATGGCGCTTATATACCTCGTTCAAAGGTCGAGAAGAACGACAAATGGTTACAGATTGTACCGATCTGTGTTCTGCGACACGACAAAACGTTCCTTACCAACCAGCGCCACGAACCGGGTGAATCGCTCCATGACACGCTAGCGAATTGGGCAGGTGGGCATGTCCGTGCGCAAGATCAGGTTGGTGCACAATCTAAATGGTCGAGCGTTGAGGTCGGGTTGCGGCGGGAATTGAAGGAAGAATTGGCGCTTGTGAATTTGTCGCATCTGCAGCCTATTGGCCTAGTGCACGGCACCGAAGATGCGCGCGCTGCTCGGCACCTTGGAATAGTATTTCAGGGGGAACTTAGCGACGAGAAGGTAGCTGCCAGTCTCAGCGATAAGGTAATCAAGGAGAGGCCTGATAGGTACGTAAGAACGAAATGGATGTATGCTGATCAGTTGCGCGACTTGGCCGCAGCCCAAAAAGATTGGTCCAAGGCCATCACTGCGCGTCTGTTGCCCATTGGGTAAACAGCGACGGATCCCTCCGCGCTGAAATATCCGAGACGAGGCTGAGCCGCGCGCCGTAGAGTCGCAACACAGTATTCATAGCGGATGCGTTGACTTTGCGCCGACGCATCCAAGAAAATCCCTGCGATGGCGCTCGAAGGCTTCACCATCGTTGACGCCGACGGGCATGTTACCGAGCCCGCCTCGCTTTACGTCTCGCACATCGATCCGACATTCCGCTCGCGCTCCGAAGAACTCCTCGCGCGTGCCGGCAAGGGCAACCTCGCGATCATCTCCGCGCTCGTTCCGGGATGGCGCAGCGCAGCGCGCCCGCTAGGCGAAGCCGACGAGGTTCCCGGGCTCGAAAAATTGCCTTCGGGCAAAAATCATCCGCTCGCTTCTCCGCATGGCGGCTACTCGGCGAAAGATCGCATCGTCGACATGGACAAGGAGGGAATCGATGTCGCGGTATGTTTCGCGACCGTCGCAACCTCCGCGATCGCCGAAAGCGATCCTGCCTTCGAGGCCGCTCTCGCGCGCGCCTACAATCGATGGATCGGCGAGTACTGCGCGGCCGCGCCCGATCGCATCAAGGCGGTGGGAATCGTGCCGCAGCGCGACATGGCGCGATGCGTTGCCGAAGTGGAATACCTTGCGCGCGAACCGTGGTGCGTGGGCGTGATGACGTTCGGCAATCTCGATGCGATGCTCGCCGACCATCCGTATTTCGATCCGTTTTACTCTGCGATGCAGAACGCCGATCTCCCCGTGTGCTTCCACGGCGGGACCGATCGTCCGCCTTATGCGCCCGGGCGCGCCGAGGTCGGAAATAACATGTTCCTGATGCATCTCACGGGACACGTGTGGCATCAGATGCGCGCGATGGCTGCGGCGGTCGGGGGCGGACTCTTCGATCGCTATCCGAAGCTGCGGTTCGGATTTTTCGAAGGCGGAATTTCTTGGGTCGGATGGTGGGCCGAACGGATGGACGCGCACTATGAGCACTTCGCGCGCCATACTCCTCATCTGAAATCCAAGCCGTCAGATGTGATGCGCGGCGGTCGATGCTTTTTCACGTTCGATCCGGACGAGGATCTCCTGCCCGAGATGATGAGTGAGTTGGGCGTGAGCCGGCTGATGTGGGCCAGCGACTATCCGCACTTCGACGCGCGTTTTCCCGACGCCGCGGAACTCATCGTGCGCCATACTCGACTCGATGAGCGTCAGAAGCGCGTACTCCTTCAGACCAACGCACAGCGGTTCTTTACGCGCTTGCGATGAACGCGGCGGATCTCTACACCTTGAATCGAATGTGGATGATGTCGCCGTCGCGCATGATGTAATCGCGCCCCTCCAGCCGCAGCTTTCCCGCCTCCTTCACTTTCGCATCGGATTTGAGCGCTGCGAAATCCTCGTAGCCGACGACCTCGGCGCGGATGAATCCGCGCGCGATATCCGTATGGATGCGCGCCGCAGCGTCGAGCGCCGTCGCCCCTCGCGCGAGCGACCACGCGTGCGCTTCGGGCTCGCCGGCGGTGTAAAACGTCATCAATCCCAGGTGATTGTAGAGTGCAGTGATCAGGCGGTCGCGCGCGGGAGCTTCGAGGCCGGCCGCTTCAAGCATCTCCTTCTGACCCGCGGCGTCGAGTTCCCACAATTCCGATTCGAACGCCGCCGCGAGTCTGAAAACCTCGAGACCGCGCGCTCGCAACGCCTCGTGCTCGGCATCGGTGATTTCTGCCGCCGCGCGTTCCATCTCGCAGTTGATAACGACCAACGCCGGCTTGCGCGACAAAAATCCGAAACTCGAAAACGCCTGAATCTCCTGCGCAGTCATATCCATCGTGCGCAGCGCTCTGCCCTCCTCGATCCACTTTAGATACCGCTCGAGCGCGGAGCGCTCGAACTCGCTCGGATTCTTCTCCTTTTTGAGACGATCGAGCCGCCGTTCGATCTGATCGAAGTCGGCGAATGTCAGCTCGCCCTCGATACTCTCCATCGCAGGCACGAGTTCTTTTTGATTTCCAGCGAACTGCGACACGACGATCAGCAGCGCGTCGAGATCGCGCACCAGCGGCAACAGACTCGGATCGAGCGCAGCGCCCTCTTTCTGCTCCTTGGGGTTCGGTGCGAAATCGAACACCGTCAATTCCACGGGAACCTTCTTTTTCGAGCCGTAGGTCGCCTCGAGAAAATCCAATCGCGGGTCCGCGACCTTGATCTGTCCGGGACGTCCGCGCCCTTTCCCCTCGGCTGCTCCCGGAATCGGAGCGAGTCCGGTCAGCGCGTGAAATACTGTCGATTTGCCGGCGCTGCGAGCGCCGATTATTCCGGTTTTCATCTCGTCGTTGAGTCCGTGGTTCGATTGACGCGCCCATGTGCCGCGCCATCGTGTGAAACGTATCCGACCACAATGACAGAGACGCGAATCTCGCGCATCATCGTCTTTCCGCGCTTTCACGTGTGCCCGATCGCATTCGATTGTGCTAGTGAGCGGTAATCGCGAGGAGACCGCCATATGCCCAAAGCGCCCGAGGATTACCGGATGCGGTATCCGGTCGATTTCGCCGAGATCGACCCCAACGCCCGCCAGAAAAACGTGCAGCTCTACGCGCAGGACCTTGGCAAATCGCGCGGGATTTTGTGGACGCCTCCGCATGGCAAGCCGAAAACCTGCGTCATCATGGCGCATCCGCGCGTCGATTTCGGTCATCACTATTCGATTCCGTTCTGGGTCGATGCGGGCTTTGCCGCGTTCGCGCTCAACACTCGATATCTGAACAACGACGCTACGATGCTTCATGAAAACCTGCTGCTCGACATCGCGGCAGGAATCAAATTTCTGCGCGAAGAGGAAGGTTTCGAGCATATCGTGATGCTCGGCAATTCCGGCGGCGGCTCGCTGTTCTCGTATTATGACGCTCAGGCGCGCACGTCTGCGTCCGAGCGCATCGCGTCGCCGCCCGGGGGCGGACCGCTCGATCTGCGCAAATTCGATTTTCCGACCGCCGACGGGTTCATCGTGCTCGCCGCGCATCCGGGGCAGGGCATCGTCCTGATGTCGTGTCTTGACGCGGCGGTAGTCGACGAAGGCGATCCGTATGCTGTCGATCCCGAGCTCGACATGTACGACGAGTGCAACGGCTTCAAGACGCCTCCCGCCGAGAGCAGCTATTCGAGCGAATTCCTGGCGCGATATCGGATGGCGCAGCGGGCGCGTGTGGCGAGGCTGGACGCGATCGCGCGTCGGCACATCGCGGAGAGCGAGATGGCGCGATCGTCGATGCGCGCGAACGATTTCAAATCCCGTTCGGCTGAGGATCGGCACTATATCGAACGTCGCGCGATGGCGCCGCGGATGATGGTCGTCTATCGCACGCAGGCGAATCCGAATTATCTGGACCTCACCCTTGATCCGTCGGAGCGTGCGGTCGGATCCATAATCTCGCCGCGTCCGGACCTCGCGAACTATGTAGTATTCGGACTCGGACGTGTGATGACCCCCGACGCGTGGCTGTCAACCTGGTCGGGCCTGTCGTCGTATGCGCAAGTATCGGCGAATCTACCGAGGGTGACGATACCCACGCTGATCGTCGGCGCGGCAGCCGATCAGGATATTTTCAATTCGGATATCCGCGCGGAATATGAAGCCTCGGGCGCGAAAGACAAAAGGATTGAGTTCATCGAGGGCGCGGATCACTTTATGCGCGCGGGCGGCATCAAAGCGCACTTGGGTGATCCTCGACCGCGCCTGATGAAGCGACTTGTCCAATGGACTCGCGATCGTTTTCCGCCGTGATCCTGCGAATACGAATGACACGGCGCGACGCCATTTGACCATTCGACTGCGGCGGCTCTAGAGAAAACCGTGATTCCGGAGCGCCGCTTCCCACCCGCGATTTCGTGGGATAGTCTCTTGAATCCGCTGAACCTGGCACAGGGCCACCCTAGCTCAGTCGGTAGAGCAGCTGATTCGTAATCAGCAGGTCGTCGGTTCGAATCCGACGGGTGGCTCCAACAAAAGCTCCAAAACTCCAGCCTATTTTTCCGGGCAAGGCGCTGCCGGTCGGTTTCTAGGTGGCATAAAGGTGGCATTTCCGGGCGCTTCCGTCATCTTCGGTGCAGGCGGCACCGATATTCGAAGTGCCTTACGTTGAAGCCGCTCGGCACGCGGCGAGTATCTACTGCCACCGTTTCGGAGCGGTCTTGAGCCTTTCCACTCCGAGTTCGTCGCACCACCGCTCGAAGCGCGCGCGAGGTACACCACGGTACCTCAGGTCCTCGAGATCCGTTTCGAGCGGAACTGCGTCGACCAGCGTCGCGAGCCTACGATAGAGAAGAGCGTCTTGGCGGCGCGCGACCAGCGAAGCGGCGAGCCGTTGCGCCCCGCGCGGTTTGATTTTCCAACGCTCCGGATCCACTAATCAATTTGCGATAAGATTGCTGCCTCCTTAGGTTGGGGCGCCCTGGTCATGCCCTGCGTTCTGAAGAGACCTAAATACGTTCTAAGAGCCGCGGTCAGAAGTGGAACGACACCTAGGAGGATAAAGACCAGGTCGCCAGGAAGTCGTGCCCACTCCAAAGCCTGCATCAGCGAGGTATGCCCGAACGCCGCACTTCGGGCATGCCAGTAGCCGTTTTGCAAAACATCGTAGAGTTGGAGTATGCCACCTGGAAAAAGATTGCTTATGACCATCAGGGCCAGCCCGAGGTTCAGCCCCCAGAACGAAAGACGTACATACTTTTCTGTGTCGGACCAGCGCGCATCAGGCGTCACTTGGCGGAAAGCGAACACCGCCAGCGCAATGGCAAGCATACCGAAGACTCCCATAAACGCTGCGTGTGCGTGGTTCGGCGTGAGCATTGTTCCAGCTTCGAAGTAGCTTACGATCGGCATATTGATCAGAAACCCGAATACACCGGCACCGATAAAATTCCAAACTCCCACTGCCATCAAAAAATAAAAGGTCCATCGATGCGGAACGCTCACTTCTTCGCCGCAGATTGCGCATCGCTTCCGTGTAAGCCTCACAAAATCCCACGCGTCGAGCGTGAGGATGGTTAGAGGAACGACCTCCATCGCAGAGAACAGGGCGCTCAACGCCATGGTAATCTCCGCCTGACCTGTAAAGTACCAATGATGTCCAGTCCCAATTATCCCGCTGCCGAGGTAGAGCAGTGCGTCGAGGTAGACGACCCGGGACGCGGTCGAGCTAGAGACCATCCCGAGCTGGTAAAAGATGATCGCCACTGCGCATGTCACAAACAATTCGAGGAAGTTCTCGACCCATAGATGGATGATCCAGAATCGCCACAGGTCCACCACAGTGAAGTTAGTGGCCGTACCGTAGAAGAACGCGGGCACGTAAAAGATGGGGATGGTGACTGCGGCGGCGATGAAAAGTCCGGAAAGCTCGCTGGATTCGTGGCCTCTCAGCCGCGGTCGAATCGCGCGGTACAAAAGTACGACCCACACTATGAGGCTTATCGCGAACATCATCTGCCACGCGCGTCCGAGGTCTAGATATTCCCATCCTTGGTCGCCAAACCAGCTCCACCACGGTCCGAGCCATTGGCGCACTCCTGCGAATTCGCCCACCAAACTTCCACCAACTATCAGCATGAGCAGGACGAAAAGGGTGTTTACCCACAAGGTTTGCCCATCTGGTTCCGTACCCCCAATGGACGGGCCTAGGAAAAGTCCACCCGCCACGTACGATGCAGCGATCCAGAAGATTGCCAGTTGCAAGTGCCACGTGCGCAAGACTTGGCTCGGCAGAACTGCCGAAATGTCGATCCCGTAAAAGTTCGCCGGGCTAGCACGATAGTGTGCCGTACCGCCACCGACGAGAGACTGCGCCAAAAACAGAAGCGCTACGATCGCAAAGTACTTGATTGTCGCTCGCTGACTGGACGTCGATGCCCCTGGAAGCATTTTGGGATGCACATGTCCTCGGCGTCCTCGCCAGCCAAGGAAGTCGAAGCGCCCAAAGGCGAACAGTACCGCCGCCGTCGCGCCGAGCAAAGTGATGAGACTGAGTGCGCTCCAGAGTACAGCGCCAGTGGTCGGCGTGTTGCCGACCTCTGGGTCGTAGGGAAAGTTGTTGGTGTATGAATAGTTGCGGCCGGGCCGATCTGCGACCGAAGCCCACGCCGTCCATGCAAAGAACGATGTCAACTGACGAAGCTGCTCCAGATCTCTGATATAATGTACAGGGAGACGGGCATCGCTCTTGGGAGTGCTGAAATATTGCGCCCACAAGCCGATTTGCCGCTTGTAAGATTGGACCTCCACCTCGCTAAAGGTGAGCGTTTTGGAGACTGGATCGTATCGATTCCGTTTCAGAAGCTTCTGTACTTCAGCGTTGACGACGAATCGCTCGCCCGGCGCGAGCGCCGCGGGCAGCACGAAACCATAGCCCTGAGCAACGATCTTTTGTGCCTCGGACGCAAGCATGTGCAGATATTCAGCCGAGAAGTCGGGCCCGAGATAGGCACCATGTCCCCAAATTGTGCCGTTCTCCATCAGCCCATAGCGAAGAAAGACTTGCTGGCCGGCAGTAATGTCGGCCTTGGTGAACAGTACCGCGCCGTCCGGGCCAATCACACGCTCAGGGATCGGTGGCGCTGCGGAGTATGTCAGCCTCGCGAGCCACCCGAGCACGCAAAAGCACAGGATGGTCGTAACAATTGCTGAGCGTCGCCACCAGGGCGAGAGAGTTTCAACTTCCGCCACACACACACTTCCTTGCAACATGGCGAGTCCATTGAGCTTTTGCGAATTAAGGGGTTTGGGTTGCTAGACAGCCGTATTTCCTCTGGGTTGGCGCGTCGCCGTCGCGCGATGGAACACGTCTTTTTTTCAACTAACGCTACGTCGAGTCGCTGACAGAAACGGACTAACGCCCGTACCTCGGTTCAAGAAATCGCAGTAGTAAGAATCAGTGCGGTTTCCTCCAGAGCTTCAAGGCTGTGAGGGACGTTGCGGTCTAAAGCAACAATCTGCCCGGCTGAAACGACGAAATGAGCCGATCCGCCGGTGAAACCGACTGAACCTGATACGAGTTGGACGGTTATCGGACCTTTCGTACGGTGCTCATGGAGGTGGGCACCCTTTTTGAGCATGATCAGCAAAACATTCAGAGCATCGTCTTTCACAACGCTTACAGAATGTCGGTCTGCGGAGGTCCACTCGGTTGAATCTCTGAGGCGTGCGATTTCCTCAGCGATCGTAAGCGTGACCATTCCGCCCGCAGATGGTCGAAGAGCTTGTCTGTTGTGTTCGGTAGCCATTAAAAACCTCTGGACTTCGCACGCACACAGCCTTGTCCTCGTTAGAGAGGCGGCAGGTAAATGCGGAGATGAATTGCGTCCCGCGTGTTAAGAGGTAAATACGATACATCTTTAAATAATGTCAAGAGAACTCAGTCGCGGCGAGTTGAAGGGTCTGAAGGCATCGAGTCGAGGCGAGTCTCAGATGATTGGTCAGACCGTCGGCTCACGATCACTATAGGCGACACCTTGAATCGCATCACGCATCATCTCCTACTCCGCCAACTTTCATGCGCCGCTACTCGCTCGAAAGAATTTGGCCGGAGTTAGTGTGGCCTATGCGCAAGGTCTATTGATGTTCTTTTTTACCAGATCCGTGCGAATTGAACGCAAGCCAGGTGTACGCGTGCTGCGTTCGCGCACCGCTCCAAACAACCGACGGGTCAAGCGGCTTCTTCGCTCAAGAATGTCCTCGAGCGTGTAGCGATCAAGAACCTTGCTGAAGGCTTCGAACGCCTCGTCCAAAATGCCGGGCAGGCCACACGGGCCACTGATCGGGCATTTGCTGCCGGCCCGAAAGCACTCTACTGGCTCGAAGGGTCCTTCCGTGTGCCTCAGCACAGCGCCAATCGCTATGTCCTTCGCGCTTTTGGCCAACCTGAACCCTCCGCCCTTGCCTCGATAGGTGAGGATGAAGCCACCTTTGGCAAGTCCATGAACCACCTTCATCAGATGGTTTTCCGAGATCCCGTACGCGTCCGCAATTTCAGAAATGAGACAAAGCCTGTTCGGACGCAAGCCGACGTATATCAACACCCGCAACGCATAATCCGTGTAGTATCTCAGTTCCATCAAGACCCCCGAGATTGCTTCCTTTCCTTCGAACCCGCGCCATTTCTTATCAACACGACCGGAGATCGTTTCCAGCAGACGCAACTGGTCGCGAGTCAGATTTGGTTGACACTGTCGTAAAGATGTATATATGATACATCTTATCGTTAAGGCAACCGCCCGCAGAAGCATCGAGATTGACAACGCCGCTGTATGGAAATCTCGCCACGTTGAGGAGCAAGCATTATGGATCCTTCGGTTCAGTTTCGAGTTTCTGACCGTCTGGACGCGAGCGAGCGCGATGCAACTTTTGCTGCGTTCGACGGCCTTGCGACAGGCGAAAATCTCGAAGTTCTACTGGGGGTGCCTGGAGAAGCTAGCCGCCTTCTTGGCGCATTTCAGACCCGCTATGAACAGAGTTTTGATTGGTTCCCACTCGACGAGGAGACCGCTGGACTGCGCGTGCAAATAACCAAACGCGCCGCAGAACCTCGAACCATAGGCTCTTTTCTTGGCGCCGATCACCATCGTCTGATTGGATATTGGGAGGAATTCCTCCGGGCCATAACGGCGTGCCAACTGTCCTACGAGACATTGTTTACCACGGAAGACGGTCACAGGTCTGCAACCCTAGACCGACTCTCACAGTTCATCTTCGGATTGCGCCGCCATATAAGGATGGAAGACGATGAGTTCTTCCCATACTTCGAGCATCGAACGCGGATGCCAGCAGCCTCAGGACCTACGGCTGTGATGCGCGCTGAACATCGAGAGATCGAATCGATCCTTAGCAAGGTGGAGACGCTTCTGAGGGCTGGTGACTGCGCGACGGTCATTCAAACCATTGAGGGTCAACCCGTACATCCTTCGTCGCTATTTCGCAGCCATGATGCAAGGGAGGAGGCCGTACTTTATCCCATGGCGGACCGATTATTTAGCCAAAAGGAAAAAGACGAACTCTGTCTCAACATGCAAAAGATCTGGTCAAGCGGAAGATAATGTCGAACGCATGACCGGCATCAAGTATGCCATGCGACGGTGCCTCTTCGCGGTTCTCCAAGCCCCACGTGGGAACGGACAAACTCGGGTTTAAAACTCGAGTTTGCGAAAGATGTCCGACTTAAGAGAGGCGATCGCGCATCTGAAAAGTGACGGCGGCAAACGCCAATCGTCATCGCGAGCCAGGTGCGCCGGTCCTCTCGCTTCCGGTTTTTTTATTGCGTTTTTCCAGGTAACGCATAGGTAAACGCCGATTTTTGGGGCTGCGCCTTCTTCAGATGTTGGTGCATCGACGTGTTTGCTGTTTCGAGGCGCACGCCCAGACTGGCATAGCTAGGCTGTGCGAGCCGGAGTGTGTTGTGCGTTGCGGCTGGTGTCCCACATCGCCCGGGCGGTACCGACTGCGTCAGAAAGTGTAAAGGCCCTCGTCCCAACCGCCACATGGCGCCGACCCGTTTGTACCGGGTGACTCAGATTTGAGACAGCCCGCCGCTGCCGCCCATTTCTCAACGATGCTCGAAGCCGGCGTCGGAACGTGGCGCGCGCGCAGAGATTTGAAGCCAACTCGGAGCGGCACTGGTAGGGAAACGTCGCGCTCAAAAGAGCAGTACGGCTTACTGCCCGCGGCTCCTGAAACGAGCACGGTGGTTAGGGATTCACATCTATCGTCGGCGACGGTCAGGAAGACCTGACTCGCGTTTTTGTTTTCCAATATCGCTCTCTTTCCTTGCGCGCGCGCTCTTTGCGATGGCTTTCGAAATACTTGCGTGTCGCCTTCGCGTTCGCACACTTATGGCTGCAGTATTGTCGGCATAGCATCGGCCGACTGAACCCCGAGGAACCCATTGTATGAGCGACCTCGAAACTCCTGCGCGCGGCGAGGTCGAGGATCTGTTCTACAAGGAGGCTGCGCTGCTCGACGAATGGCGTCTCGAAGAATGGCTCGAACTGCTCACCGACGACGCGGTTTATCACGTGCCGCCGACCGATGTCCCCGAGGGCGACGCGCGCAATACGCTGTTCATCATCGCCGACGACGCGGTACGGATTCGATCGCGCGTCAAGCAACTTCTCGGCAGGTCCGCGTGGGCTGAAAATCCGCATTCGCGTACGCGCCGAATGGTCTCCAACGTTCGCGTTCTTGGCGCAGACGGCGAGAACGTCATTGTCACCGCGAATTTCGCAGCACATCGGATGCGGTACGAGTCTGTCGATACATATATCGGCCGGTACATTTACAAGCTTGTCCGCCGGGAGGGCGGGCTCAAGATTCGCGAGCGCCGGGCGATTCTCGACAATGAAGCGCTTCGTCCACACGGAAAGATAAGCTTCATCCTCTAGCGCAAGCACGCGGCGATCTATGAACGCGATCGACATGCATAATCGTTTCATCTCCCAGGAGGTGATCTGGTTTCTTTCGCGCGAGGGCCGTCACTATCAGACGAAAATCGTCGAGCGCGACGGTCGTAGATTTTTCCTCATCCGGGAGAAAGCGCTGCGCCCGATCGACGGCGCGATTTCGGATGTATCAGCGCGTGTCCTCGATATGGATCGCGAAACGATACCGGCCTTGGCGCAGCGCTCCTGATTTACGGTGGGGTTCTCGAGCGTCATCCGAAGTTGCGCGTCGTGCTCTATCATGCGGGCGGCGCGCTCGCATCGCTGGTCGGGCGTCTTGACGTGGGTTATCGGCTGGTTTCCGAATGCCGCAATGCGATCGCGCGACCGCCCTCAACATACCTGTCGCAGTTCTCTTTCGACATCATCGCTCACGATCGTGGGATGCTCTCGCATCTGGTTGGTTCCTGGGGTGCGGATCGATTCGTCCTCGGAAGTGACTACCCACTTCCTGCCGGACTTGCGCATCCGGTTGAAGCCGTAAAGGCGTTGAATCTCGGTCCCGATGACGAAGCGAAGATCATGAGCACCAATGCGCGGCGATTGCTGCGTCTTGACGAATCACAGTAGCGGCGCGCGGCGCCATACCTCGCCGGCCAGGGCCGCTCAAAATCGGCGCAGGGGGGCCACCACCGGCTGTGAATCCACTCTTCGGCGAGATCCATCCGCGTAAGATTCTGACCGGACAAAGCCGAACTGTTTTGGGCGGCCCGCGATTTTTCTCGCAGTTTCGTCACTTGGGTTCGAGAGCTAATATTTATCTGCTGCAACGGCCGCCGGATCTGCTCGTTGCGACCTGACCTGTTTCGCGAACCACGACGCGTGCGTTGAAAGACGCGCGCCCGACCGAATCCCGGCGAGCTCGTTTTGTTCACGAACCCGTGCCGACGGGAGAGCTTCTGTTTGCCGGTAGACTCGCTCCGGATGGAGGCGGAAAAAACACGCGAAAGTGAACTTCAGACGCTGGTCGGGTTTTGAAAAAGGATATGTAACAAGCTACAAGCAACGGGCTTTCGCTCAATGTGGTCACATTGCGTGATGCTTCTCCAGCTTTCCGTGAGAAGACGTCAGACTATCGGCGAAATCAATGGAGTATCGTTCCATGTCCGATGGGAAACCGACGGAGACCGCCAACGATAGCCACTTATTGGCTCCTCCGAGCACACAGGAAAGCGACAAGGCAGCCGAGCAGTCTCAGTCTGGAAAACTGCCTGAAAGGCGATCGCCCTGGATATGGGTCGCCGGCGGCGTTCTGCTCCTATTGGTTCTATATGAGGGCGTTCCACGGGCCATAACTGCCTCCGAGACAGTATCCACCGACGACGCGTACGTGAATGGCCATGTGACCTTCGTCGCGCCACGAGTGCCCGGTCATGTCGTGCGTGTGCTGGTGGACGATAACAATCGCGTGCGAAAGGGTGACCTGCTGGTCGAGCTCGATAAGGAGCCATATCAGGTCAAAGTCGATATCGCGCAAGCTGAGGTTGGGGTTGCGCGCTCCGATCTGCTCGCGGCGCAGGCCAAGGATGAGAGCCTGGCGGGATTGGCGCATAGCCAGCGCTATGATTTGGCCCACTCGATCGAGGATCTGAAGAACCAGGTCGCCGAGCTGCATGCTTCGGTAGCTGCGCTGCAAGCCGCCAACGCTACGGTCATCAAAACGCGAGCCGATTTCGAGCGCGCTCAACAGCTTTTTGCAACGCAAGTGATATCCCGCAACGATTTCGATGCGTTTCAGGAATCCTACTCTGTAGCCCGGGCACAACAGGAAAAAGCTCAACAAGACGTCTATCGGATTCGCGCGAATTTGGGGCTTCCTCCCCCAGCCAAGGGCGAAGACCTCGCCAAGGTTCCACCGGATCTCGATCAAAGCTTCTCGGAGGTTAAAGCAGCGCAAGCGCGGCTTCAGCAGACTGCTGCGAAGCTCGGTGTGGCTCCAACGTTTGAACAATCACCCGACCAGATGCTCGCCGAGTTCTACAAGCGCGACCCGTCGGGCAACCTTGATACCATCATGGCCAAGCTGCTCAAGGTTGCTCCCGACGTGGTGCAGGCAGACGCCAAACTGACCGAGGCGCAGGCCAATCTGCGGCAGGCTCTCTTGAACCTCAGCTACTGCGATGTGGTCGCCGACATCGACGGTGTGGTGACGCGGCGCAATGTGAACCCGGGCGATGAGGTTCTCGCAGGACAGCAACTGATGGCGTTGCGATCCCTGACCCAAATTTGGGTGGACGCCAACTTCAAGGAGACGCAATTGGCGAGGCTTCGCATCGGACAGCGCGCCGACCTCGACGTGGATATGTATGGCCGCCGTCAACGCTTCAGGGGACGAATCTCGGGCTTCACGATGGGGACTGGGTCGACTCTGGCGCTGCTGCCGGCTGAGAACGCCACCGGTAACTACGTCAAGGTAGTGCAGCGCTTGCCGGTACGAATCGACCTGATCGATTACAATCCCGATGCAAAGCCGCTTTTCATCGGCTTATCAGTTACTCCCTACGTATACGTATACGAGAAGCCTGTCGGTCCCGACGCGGGCAAGATTCTCCAGCCTCCGCTGAGGGGACTCGTCCCGACCTCTGCGCCAGTACCGCGATGAGTGCCGCAGCGCTGGAAGTGCCCCTGGCTCGGCGAACGGTCAGCCCATGGCTGATTGCGTTGGCAGTGGTGATCCCGACCTTCATGGAGGTCCTCGATACCACCATCGCCAACGTCGCCCTACGCTACATCGCGGGCGGCTTGTCGGCTGCGCAAACCGACAGCGAATGGGTCATCACCAGCTACCTTGCAGCCAACGCGATCATCCTACCGATGTCGGGATGGCTGGCGACGCGGCTCGGCAGGCGAAATTACTTCCTGGCGTCGATCGCCACCTTCACCTTCGCATCGGCTTTATGCGGGATGGCGGGCAGCCTGGGCTTCATAATCGCTTCGCGCGCGCTTCAAGGCCTGGCCGGCGGAGGGTTACAGCCCTCCAGCCAGGCGGTGCTGCTCGACGCGTTCCCGCAGGAGCGACAAGGCGCGGCTATGACCGTTTTCGGAATAGCTGCACTACTCGCACCGGTCATCGGTCCGACACTCGGCGGCTATATCACCGATAATTACGGCTGGCGCTGGATTTTCTATTTGAACCTGCCGGTCGGCGTGCTGGCCTTTTCGATGTGCCGCGCGCTGATCGAAGACCCCGAATACCTGAAAGCGCAGCAGGTTAGGACTCGAAATCAGACTTTCGATGTGCAGGGGCTGTGTCTGTTGAGTGTGGCGATGGTTTGTTGGGAGGTAATGCTGAGCAAGGGACAGGAATGGGACTGGCTTGGCGATCCATTTCTTCGCGTGCAAACTCTATTGACATTGTTCGTAGTGTGCCTCGGAGCGTTGATCAATCGGGAGCTGCACCTGCGAAATCCTCTCATCGCGCTCAGAACTCTGACCGACCGGAACTTTCGCGCCTGCTGCATCATAATCTTTTGTGCTTATGCGGTCCTTTACGCCAACACGGTTTCGCTACCCGCCCTTCTCCAGTCGCTCTTCGGCTACAACGCGACCGTCTCGGGGTTGGTCCTGTCGCCGGCCGGGATCTTTGCCATCGCAATGCTGGTTGCCATCGGCGCGGCGCTGTCGCGCGGAGTCGATGCTCGCTTTCCAATGGCGGGCGGACTAATCATCATGGCGCTTGGAAATTACTGGTTGGCCCATCTGAACCTGGAGATTGGCCCGTGGCAGGTGGTATGGCCGAGGGTCGTGGTGATCGCGGGGTTGTCAATGCTGTTCGCGCCGCTCAACGTCGCGGCCTTCATCTACCTCCCCAAGGAAATCCGCGGCGCCGCCGTGGGATTGCTCGCACTCCTGCGTAACGAAGGCGGCAGCGTTGGTACCTCGGTCGCGCAGATCATCCAGGAACGACGCCTTCAGTTTCACACCCTGAGACTTAATGAAAGCCTCGACCCGTTGAATCAGCCGGTCAATAATTTGGTGGCGCAGGGACAAGCGTTTTTTCTGCGACACACCGGTGACGTTTCACTGTCACATCAGATGGCCCTGGGAGTCCTTGACGAATCGAGAACCCAACAGGCATTGTCACTGGCGTACTTTGATGTCTTCTCGTTTTCGGCTGCAATCGGCGTGATGTTGGTGTTTTTTGTCCTGCTCATGCACCGCTCGGTCGCTGAAAAGGGAGCCCGGATAGGGGCCGAGTAAACCGCTTCGCCTTCGCTCCAGATGGCTTCTCCCGATCGCCTCCCTATTTTGCTTCCCGTAACGCTCAGCGCAGTGGCCGTATTCTGCACAGTGATCGTTCATGGACTTGCGACGATGTCGGTCATCCATTTTGTCCGCTACGAGCGCCGACTTGGAATCGCCGGCGTCCGATTCTCGCGCGATGTCTTGATCGTGGCGAGCGTTGTCCTGGTTCTGTTTGCAGCGCATCTGTTGGAAATCGCTTTTTGGGGAAGTCTGCTCGAACTGTGCGGCGAATTTTCGAGATTCAGTTCGGCCTTCTATCATTCTGCCGGGAACTTCACGACCCTCGGCTCAGGCGACGCGCTGAGTTCGGCGCAATGGAGATTGTTGGGGCCAATGGAAGCGGCCAACGGGATGCTGTTGTTTGGAGTGTCCACGGCGACAGTCTTCGCGGTGGTCCAACGGCTTGTTCAAAGCAGATTCAGCGAATGAACGAGGTCAGCGAGAATGAGTACCCCACACGGTCGCCGGTAATTGCCCAAGGATCGCGTCGGCCTCCGATTTGCGAAGCCCGCCAGAGAACTAGACTTCGGCGTCGGCGCCGAGGTTCCGTCGAACTCCGATAGTTTTCTCTTTTGCGTGATCTCTCCCTCCTTTGCGTTGTCACCGGTCCCAAGCGCTTCCCGCAGCTCAGAGCAAGCGGAGTGCCAGAGGAAAATCCCGATGCAATGCGATTTGTGCGACGATCCAAACAGTACACTGCAGAGTCGAGGTTCTAAGACTTGATCGAATTTTTCGTAAGAAATCGTAGGACGACGAATTTTCGGGAAAAATGTGTGACCCCGGAAAGTATTTTCGAAAAGAACGGTTCGACAGGATGACGCATAAGCCCACATCGGATGCGACCAAAACGGGGCGGGGCGGTTCACGGGCTTACGGACGCCCTATACCGTGAAATTTTCATGTGTAAGATATTCCCTGGTGGTTTGTGGCAAACGCGAGCAAGTCTCGCTCAAGACGCCGCGCGGCTTACTTAATTTTGCTCCCGAAAGTGGCATACGGTTTGCGTCTCAAGTGTTGCGCAGACTGAATAGGCATTTTAGCGAGCTGCTAGAAGCTCGCTGCGCTAACGGCAGACAAAACCAGCATCTGCACGCGTCTTTCATGAGCCGAAAACGAGGGTAGCAGGATGGAGAATAGTCGTTCGTTTGCCGTTATCCGGATCGTCGCCCGGATCTTCGCCGGGGCAGCTTTACTTTTCACCGCCAACGGATGCATCGCCACCCGGAGCTGGGTTCAAGACCAGTTGAATCCGGTAAAGGGTCAAGTCGCGCAGCAGGAATCGCGTCTGAACAGCGCGGACGCTAAGGCCGACCGAGCCCTTGCCAGCCTTCAGAACCTCAGCCTGAAGCGTCGACTGGTCTTGGATTCAAGTCATGGTCCGACTTTCAGCTTCGGGTCCGCCGCTTTAACCCAAAACGCGAAACGCGAGATCGACGGATTCATTCATGACCTCGAGGGTTCGACTAACTTGGAGTCGGGGCCGGAGCGTGTATTCGTTGTTGCCGGATACACTGACAACGTCGGTAAGGAAGACTACAACTATGCGCTCGGACAGCGGCGAGCCGAGAGTGTCGCCGGATTCCTGGCAGGCAAAGAGGGTGTCGATCCTACACAAGTTCGTGTGGTCTCCTATGGGGCAAACAAGCCGATTGGCGATAACAACACGGTGCAGGGGCGGCGAAGCAACCGCCGGGTGGAGATTCTCGTTTACGAGGAAAAGATCGCCTCAGGGAGCTGAGCGGGCTAACCCGGTTCTTTCGACCAAGTGCGTCGTAGTCGGACGTCCCGGAGATGCGGCCGTCGTCGATATAGTTTGGCGATATTTCATCCAGGGTCACTACACGACTAATACGCGTTGGTTCGTGAATATGACGACCGACACTTGGATACATAGCCTTTAAGAGGCCTCGCCGGATTTCGCGGTTTCAGGTCTTCGCCGGGTCAAGGTACGCTGGAACGGCGGCACTGCGCTGTAGGGCATGCCACCTTGATACAAGCTCATTTCGACTAACAGTGGAGCGTTCCGAAAGACTTTCAAATCCGCCCTCCCACAATCATTTGTTATCCAACAATTAACGTTCTGTTACGGAAGGCGACGGACACCTGTGGCGGCGTTCGGGTGCCGGGATTCCATTCTAGGCAGCACTGAAAATGGTTATGAGAACGAGTTTCAGTGGCCTACTTATCTCTTAGACCAGCGCCAAGCTTTGGCTCCGTTGACACAAGTCACTCACTTCTATAGCTGTGTGTCTGTTTCGTAGGGGAGCAGTTCGCGCCGACCGAAAACGGCGCAGAGACGATCGACACACCAGCCTTAGGGCTCGGTCCCCCACCTCGATTCGAGGCGACCGAGACCTTCGGACCAGGAGAGTCCTGGCCGAGTCTCGTCGCAGCCAGATCGACCAGTTCAAACGAGGCACTGTTATGTGGAAATCGCTAACCCGATTCCATAATGGAAGCACACCGCGATCACTTGCAGCATACGCGAGCTGGCTATCTATTCTTTGTGCTCTGTCGGTTTGCTTCTCCACGGCGCAGGCTGAAACTGTGTCCGCAGAACCCGACGGCAAGAAACCCGACTATACTCGGGGCGAAGAAAACGGTTACGCGGCGGGGCTTGGCAGTGGAGATCTATCGATCGGCGAACCCGGTGAGACACAGACTTGGAACTGGCACATTCAAAACACCGATATCGTCAATAGCGACCCGGGTTTTCCAGCCAAGTACTCCGGCCCTAATAGCCTGAACAGAACGGGCAACACCAAGGAAACCGTCTCGGCTGACTTATTTGCAGGTGTACGGCTGTGGCGCGGCGCCGAGGCGCACGTTGACGGACTGACGTGGCAGGGTTTGGGATTGAGCACGACGCATGGTATCGAGTCCTTTCCCGACGGCGACGCCTACAAAGCAGGCACCAAAACTCCCAACCTTATGTTTGCGCGATTGTTCCTGCGCCAGACCATCGGCTTCGGCGGCGAGCATGAGGAAACGCCCGACGGCCAGCTCACGCTTGCAGGAAGGCAGGACATTTCGCGGCTGACCTTCACCGTCGGCCGCTTCACGCCGCTGGACATCATGGACCACAACACCTACGCGCAAGACCCGCACACTCAGTTTATGAGTTGGGGCCTGATGGCGAATCTCGCGTGGGACTATGGTCAGGACACGATCGGATATACGACAGGCTTTGCCGTGGAGTTGAATCAGCGCAACTGGGCTCTGCGCTATGTATGTTTCTCGATGCCGCCCTATATGAATGTCCAAAATACCGGCTCAGGTGACTCAGGTGACGACCAGTACCTAACGTGGCCCGCTCGTGGCAGATGGGGGGAGTTTTTTCATTCATGGGCGATGGCGACGGAATTTGAACGTCGTTATAGCCTCAAGGCTCATTCGGGGACGATTCGGAGTCTGGCCTACCTCAACGAAGGTAGTATGGCTAGTTACCATGCGGCGACCGCCATTCTGCGGGAATTCGGCCCACGAGCAGATATCACTCCGGCGCAGGCCTACCGTTACAAATACGGCTTTGGGTTGAACTGGGAGCAGGAAGTCGCACGGAACATCGGTGTGTTTTCGCGTCTAGGTTGGAACGACGGCCAGAGTCAGGCAATGGAGTTCGCCGATCCCAATTGGACGACCTCGCTGGGCGTGAGCGTCAAGGGCGACGTGTGGCGGCGCTGCGGCGACACTTTCGGGCTGGGCGGCGTCGTGAGCGGCGCTTCGCGCGAACAGAAGAATTATCTCGCGGCAGGAGGCGTCGGTATTTTGGACGGCGACGGCGCGCTGGCTTACGGCAGCGAGAAGGCTCTCGAAATTTACTATGACCTGCAAATCTGGAAAACCGCCTTCGCGACTGTTCATTTGGCCGCGGGTTACGAGTTCGTGGCCAATCCGGCATTTAATCGGGATCGCGGACCTGTGTCAGTCTTTGTCGGAAGGCTGCATTGGGAACTCTGACTGCGGCAGGCGAGCCGCGAATGGGAATATGATCAAGATTGGAGACGCTGATGGCTCTCAGTGCTGCCTCGATACTGCCTCGCAATCTCCGTCTCGCCGCAAAGCGGGAAAACGGCATAAGGGTATCCGCGAAACTTATTCGCTCGACATCTCTAACGGTCGAGGAAGCTCTCGCCGATTCGGAAACGCGCAGTGAAGGCTTGACGGACGAAGAATCCGAGCAGCGCCTCGAACTTTTCGGTCCTAATTCCGTCGCCCACGATGAAAGGTTTACCCGTTTAAGACTATTGGGAAGAGCATGCGTCAATCCTCTCGTGATCCTGCTCTCAATCCTTGCCATCGTTTCGTTCGCCACGGCTCAGGACACCTCTGACATCGTAGGCGGCGTCTTAATGGTCGTGATGGTGGCGCTTGGAGTCTCGCTCCGATTTATACAGGAGGCGCGAGCGGATGCGGCGGCGGCCAAGCTAAAGGCAATGATTCACGTCACAGCGACTGTTATGCGAAACGGTACGCCGCGTGAGATTCCCCTCGCGGACCTGGTTCCCGGAGACATAGTTAAACTGGCTGCCGGCGATATGATCCCTGCAGATGTCAGGGTTCTGTCCTGCAAGGATCTCTTTCTCATTCAGGCGAGTCTTACCGGCGAGTCGTTTCCAGTTGAAAAATTCGACGTCCTCGATGCCGCCTCGGGCAAATCTCCGCTCGAACTCAAAAACATTTGCTATTTGGGCACCAGCGTCGAAAGCGGCACTGCGACAGCGGTGGTGATCGAAACAGGCCTCAGAACCTATCTGGGCGGCATGGCCAGCAGCATTACGGAAGCCCCACCGCCGACCGCGTTCGACAAGGGTGTTTCAGGTTTTACGTGGCTGATGCTTCGCTTCATGGCGGTCATGGTGCCGCTGGTCTTCCTTATCAACGGTCTGGGCAAGCACAATTGGGGTGAAGCATTCCTTTTCGCCCTTGCTGTCGCGGTGGGTCTGACACCTGAAATGCTGCCGATGATTGTGAGCGTCTGCCTCTCAAAAGGCGCTCTCTTGATGTCACGTAAGAAAGTTATCGTCAAGCGCCTCAACTCAATTCAGAATCTAGGCGCGATGGATGTGCTGTGTACTGACAAGACAGGCACGCTGACGATGGATCACGTCATCCTGGAGCATCATTGCGATGTGGTTCGCAAAGAAGATGATGGGGTCCTGGAGCTTGCCTTTCTCAACAGCCATTTTCAGACCGGCCTGAAGAATGTGCTCGACCGCGCGGTTCTTCAACATCGCGAGCTTCATCAGGAGCTTCCGGTTGCGGACTATGCCAAGGTTGACGAGATTCCGTTTGATTTCAGCCGCAAAATTATGTCGGTCGTTGTTTCGACCCCGGAGCATACACACAGGCTGATTTGCAAAGGCGCACCGGAATCGATCTTCCCGCGCTGTACTCATTTTGAATTGGAAGGAGAGCTCTATCCGATGGAGCAACTCCTTCTCGACGATCTCAGGGAGGAATACGACAAGCTGTCCGCCGACGGTTTTCGTGTTCTGGCCATTGCGTACCGCGAGGTCGAGGCTAAGGCGGCGTACGAAAAAGCGGATGAATGCGATCTGATTTTAAAAGGCTATGTAGCCTTTCTCGATCCGCCGAAAGACACCGCCGGGCCTGCTATCAGCGCGCTTCAAAAGCACGGCGTAGAGGTCAAGGTATTGACAGGCGATAACGAGCTGGTTTCGCGGAAGATATGCAAAGAAGTCGGGCTTCCGCTGGAACACGTCCTTACCGGAGCAGCTGTCGAAGCGATGACGGATGCGGAGCTGGCAGAAGCGGCAGGCAAGGCGTCGTTGTTCGTCCGCTTATCTCCGGCGGACAAACAGAGGATCATTAGAGCTCTGCAGACAAATCGTCACGTTGTCGGATTCATGGGGGATGGCATCAATGACGCTCCCGCACTACGCGCTGCCGACGTAGGAATCTCGGTCGATACCGCCGTGGATATTGCGAAAGAAGCAGCCGATGCCATTCTCCTGGAAAAAAGCCTGATGGTCCTTGAAGAGGGCGTCGTCGAAGGCCGCAAGGTATTCGCCAACATCCTCAAGTACATCCGCATGGGCGCAAGTTCGAATTTCGGCAACATGTTCAGCGTGCTGGGTGCGAGCCTTTGGCTCCCGTATCTGCCCATGGCGCCGATAAAGATCCTGACCAACAATCTGCTCTACGACTTTTCACAGGTACCGATTCCGACCGACGAAGTCGATGCCGAACAGGTGCTCAGACCGCGACCCTGGTCAATGGGCGAAATCGCACGATTTATCATCTTCATTGGTCCATGCAGCTCGGTTTTCGATTACACAACCTACCTGCTCATGTGGTTCTTCTTCAGATGCTACAACTTGGGACTTGTGCCTTCACCGGAGCTTGCCGCCCGATTTGCGCACGCGGCCGCCGGTGCCAATCCCGATTCAACCTATGCCGCTGCGTTGTTCCAGACAGGATGGTTCGTCGAGTCACTTTTGACCCAGACATTGATTATTCATGTCATTCGAACGAACAAGATTCCGTTTCTACAGAGCATCGCGAGCTGGCCGTTGATTTTGACCTCTCTCGGCATCATGGTAGTCGGGGTCTGGCTCCCGTCGTCGCCAATCGGCCAACTGCTCGGGCTGGTGCCTTTACCATTTGAGTATTGGCCCTTTCTGTTGATAACGCTCGCTTCATATGTGGTTCTGACGCAGGCTGTAAAGGTCTGGCTGCTTCGAAAAGGTTGGATCTAGCTAACTGTGCAAGAGAAGCATTCCGGATTAATTGAGCGAATCGACAATGACACTCGCGAGGCCTCGAGTGCGAATACTCAGGCGGACTTTCTCGCCAACGCCTCGGATCCTCGCACTCGCGCTCGCGTTGTCAGTCATCGATAGCCCTGCTCTGCTGGCTCGCTCCTGGTCTTACCATTGTACACCGAGAGAGCCTCAGCCATCCGCAGCGGCCAGTGCAACGCCTGAACCGGCAACATCTAGACAATCTGCGGCTCCGCGGCTCTTCAAGGAAGCCATCGTTTCGGACCTGGCTCTATATGTTCAGGAGCCTGACAATATCGGAAATCAACGATCAGACGAGCATTCACAGTATGTAATCAGTCGGCTGCTGCCGTTCGATCATATGAGCGCACCAGATGCTCTGACGGTACTCGCAGGCCTTAACGGCTACTATCTCGGACTTCACGGCGAACAAGTCTACAATTGCCTATTGCGGCGAAAAGGAAAGCAGATCGAGCCTTATCTCGCTCGGTATGTGCGTTCTCCGAACCTGGAGTGCTCCCTTGAACTTGGCGCCCGGTTTGAACAACCCAGTGCCGCTCTCGGCGGGTTGGCGTTATGTCCCAGCACACGGGAACAATCAGGGAGCCTGGCTAGTATTATGTACGAAATTGATCTGTCCAAGCCGTGTTCCGACGAAGAACTACGGGCACTTACCCAAGGAGTTGCCCCCGCCCTCAGGAGTGGCAACTAGAAATCGCGTCGATAAGAGCGCAATCTGCCCAGCGGCGAAGCAGACCCGGCGTCGCATTTTTGGCCACCACAGGAACGTTCCTACAAGAGCCCGCATTCGAAACGCGAAAACGAGAATTATCGTCGTGCGTGATTCTCCCGAATTCGGCTGACTGCTGCGCTCAGGGAGATCAGCGTGTCCGGCAACGGTTCCTTCTTATTCTGACAAGGACATCTCACTTTTGGAGCTTGAGCTCGCCGCGTCGACGATCTATGCATGCGAAATAGATCGGAACAACCAACGCTCGTTGTATCTGGCGGATTCATCCTACGAGGGATGTCTCTCAACGATACAGAGGATCACATCTTATTAATTCATCAAGAAGGTCGTGCTCGCCATTCGAAACATGGAGCGTGCTCGTATGGAGCGCACCATTGATGCTGGCGCGCGGTGGCATGGAGCGTGCATCCGGGCAGTGCGCATCAACTTTGGGAGATGGTCTTGAAAAAACGACTCCTGCACCTGAGGGTCAACGGCGAGCCAAGAGAGGTAGCTGTCGAAGATAACAAGACGCTGCTGGAGGTGTTGCGCGAGGACTTGGGACTCGCCGGTACCAAGCATGGTTGCGAAACCGGCGAGTGCGGATTGTGCACCGTATTGCTCGACGGCACGCCTGTCCTTGCGTGCTTGATGCTCGGGGCCGATGCGGAAGGCACAGATGTGCGCACGATCGAAGGCGTGAGTGACCGCGGCCGCCTTCGCCCGCTACAGAGTGCCTTCGCGGAACTCGGCGCGACTCAATGTGGATATTGCAGTCCGGCGATGATTTTGACCGCCGAGGCGCTGCTCAAAAACAATCCTCGCCCTACCCGCCAGGAAATTCGCGAGGCGCTTTCCGGAGTGTTGTGCCGATGCACGGGGTACAGCAAAATCATTGATGCCGTCCAGGCGGTCGTTCGCGCGGAAAAACTATGAAGCGCAACGAATTCTCCGTTATTGGCAAGCCTCTTCCCAAGATCGACGCGGCAGCTAGGGTGACCGGCGCCGCACGCTATGCAGATGACATCTCGCTGCCGCAGATGCTGTTCGGGCGTATACTGCGCAGTCCCCATCCTCACGCACGCATTCGCGCTATCGACATCGATGAGGCTCTGGCCCTCGAAGGCGTTCACGCGGTGCTGACCGGCAAGGAGCTGCCGGAAAAATACGGCATCATGGCGCCGACGCAGGACGAAGAAGCTCTGGCGATCGAGAAGGTCCGCTATGTCGGCGATCCGGTCGCCGCCGTCGCTGCTACCAGCGAGGACATAGCGGAGCGCGCCCTGGGCCTCATAAAGGTCGACTACGAACCGCTGGCGCCGGTGATGTCGATCGAGGACGCGCTGCGCCCGACCGACGAAGCGGGAAAAATCCACTGGTGGACGCGCATCGGCAACATTCAGAAAGCGGTCTCCTTCGAGTTTGGAGACGTAAACGCCGGGTTCGAGGACGCCGATCAAATCTTCACCGACACGTTCTTTTATCAAGGCAACACCCATCTCCCGATGGAGCAGTATTGCGCGATAGGTCAGTACGATCCGCGCGATCGGGTAACGGTCTGGTCGTCGACGCAGACTCCTCATTACTTGCATCGCGCCCTTTCGAAGGTTCTTGGGATGCCTATGAGTCGGATTCGCGTGATAGCCACGGCGATCGGAGGAGGTTTCGGCGGAAAAACGGATCCCTTCTCGCATGAGATATGCGCGGCGAAGCTGGCGATGTTGACTGGACGGCCAGTGAAGATCGCGCTCTCGCGCGAAGAATGCTTTTACGTGCACCGCGGGCGCCATCCGGTGAAGATGCGCGTGCGAACCGGGGTAAAGTCCGATGGTCGTCTGACGGCCATGCACTTCGCGACGCTCCTCGATGGTGGCGGCTACAGCAGCTACGGCCTCGCATCCGTCTACTATACAGGCGCGTTGCAGACCGTGACCTACAAGCTTCCCGCCTACAAGTTCGAAGGCGCGCGTTTGTTCACCAACAAGCCGCCCTGCGGTCCCAAGCGTGGACACGGTACTCCACAGCCGCGATTCGCGTTGGAAGTCCAACTCGACGAGATCGCGGAAAAGCTCGGCATCGATCCGGTAGAGTTGAGGCTGAGACAAATCGTCGAGCCCAACAGCGTCACGGTTAACGGGCTGCGTATCGGCACATGCGGACTTCGCGAGTGTGTTGAAAAAGTCGTCACGCGTGCAGGTTGGAAGGATAAGTTTCGACGCCTTCCGCGCGGACGCGGGATCGGTTTCGCGGCGAGCACCTATATCAGCGGCGCGGGTCTGCCGATCTACTGGAACGAGCTGCCCCATTCGGGCGTTCAGCTCCGCGTGGATCGCGGCGGCGGCGTGACGGTTTTCTGCGGCTCAACCGATATAGGCCAGGGGTCCAATTCGATTCTTGCCTATGCAGTAGCGGAGGAATTAGGTCTCGATCCGAACGACATCCGCGTGGTGACGGGCGATACCGACCTCACGCCTGTCGACCTCGGAAGCTATTCAAGCCGTGTAACCGTGATGACGGGCAATGCCGCTATAGAGGCTTGCGCCAGGCTCAAGGCCATCCTTCTTCCCACTGCGGCCGAAGTAATCGGCGTTGCTGCCGAAGAACTCGAAATGATCGAAGGGAAGATCAGGAGCCGTTTCGATCGATCCCGCTCGATGAGTTTCATCGATTGCGTCGAGCGCGCCGAGGCCCGCCATGGCACGCTTGGCACGACGGGCAGCTATCGTCCGCCAAAGCATCCCGCTGACTACAAAGGTGCAGGTGTCGGACCCACTCCCGCGTACAGCTATTCGGCTGCCGTGGTCGAACTCACCTGCGACGCAGATACCGGCGTAATCAAGATTGACAAAGTGTGGATCGCGCACGATTGCGGGCGGGCATTCAATCCGATCCTTGTCGAAGGGCAGGTCGAAGGCAGCGTATACATGGCGCTCGGCGAAGCACTGATGGAAGAACACGCGTTCGACGAGACGGGTCTGCACAAGCATCCCTCGATGCTCGACTACAAGAGCCCTACGATCCTTGAAACGCCCGAAATCGATACGATTCTGGTCGAAACCAACGATCCCGAGGGACCGTTCGGCGCAAAGGAGGCCGGGCAGGGGCCCCTTCTGCCCGTGGTACCTGCGGTATCGAACGCGCTCTACGACGCGATCGGCGTTCGCTTTCATGAAATCCCGATCACTCCCGAAAAGGTGCTGCGCGCGCTCGCAGGACGAATAAGTTCGGTCTCGTTTCCCGAGTTTACATACCCAGCACCCGTCAAATGGCAGCCCGGTCAGGGGGTAAAGGTGCCGCAAAAGAGCTAGCTCGATGCTGCGATTGCCTGAATTCAACTATCACGCTCCGCGTTCGCTAACCGAGGCGGTGCGCATAATCGCCGATCTGAATCGGGATGCGATGGTCGTCGCGGGCGGCACGGACGTATATCCGAAGATGAAGCGCGGGCAGTTTTCTCCGCGCCACCTGGTCTCGCTTAGAGCGGTTCAGGAACTCAGGGGGATCGACCCGAATCACAAAGACGGCCTTTGGATCGGAGCGGGCGAGACTCTCCATTCGGTCGCCAATCATCGAGCGATACGCGAAATTGCGCCTGCGCTCGCGCAGGCTGCCCTATCGGTCGCGATGGCGCAGATTCGCAACGTGGCAACGCTCGGCGGCAATCTGCTGGTCGATACCCGATGCAACAGTTACGATCAATCTTACTTTTGGCGGCAAGCGGCAGGCTTTTGTCTGAAAAAGGACGGCGACCGATGTCTGGTGGCTCCGGCGAGCAAGAAATGTCTTGCGCTGTTCTCTTCCGATACGGCGCCCGTCCTTCAAAGTCTCGATGCGAGAGTCGTGCTGGATAGCCGCGATGGGAACCGAATCGTGCCCGTCAGCGAGCTTTATCGCAACGACGGAATCGATTTCTGTGTGCGAAGGCGCGACGAGCTGCTTCGCGCGATCGTCGTACCGCGCGAGAGTTTCGGATGGCGCTCGATTTATCTGAAGCTTCGACGTCGCGATTCGTTCGACTTTCCGTTGCTCGGTGTGGCGGCCGCCCTTAACCTCGAGCGTGACGGTGTCTGCCTTGGGGGGCGCCTGATCCTTGGTGCGGTCGCTTCGTCACCGATCGCCGTCAAAGAAGCCGAATTGCTGGCGGCAAAAACTATCGATGCCCAGTTGATCGAGCTTATCGCCGAAAGCGCATCGCGACAGGCCCATCCGGTAGATAACGCCGACGCAGGCGCATGGTATCGCAAGCGGATGACCAGGGTATACGTCAGGCGCGGCCTCGAACTACTCACCGCCTCGCATCCCGCTTAAGCGCGCGAACTAATCTGCCCGAGATGGATCAGGGGCTCGCTGCCCTGACCCGCCGCTTGCCTTTGTCAACGTTAGCGCTAGAGTAGCCGCGAATTTGAGGCGTCGCGCTCGGAGCGCTCGCAGATGCGCAGGAGAGAAGAAATATGATTCGATTGACATTTGTTCTTCGCCGCAAACCCGGAATGTCGCTGGCGCAATTCCAGCAATACTGGCGCGACAATCACGGGCCTCTCGTCGCGAAACACTCAACCGCGCTCAACATTCTGCGCTACGTACAGGTCCATACGCTCGAAGATCCCGTCAACGACGGGTTGGCGGCCAGTCGCGGAAAAATGGAAAAGCCTTACGACGGCGTTGCTGAGTTGTGGTGGACGAGCCGCGAGGCACTGGTTGCGAATATGAACACGCCCGCCGCGCAGGCCGCCGGACGAGAACTAGTGGAGGATGAAGCGAAATTTATCGATCTGCCGAATTCTCCGTTATGGCTCGCTTACGAATATCCGCAGGTAAACCCCAGCGAGGAGATGATCGCGCGAGAGAACAGCCCTCTCACCAAGCTGTTCTTTTGCTTTCGGCATCTGGACAACCAGTCGCTCGAGCAGGCTCAGCTTTATTGGCGTACCAACCACGGCCCCACGATCCGTGGTGTGGCGCAGTCGATGCGGATGCGGCGCTATCTGCAAGTGCATCGTTGCGAGGACGACATAGAGCAGCAATTGCGTGCGGCTCGAAACACTCGCGTCGCGCCGTATACGGGACATGCCGAGGCCTGGTTCGATCGCTCCGAGTTGGCGACCCTCGACAACTCGCCGGAAGGAAAGCGCTCGATGGAAATCGCGGTCGAAGACGAATCGAAGTTCATCGATTTCGCAAAGTCGGCGATGTGGATAGCCAAGGAGCGCGTGTTCATCGATCGGCGATGACGCCCGCCGCATCGCAACCGGAGAGAGACGCGCCCGGCGGAAGGTTGTAGCCACCGAACAACCTTAGCCGGCGTAAACCTGACGGGCGCGCCGACCATACCGTCCCGTCAACCTGCCAGGTTGATTCGCCCGCGGGCGCGACGTTCGGCTGCGCCGCGGGTTAAGGTAACAGCTCGCGATTTGCACAGGTAGCCGGCCCAATCGCCTCACTTCGCATCAGTCTCGGATATCAAACACTTGCAGTAGCCCGCCCGTTCACCGATCTATATAGCGGATTCAATGAGGCCCATCCGAAAACTTGTCCTCGCGATCGCCGCGCTGATCGTAATCACGACTGTCGGTACCGCGGGATACATGATGATCGAGGGAATGTCGTTTCTCGATTCTCTGTTCATGGCTGTAATTACGATTTCCACGGTCGGCTACGGAGAGGTTCAGCCGTTGTCGTCGGCGGGGCGCATCTTCACAATCTTCTTTATCGTCACGGGCGTCGGCACGGCCCTGTATCTGTTCACCGCTGCGGCCGAGTTGATAATTGAGGGACAGCTGCGCGATTTTCTCGGCACCGCGGCGATGACGAGGCGGATTCATCGAATGGAAAATCACATTATTGTCTGCGGTTTCGGACGCTTCGGCCGTGTCGTGGTGGAAGAACTCATGCGCAATAGCGTGTCGATGGTCGTAATTGATTCGAACCCGGCCGTAACCGCCGAACTGGACAAACTTGGCGTTGCACATCTGACCGGTTCGGCTTTGCACGACGGGGTTCTCGATGACGCCGGGGTGCGCGGCGCGCGAGCGATCGTTGTCGCCACGGGTTCGGAGGCAGACAACGTTTACATTACCCTGTCGGCGCGAGAGAAGAATCCGAAAATCGAGATTCACGCCCGCGCAGAGAGCGAGGCCGGGATACGGCGTCTCAGACTGGCCGGGGCGCAACAGGTTGTGTCGGTCTATCAGCGCGGCGGGATGCGAATTGCGTCGTCTATCTTGCGACCGGCAGTCGTCGACTTTCTGGAACTGGCAACGCCGGGGCGCGGAGATGAAATCGATTTGGAAGAAGTCCAGATCGTAGCGAGAAGCAAGCTGATCGGCCGGACGATTCGCGAAGTCGAGAATGAATGGCAACGACTGCGCATCGTTGCAATTAAGCGCGGCTCCGATCCTATCCGGCTGATTCCCGATTCCTCGACGGCTCTGGCCGTCGGCGATTTGCTTGTCGCCATCGGCGACCGCGAAAGTCTTGGGCGTCTGACGGATTGACCTGCGAACAGGATCGGGACCTCAGCCCCCGTATCCTTGTTAATCGCAAGCCACTCAACGCTGCGCCATGCCGCTCGTCGATCGCCGTTACGCTGCGCTTCGCCAATCCATCATTGCTTTGGTTAACTCGGCTGAGGCGTTGGTCCAGTCACCCAAAGGACCCATCGAGCGGGCAGCCTGTTCCTTCTTGCCCGAGAGGGCGAGCATCAACACTTTCGCCGCTACAAGATGGAATTGACGATGGAGCTCCAGGCACCTGGCGTAGTGGGGGGAGTCTTTGAATTTTGTGGCTTCGCCGTAACGCAGCCATTTCCCGAACTCGCAATGGTCGTCGATTTGGATCGCGGCTGGGGAAACATCGCTGGAACCGTGATCGATAGCAGACGTAAGCCTGGCCTTCCACATTCCATGCGCGGCGATAGCTGACTTAATCTGGTCCTGGATATTCATGGCTCTTTTCTCCCGTAGTCCCTAATCTTCTCTGGTGCTATTGAACTCTTCTTGTCGTCTATGATGCTTGATAACTGCTTGTGATAAACCGCAAAGTTTCCGATACCGATCAATACGTCGCGCGAAGAAGCTATTGCGATAGATCGCCGCCTCTTTTCTCCGTACAAGCCACACCGGAGACGCAAGAATGACGCCAACGGAAAGCGAGTAGGAGTCTCCTTTGTGCGCAATTTCTTGGGGATGCCGATTATGCCTCGCGTTAGCCTTGCAACTGTGTGTTCCGATTTGACACATGACGTTTTCGCTTTTAGTGATCATTAAGGTCGAATAGAATCGTCATGACGACAACAAAAGACGAGGCAACTGTTCGTGTGGCCGTGGTGCAGGCGGGATCGATCCCGTTCGACACCGATGCCTGCGTAGACAAGGCCGTTCGCTTGATCGGCGAAACCGCACAAAGCGGCGCAAAGGTTGTCGTCTTCCCCGAAGCGTTTGTTCCGGGCTATCCGAAAGGACTCAACTACGGTCTGACCGTCGGCGGAGGCGATTCGGGTGGACGCGAAGAATTTCGTCGCTACTTCGATGCTGCAATCGAGCTGCCCGGACGGCATACCGACAGGCTCGGCGAGGCTGCCGGCGCACATCGCACCTTCGTAGTGATCGGTGTGATAGAGCGCGAGCGCGGCACCTGTTACTGCACGGTGCTGTTTTTCGGGCCGAACGGAGCGCTGTTGGGAAAGCATCGCAAGCTGATGCCAACGTCGATGGAGAGAACGATCTGGGGCTTTGGAGACGGTTCGACCCTAACGGTAGTCGACAGCCCCTACGGACGGATCGGCGCCGTGATTTGCTGGGAAAACTATATGCCTATGCTGCGCATGGCCATGTATTCGAAAAACGTAGCCCTGTATTGCGCGCCGACCGCTGACGACCGCGCTATTTGGCTTCCGTCGATGCAGCATATCGCGTTCGAGGGCCGCTGCTTCGTGTTGTCAGCCTGCCAGTTTCTTCGCAAGCGGGATTATCCCGACGATGTGCGGGTTTCGTCTGGCGATTCGCCCGACTCGGTTCTGATGCGCGGCGGCAGCGCCATCATAAGTCCGTACGGCCGGGTCCTCGCCGGACCGCATTTCGATGGTGAAACAATCCTGACCGCAGATATCGACTTGAACGACATAACTCGCGCGAGGTTCGGCTTCGATGTCGCAGGTCATTACAGCCGGCCCGATGTGTTCCAGTTAATCGTGAACGAGGCGCCGATGTCGGCGGTCCTGACCAAACCAAAGAACTGACCCTTGGACGCATCACGCGGCGACGGTCGCTCCACGATAGTAATGCTGCAGGATTTCGGTGTAAGTCCGGCCCTCGTTTGCCATAACCGCTGCACCGATCTGGCATAACCCGACGCCATGTCCCCAGCCTGCCCCCCTCAAGACGAAACGGCCGGACTCTTTGTCCACCGCAAACGCAGAGCTGTACAGATGCGTAGGCGATAACAATCGGCGGATTTCCAGTTCTTTACCAACAATGACGTAATCGCGTTCTCCAACGATCTTCAGCCGGTATATTCGCCCTGAAGGTCCGCGGGCAAGCGCCTGCATATCGCGGACAGGACCCAGATCTACGCCAATCCTTGATCGGATGAGGCCGGCGAGTTCATCGGGAGAGTATGAGACCCGCCATCGATAGAAATCGCTGGTCTCCTGATCGAAGCCCGGGAGTAAGCGCGAGAGAAGCTCCGCATCGTTCGTGTTACAGTAGGCTGACGGATTCGAGCGTATCCACGCCTCTGGATCATGCGGAGAAGACTGTCCCGGGCCGTCGTAGACGGAATCGAGGTACGGGACATCTTGATCTTCCCAGGCAGTCGCAAAGCGCTCAGTTATTCCGCCGCAGCACTTGGAAAACCTTGCATCGCAAATGATGCCCTTGTGACGAAGAAACTCGCCGCCTGTTGCGCGAACTGCTTCAGCCACCGTCGGCGAGAACGCTTTCGTGATGCCCTGATAGCGCTGGCAATGGTCGTCGGCGCATACGTCGAAATCCGGATGCGCTTCGCGGCCGTACCAACGAACAATCTCGTGAGAATCGAGAGCCTGACTTTGCGCCATGCGCGCCGGCAAGGGATTTGCCTTGGGAAACCACAGCCAGCTGCGCGAAATGACTGCGTGAGCTTTCAGCAGTTCCAGCGGACAGGAAGCGCTCATCTCGGATGAAATCACGCTGGTGACATATTCTTCGAGCCGGACGTTATTGACTACCGTCAGTCCGGCTGCGCGCTTTACGATGCGAAAAGCCCCGCGAAAGACTTGACGCTCTTTGCGCTCCCAGTGAAACCCGATTCCGATCGTAATCTCGTCCAGCGCAAAAGCGCATGATTCCTGGTTGTTCGGCGTGAGCGCAGCTTCAGAACTAAACCTGTAGCGCCCCGGACCGTATGGCTTGCCCGACGTATCGATAAATCTGCCGATCAATTCGACTTCAACGGCTGCTTGTCTTTCGATCAGGCCTACGGAAACATTCACCGCTTACTCTCCAACTCCCGAGCGACTTCTCGAAAAGGACCGTCAGGTAGGGTCACCTCCCGGAAAATCGCGGCAACGGCGTCGCGAGTGATTCTTTCGAAATCGCGGGCAAGCGGAACAACAAATATTCCGCAGAGATCGATCGCTCCAGGACTTACCGTTAGTTCCCCGCTGTAGAAAACCTCGGGCCGATGCTTTGCGCGAGGAAACAGATAACTCACCCATTCCCCGCTCTCATGAATGACCGCTATGTTAATCAATGGTTCCGGCAGCTTGCTCGTCGCCTCTGCGAGCAGACCGATTGCGCGATCCATCCGCTCGCCCAAAGCGGATCGCTCTCGACCTCGAAGCAGGAAAACATTCCTCCGATAGTTAGGAATAGCGACGCCGGTTATGCCACGGGTGTCCCTCTCGATGGGAAACAATTCCCGCGAGCCTGCCTGGAAGTGCATGTGGTCGGGCGCGGACGCTCCGCATTGCGGGCCATTGTAAACGACGAAATATCCTGGCAGCGCCGCCGCGAGGTCGAGCATAGTACCGAACTGGTTCGCGATACTCTGCGAACCATGCGCTCTGTGAGCGATCGTAACGTGGCGATCCACGACCGGAAACGGGTTGCAGTAGATGGTGAAGTCGTCGTCGAACGGTACGCCCTCCTCTTGCGGAGGAAGGTTTTCTGCGCATAAGAAGCAGGGCCGTTTCGCGACCGACTCCGGGTCGACGGGCGCCTTCGTACTAGCCGCTCGATGCGGAAGGTGGCGGATAAAGACGTCAAACCAATCTATCCGCAGCCGTCGCGTCTTCGCCCGTGCGAGGCCCGCGAGTCCCCCGGCGAGTTGCGGCCACGCGCGCGCTTGCCGTTCGAAGAGTCTGTCCAGTTCGCGGATCATCGCCGCTTGCGAGCCTGAATTTCGACGGTTCGAAGCCAATCCTTGTATTCATCGTACCTGTTCGCAATCTCGAGCGGCAGGGCGCTGTCGCTGTTGCCTTCCCAGCGCCGGCAGAGATAAACGGAATTGTAAATTCGGCCTATCTCGTAGTCGCGGCTGATGCGCAGCGCCACGGCGTAATCCTCGCCGTAGCTGACATTCGGAAACCCAATACGACGGACGATCGATGTATTGAATGCCCGGGGCGCGCCGAACCCATTGACGCGGAGCGCATTGTTTCTTCCGTTGTCGCGACTCCACTCCCGATGGTCAACAAGGCCGGGTGGAACCTCCTTCAGCGAAAAGTCGACCATGGTATAGGAACCTATAACCATCGCAAAAGGTCCCGCCTCCAGCTCTGCTACGATCCTGCCGAGAACGCTGTCATCGACGTATAGGTCGTCAGAGTCAAGCTGGGCGGCATATTCGCCGCATTCTTTCGAATAGATAGCCTCGTTCCAGCATCCGCCGATTCCCAGGTCTCGGCGCGCAGGTACAATGTGCTTAAGACGCGAGTCGTTGAGGCTGCGCAGAATCTCCGTCGTCCGATCGGTGGAATGATTGTCGACAACGATCACATTGAATTCGAAATCAGTGCGTTGTGCGAGAGCGCTTTGAACCGCATCAAGGATTGTACGTTCGCGATTGCGAACAGGAATAATCACACTGGCCTTGACGGGAAATGTTTCAGTGATTGCGACTTTATCGAATTCTGGCGGCAGCCAGGCGCCGATTCGTTTCAGATGCGCCGTCGCGATCTGCTCCATTTCGATTTGATAGTTGCGATTGCGCGGGTCTACATAATCGAATTGCTTCTCACCTGTCGGTCGAGCATCAATCGGCGCTGCCGTGTACAGAGGTTCGGGAATGCGCACGAGAGCGTACTTTTCCGAGATTCTAAGCCGTAGGTCGTACAGTCCTCCCCATTTCCATCCACTGTCGATTCCTGACTCGCGCGCGGCCCGAACGGACATGCCAACTATCGGACCAAAGTCGAAACCGTCGCGGAGGCTTCCTATTTGATAGTCGATTCGAGGATGACCTGGCGCGTCAGCATAGACCCATCCGCATCCGGTCTCACGTATAACTTGCGCCATTCGGTCGAACATGCGCGGGCCGGGCTCGATATGTACGCGCGAATCTCCAAGGAAAATGACGTCGGATTCAGCGCCTTCGAGGAGTTCCTGAATAGCTGCAGATGAGTAGTCTTTTGGATAGAGAATTCTCATATTTCCCGCCGCCGCTCGACACGCTTCAACAAGAAGCAAGATCGTCTCATCGCAGCCGGGGTACCCTACTTACCTGGCGCACTGACTCGAATAGCCTCTTGAGGCCGCACTACTATAACGCCCGCCATCCGATTGTGCTTTAGAAACTCTGCCAACTTCTGTTCTACAACAACGCCCTGACCGCGCGACGCGTGACGCATGAGCACATCCCTGCCTTCGCACACTATGATTCCGGCGTGAAAGACATCGAGGTGTTTGCGCGTCGATGCGAAGAAAATCAGATCGCCGGTCTGCAAATTGACTTGCAAACGCGCGACCTGCGCCTTGGGCGCACATGTGATGCGAGCCCGCTGCGGAGCGAGTCCCGGCACGCCGTTGAGGATGCGTTCTCTAGTCACCGTTGGAACCGCCGACATCGAGACAGGCTTGATTATTCCTTCACGTACGTTGTTGCGAATCCAGCCTGTCATGTAGTGGTTCCGACGCCCCCATCGAATGCGGCCTCGTTCATATCGAATCGTTCGCAACGACCTGACAAAGTCGTCGACATTCGAAGCACGAGAAAGAGCCAAGGTCGTTTCGATGTATGTGACGCAGTCGAACCCATCCAGGGAAACGATGAAAACCTCGGCTGTGTCAGCCGATCCAATCAGCGGATTTGCTTTGTAGGAGCATCCGAGGAATTGGCCGGAAAAGAAGCAAACTCGGCTGGCGACGCCATGCTCATTCTTCGCTCTGAAAAGAAGCTGCTCCACGCGCCGGCGGTCGAGGCCTTGTGGTTGAAGGTGCGTCATCAGAGCTTCGACTAACTATCCGGCTGAGCTTGGAGGCTCAAGCAGCAGAGCAAACCCATTGGCATCGTGAAAGTCCGGTTTGTCCGCAGGATGACGAAGCGCCCAGTATGAGAGCTCATCGTCGGCTTCGATGACTGCCGATAACCCGAGACGAAGGGGGGCGCGCAGGTGATTTGCAGATAGGCCATTGAGTCGGATCGTCGCATCCAGTTCGAGTCTGCGATCATCGGAGCGGATGGCGATACACGGGTTCATCATTTCGCTTGCGAAAGGAGCACCGTCGCGATAGCCGCTAAACGCGTAAACGGTCCACTCGCGCGACGGAGCGAAATTGAATTCGTGATAATCGGGCTCTCCATCGACTGCCATAAAAGCCTCGAAACAGGTGTGACGCCAGAGATCAGTAGCGAAGCGCGGAATGCCCGGCGCTGGAACTCGGATCCGGGAAATATCCCCGTCAAGGCGATAAGTCATCTTGATCTCAGCGCGCGCCGCATGCTGCACGAGAACCCGGATAGTGCGCACCATCTCGGAGGGCGTCGACGGATGGCGCGTGAGGTCGACCCATCGTTCGAAAATCATAGCCGCGATTCTAACGCCACCGGTCTGGTTCGCGAGCGTAACATTTACTAACCTCATCCTCATCACAGTCTGGCGGACCGATCCATGAGCGAACCGTTCGATTTGTCATTCTCGATTTGCGGCGACTTCCGAAAGCCCCGACAGATGCTCGCCGAGCAGTCCTACGATGGCCATCTGTCGCTGCATGACGACAAGATGGCCCAGGATCTTGGTTTCCGAGCCGGGCCAATCGAGGGGCCGACTCATTTCAGCCAGTTTATACCGCTGCTGCATTATATTTTTGGCAACGCCTGGTTCGAGCGCGGATGTATCAGCGCGCATTACCAGAACATGGTGATCGAAGGCGAAGAGGTCCGAGCCTTCGCCAAGCTGCCCTCCAGGGGTGCAACAACTACTCGCCTCTGGGCCGAGAAGCGCGACGGCACGCCTGTCCTGACTGGAACCGCTTCGATCGGCCCGGATCACGGCGAGACCGAGATCGCCAAACGGATCGCCGCGCTGCGACCTCCGGGACCGCTCGTGATTATGCGCGACCTGAAAGTCGGGCAGAAGGGTGCGGGCAATCCCGAGAAGGTCCGGATGGACTTCGATCAGCACATGGGAAGTCAATATCCTTTTTCGCTCAACGACAAGCTCAAAGTGATTACCGAGCCGAGTCCGTGGTATACGCGCGAGGGCGGCGCAAACTCGCCGTGGGGCCGCGCCGTCATTCCGTTCGAAATGATCAGCGTGCTGCTCGGGTATACCAGCGGCAAGGCGGGCTTTCGTACTCGGGGCCCGGCGGTCGGGTTGTTCGCGGAACAGGAAATCAAGCTGATTAAGGGCCCTCTGTTCGTTGGTCACCCCTACGAGCTGGAACGCGAGATCGTCGCGCTGAGCGAAAGCAAGCGCACGGAGTCGAGTTGGGTCCTGACAAAGGTCTATGACGGCGTCACGCGCGACCTCGTGGCGGAGATGATCCTCAACGGAGCAACGCTGAAGAACTCCTACGCGAGGTACGACGAAGAGGCCAGGGCGCTCGGAAGATAAAGCTGGAAGTTCAGACAATCAACCCGAAGAACAGTCCGATTCTCACACTTTCAGTATAGTACCCCACGCTGAGCTGGGCGCTGGCGAACTTCCGTCGATCGATTGGCACATCCGATGCTTTTCCTCGTCAACTGACATTTGAGGCACACGTAATCATCTAGGCGGGGCGTGGGTTGGGGCCCAAGGCTGCGGCATTTGGATACATGCGCGCCTGCCCGTTGGAAACATCGGGTGCGGTAGCCGTTCAAGCGAACTCATCAGTTTGCGTGCCCGGTCGCGAAGGTTGCGACCAGCGGCGGTTATCGACCAACCGGAAGCTTCGGGCGGCGTGGTGAGGAGGACGGCTGCTATGGCTGGCAGAAGTTGGCTCGAGTCCGAACTCAAGCATCGCGGGGTCTCGCGCCGCGAATTTTTAGGGTTTTGCGCGTCGATGGCGGCGGTTCTGGCACTGCCGGAGTCAGTGGCGGCGGGATTGGGCGACGCCATCAAGAGCGCCGAAAAGCCCACTCTCGTCTGGCTCGAATTTCAGGATTGCGCCGGAAATACCGAATCGCTGCTACGTGCGAGTCGTCCGACCGTGGCGGAAATCATCCTCGATGTGGTCTCGGTCGATTACCACGAGACGATAATGGCCGCCGCCGGAGCACAGGCCGAAGAGGCGCTGTACAAGACCGTCAGCAGCAAACCCGGTGGATATATCGCGGTAGTTGAAGGCTCGATTCCGACCGGTGCTGGCGGCGCGTATTGCACCATCGGCGGGAAATCGGCGCTTCAAATCGCACGCGAGGTATGTTCGGGCGCTGCGGCGACGATCGCCGTGGGTACCTGCGCCAGCTTTGGAGGGCTTCCAGCGGCCACTCCCAACCCTACCGGCGCGGTCGCTGTCGGCGACGCGGTCCCGGGCCTGAAGAACCTCATCAACCTGTCGGCTTGCCCCGCCAACGCCGAGAACATCACGGCGTTGCTCGTCTACTACTTGACGATGAAGGATTGGCCGCCGCTGGATAAGTATCGCCGGCCGCTCTTCGCATACGGGAAGCTGATCCACGACAACTGCGAGCGTAGAGCGCACTTCGACGCCGGCCAGTATGTCGAGGCGTGGGGCGATGACGCCCATCGCCACGGCGCATGCCTGTACAAGATGGGATGCAAAGGGCCAGTGACCTCGCAGAACTGCCCCGTCGTGCGATGGAACGAAGGGACGAACTGGCCGATTGGATGCGGCCATCCGTGCGTGGGATGCGCCGAGCCGAGTTTCTGGGATCGCATGACGCCCTTCTATCGCCATCTGCAGGGCATTCCCGGATTTGGCGTAGCGTCGAGTGTGGACAAGGTTGGGCTTGGATTCGCAGCGGGTGTAGCAGCATTGTCGGGCGCACACGGCATCCTTCAGATAGTCAGGCACAAGCTCTCCTCGCCCAGCGAAGAAGAACAAGGAGAGTGACCGTGGCGCACGTCATAGTAGATCCGGTTACGCGTATCGAAGGTCATCTGCGGATCGAAGCCGAGGTGGACGGCGGCGCGGTGCGCGACGCATGGTCATCATCGACGATGTTTCGCGGCGTCGAGATAATCCTGCAAGGACGCGATCCGCGCGACGCATGGGTATTCACCCAGCGCCTGTGCGGCGTATGCACAACGGTTCACGCTATAGCTTCGATCCGCGCAGTCGAAAACGCGATCGGAGCAACTCCTCCCCCCAACGCGCGCATCCTGCGCAACCTGATAATCGGTTCGCAGTGCGTTCAGGATCACGTGATCCACTTCTACCACCTTCATGCGCTCGACTGGGTCGATATCGTCTCCGCTCTTTCCGCCGATCCGGCTAAGACGGCTTCGCTTGCACAATCGATCTCTGATTGGCCGCTCTCGAGTGCGAAGTATTTCGGCGGCGTGCGAGATCGAATCAAAGGTTTCGTGAGCGGCGGCCGCTTGGGGCCGTTCGCGAACGCGTATTGGGGCCATCCGGCTTACAAACTTCCCCCGGAAGCCAACCTGATGGCTGTCGCGCATTACCTCGAAGCTCTCGATTTCCAACGCAAGTTCATCCGCATCCATGCGATCCTCGGCGGCAAGAATCCTCATCTTCAGAGCTTCCTCGTTGGCGGGATGGCGACGCCGGTCGATCCGGACTCGCAGAATGCGCTCAATGCCGGAACGATTGCCGAATTGCGCGAGCTAATCGCGAGTGCGCGCGATTTCGTCACGAAGGTTTACATTCCGGACCTTTTGGCTGTTGCGTCCTTTTACAAGGAATGGGCCGGAATCGGGGCCGGGGTCGGAAACTATCTCGCATACGGCGAGTATCCCGAGGACGACGACGCGAATCCGAAGCTCCACCTTCCCCGGGGAATCATCCACAAGCGGGATATCGGCCATGTCGAGGCGATGAACCCGGAGAAGATCTCCGAGTACGTCAAGCACTCCTGGTACAACTACGAAGGCGGCGACGACAAGCCGCTGCATCCGTCCAAGGGCGAGACGCGCCCGAACTACACGGGTCCCAATCCGCCCTATGAGCGGCTTCAGACCGATTCCAAATATAGCTGGCTCAAGTCGCCGCGCTACGACAACGAACCGATGGAAGTTGGACCTCTGGCTCGGATGCTGGTCGCATACGGCTCCGGTCAGGCGCGCGTGAAAGAGCTGGTCGGCAAAGTGCTTGGCGCGTTGAGCGTCGGTCCCGAGGCGCTCTTCTCGACGCTCGGACGCGTGGCGGCGCGCGGAATCGAAACCCAGGTGATTGTAGAAAAGCTCGGCGATTGGGTTGACGCGCTCGCCGCCAATATGGCGCGACGCGACCTGAGAATCCAGGACAATTCGAAATGGGATCCTTCGTCGTGGCCGAACGAATGCTGGGGCGCGGGATTTCACGAAGCTCCGCGAGGAGCGCTCGGCCACTGGGTCAATATCCGCGACGGCGCGATTGCGAACTATCAATGCATCGTGCCGAGCACCTGGAACGCCGGCCCTCGCGACGCAAACGACAAGCGCGGCCCATATGAAGAAGCTCTTATCGGAACGCCGGTCGCCAAGCCCGAGCAGCCGCTGGAAATCCTCCGCACCGTGCACTCGTTCGACCCGTGCATGGCCTGCGGAGTGCACGTTGTCGACATCGACAAGCGCGAACTGGCCCGAGTGAAAGTCCAATGAACGTCGCGGCGCCGCCAATCCCGATAGGTCTGGAGAGAGAACGCTTTTACGTCTGGGAAGTCCCGGTGCGGATCGCGCACTGGCTCATCTTCTTCTCGATTATCGTCCTTGCGGCGACGGGAATTTACATCGGGCATCCGCTTTTCTCAGTGCCGGGCGCGGCGCGCGATCATTTCGTCACCGGCTATTTCAAGGTCGTGCACTTCTATGCGGCGATCGTATTCACGCTCGCCGTCCTGTCGCGTGTCGCCTGGATGTTCATGGGCAACGAGTATTCGCGATGGAATCAGTTCGTCCCGATAACCGCCGAGCGCCGTCGCAATCTTCGCCGGACCCTTGCGTTCTATTCGTTCATCCGGCGCGATCCCCCCGCCGCGGTCGGCCACAATGCTCTTGCCGGGATGACCTACTGCGTGGTCTTCGGTCTGTACTTCATGATGATCGCGACCGGGTTCGCGCTCTATTCGGCCGGCGCTGCTCTCGATTCGCCGATGCGATACTTCAGATTTCTGATTCCGCTTCTCGGCGGACTTCAGAACGCGCGATGGATCCATCACGTCGGGATGTGGCTGATCGTCGCTTTCATGATTCATCACGTGTACAGCGTCCTGCTGATGTCGGAAATTGAGGCCACCGGGCTGACAGAATCGATCGTCTCGGGCAACAAGTTCATCAACCCGGAGCATCCTGTTCGTGAATGAGTCGGATGCGCGATGCGAGTTGCTTGTTCTCGGCCTGGGCAACGTGCTGTGCGGCGACGACGGCGCAGGCGCCTTTGCAGTTCATGCGCTCGAGAAGCACTATGTCGCGCCGGCGGGAGTGCGTGTCATCGATGGAGGCACGTTGGGCCTTACGCTGCTGCCGCTTCTTATCGATGCGAAAAAAGTTCTGATCGTTGACGCCGTTCGCGATTCGAGCGCGACGCCGGGCTCGATCGCGCGTTTTGAGGGAGACGATGTCGGCCCGGCGGCTCGTGAGCGTCTTTCATGCCATCAAATCGGCGTCGCCGATCTGCTTGATGGCGCGTCCCTGCTCGGACAACTGCCCGATACACTCATTCTCCTCGGGATAGTTGCCGAAGATCTTTCGCTGCGGGTCGGATTGTCATCCGATGTGCGCGACGGCGTGACGGCGCTGATCGATAGGATTGTTGTCGAATCCAAAGCTCTCGGGTTCGAATTTCTTCCGAGGCGGCAGGATGAAGACGAGCCTCGCGAACGCTCTCAGATTGACGATTTTGCTCGCGTGCATCGGCTTTTGCGGATGCCGGCGTAGCGACGCGGATTTGCCGCCGGAGTACCGCAATGTCGCTCTGCCGCAAGGTCTTCTGGCGTCTCCTGACGCCGTCGCCAAAGGCAGGAAACTGTTCGTCGAACATTGCGCGATTTGTCACGGCCTCAATGCCGACGGGCACGGAATCCGAAGCGAGGGGCTCGATCCGCGTCCTCGAGATTTGACAAACACGCAGTGGCGGGTATCGACTACTCCGCGACACATATATTTTGCCGTCCGTGAAGGAGTCGCAGGTAGCGCAATGCCGGCATGGAAGGTCCTGGACGAAAATCAGACCTGGGAGCTCGTTGCGTATGTGCTTTCAGTCAGCGCGCAATAGATGGGTCTGATTGCCGAAGCCGCGTGAGCCGAGGATGCACTGACCGATGCTTGATTCGATCGACGCTTTGTTTTCGCTTCGCGGAAAAATTGCGCTCGTGACCGGCGCATCGTCCGGCCTCGGCGTCGAATGCGCGATCGCGCTCGCGATCGCGGGAGCCGACGTCGCGCTCGTGGCGCGAAGGCGCGAAAGACTCGAAGCGCTGGCCGGTGATTTGAAGAAATTCAACGTGCGCGCCTTGCCGATCGCAGCGGACATCACGATCGATGCCGATCTGGATCGCGTCGTCTTTGAAGCCGTCGCAGGGCTTGGCGAAATCGACGTTCTCGTCAACGACGCGGGAATCGCGATGGGCGGCGGCGCGGACGTAATCAGCCGACAGAAGTGGGAAAAGGAATTCGCCGTAAATGTAACCGCACCGATGATGCTGGCGCAGCGATTCGCGCGTCGCCTCGTCGCACGCAAGGCGCCGGGACGCATCATCAACATGAGCTCGATGTATGCGAGCGGCGCGAGTCCCTATCGGATGGTCGCATATGCAGCGAGCAAGGCGGCGCTGGAAAATCTCACCCGCGAGCTGGCGGTCGAGTGGGCTTCCTACGGGATCAACGTAAATGCGATCGCGCCGGGGATGTTTCCCACCGAGCTCAACGAGGCGGGATTGAAAAAACCCGGCATTCGAGAGCGCAATGAGATTTTCACTCCGATGGGCCGCCTTGGCGTTCCCTCCGAAATTCGCGGCGCCGTGATCTATCTGGCAGGCCCGGCTTCGACGTATGTGACTGGATCGGTGCTGCGTGTTGATGGCGGCTATCACGCGTGGTAGGCGCCCGGCTCGAATGGTCACCGTATAACTTGAGGGATAGCGTCATGTACAAAACGCTGGAGTATCGATGCGAAGACGGAGTCGCGCTTGCGCGGCTCAACCGTCCCGACAAGCTCAACGCGATCAACCCGGCAATGATCGCCGATATCCGCGCGCTGACCGACGCCGTTCACAACGACAAGAACGTGCGCGCTCTTGTTTTTACAGGCGCAGGACGTGCGTTCTCTGCGGGCGCGGATATCTCGCATCTGGTCGAGATCAAAAATGCATCGCAGGTTGTCGAGTTTTTCGACAATATCCAGGGCGCTTTCAACGCGCTCGAAGACCTCGACCGCCCGACGATCGCCGCGATGAACGGGTTTGCATACGGCGGCGGATTGGAACTCGCGCTGGCCTGCGATTTACGCATCATTGCCGACGGCGCCTCGATTGGCGTTCCCGAGATAAAGATTGGCGCGCTTCCCGGCGCTGGAGGAACGCAGCGACTGACCAAGATGCTTCCGACGGCAATCGCAAAGCAGATGATATACTTCGGCGATCCGCTCTCCAGCACCGCGGCTCTCCAGCATGGAATCGTCAACGCAGTCGTTCCCGCAGACCGCGTGCTTGAAGAAGCACTTCAATGGGCGAGGCGACTCGCGGAGCTTCCGCCGCTCGCGCTCAAATGTGGAAAGCGCCTCGTACACGTGGGGATGAGTACGGATGTGAAAACCGGCATCGAGGCGGAACGTGCGTCGCTGGCGTTCCTATTCGGAACCGAGGACCGCCTCGAAGGGATGACCGCTTTTTTGCAAAAACGGACACCGAAATTCAGCGGGCGCTGAGTGTCGGAGGCGGGCGATAGCTACTGCGATACAAGCATCTGCGCGGTTGAGGTCATTGGAAGCGTGACTTTTCCGAGCACAGGCACCCAGAAACTGAAGCTGTAGGTAGCCGTTACTTTTGCGTCCTGGTAACCGGTCAGGTTCGGATCGCTGATGTAAAGCGCTTGACTCTGGTTCACTTGCAAGTTGTTTGCGTTTAACCCGGGCGCAAAGCTCTGCACCAGTTGCTGGATTTGAGCAACGGTTGCAGGGTTTGGACTGTTCGGACCGTTCGTGGCGGCATAATGAGCCGCTTCCTGGGTGGCAGCCGCCAGAGTGTTGTAGCTGTAGACGGCGTATCCCGCGCCGGAGATTCCGAAAATCAAAACGAAGGCGCAGGTGGCGGTAACCGCGAATTCCGCCATCGCGCTCCCGTGTCGATTATCGCGATGCCTTGTCACGCAAAGAAGCGCCCTCATTGCTGGACCGGCAAAATCGCCTGAGCGTTGACCGGGATCGCAGCAGGCAGCCCCGGATAAGTGATCAGAGTGTGAAACGACGACGACGCCGTCACTTGAACGTAGGTCGCGGTCGGAATCGCGCTGCAATAGCTCGCGGGACACGCGGTGATGGAGGTTCCCGACATGCACGTGCACTGGGTCGCCGTCACGCTCATATTCTGCACATTCGGTCCGCCAAGCTGTGCAGCCGCGACCATGCCGGAACTATCTGCGGCGCTCGTCACGCTATTGGCCCCGTACTGCGCTCCAGCGCGGGCGGCGCCGTTCAGTTCGACGTACACATAGAACAGTCGGCCGAAGTCGGCGGCAACCTGCAGGAACAGTATCAGTATTGGAACGGCGAACGCCAATTCCACCGCATTTTGTCCACGTCGGAAACCGCGTCGGGGCGACGCGGCGCGAATCGCCCCAACTCCTTTCACCTCATTCATAGAGGGCGACCGTCTTAATCGGAGAACCGTGCGCCAGGTTCGTGTAGTCGCAGTTTGCATTCACGTTCGTAAGGGACGTGTTGTTGGTAATCGTGACCGTATCGGCGACCAGGCAGGTATATCCGTGGCTGCTGCTCGACTGTCCACAGTAAGTGAGTGAACCTTGCGGGAAATACAGAGCGCCGTCACAATTTGAACCCGACGAGCATTCGACATTGCAGTTATGCGAGGAGTTCCACCATCCACCTCCGGAGCTGACCGCGCTATCCTGAGAAAATAGTATCCCCTCGCGGCCGCCGTCGGTCGGTGCGCTCATGTGCAAGGTGCAGTTGTCGCCTGAATTTGCACCGATGCAGATCGGCCCGTTCGAAAATCCCATCGAGCTGGTGTCGCTCGTATTATGGAAGGTGCAGCCGGTTCCGTTGAGGGTGCATGTACCGGACACGTTGATGCCCCCGCCGCCGCAGATATAGGTGCCCGGCTGGAAATTCACGGTCGGACCGCTGCTGCTTCCGCCCTGGATGGTGATGCCACCATAATACTCGCCCGGTTGAAGCGTTACCGTGTTGTTGCCGCAGATCTGAACATTACCGCTGAACTTGTACGAGCCGGAATTGAAATTTACGGTGCACCCGGACGCATAGTTTCCGATCTGCACGCTTGGATAGTTACCGCTGGAATCGCATTGATATTGTCCGGCGTTGAATGTGATCGTGGAGTTCTGGCAGACATGCGATGAATCGCCCCCACAGTTGATGTAATTACCGTAGGTGCCGCCGCTGAACGTTACATTGATTGGAGTATACGTTCCGCTCTTCGAATTATAGGGACAGGCGATGCCAATCCCATAACTTGACCCCCAGGCGAAGGCCTGAGTCGGGCCGAATAGCTCGAGAATCCGGTATCTGAAGCTGTTTTGACCGTAGCCCCCACCGGAAGACACATAGACATTGGCGGCGCACGTCGAGCTCGACGTTATCTCGCAGGGGCCCGACTTGGTTTTTCCCGCCCGGGTGCATCCACTGAGCGACGGCGATTGCCGGTTGCACAGCGGGTCGCGAACTGGCGCAATTCCGGTTTTGGGTGTGGGCGAACAGGAGCCGGCGCCAGCGTTATAGTTGCCGACCACGCCAATTTGCTTTGCCGAGAGGGTCGCTCCACCGGCGAGTTTCAACCCGGACGAACTGCTGGAGTTGCTTATCACTCCGCATCCCAGCGAGGTGTTTCCGCCGTTCACTGTGACGGCTCCGGACGATGATCCGTTCAACCCAATAACGTGATTGGGGGAGTTGTTATAGCCCGCAACTGCGCGGGTGGTGATGTTGGTCGTTTTGAATCCGATGATCGGCAGGAAGAAGTTGTTTATACTTTTGGTGACGATAACTTCAACGTAATCTGCGTTACCCGTATTAGGTCCGCTAATGGGCGGATTATTGACGGTGACGGTCACCCCGTTGCTTCCGTTGGTGAACCCATTCAGCGATGATGCCGTCGTTGCTCCGTTGGCTATGTTGTCTGACTGTGACAGCGCCTCCGCACCGGCAAGAGCGGCCGCGTCGGCTGCAGTTTGCATTGTTCGCCGTGTCGACCACAGCATGCCGACGTCGACCGACAGCGCCATAAAGGCCGTCAGTGCAACCATCGCGAGCGCGACAAGTACTAATATCTGACCCGTTTCTCTTGAACGACTGGTTCGAGTCACTGCGTCCCCCGATTCACTTCCCACCGATGCAAGAGCAGAGTCGGGACCGGGAAGTGAGAGAAAATCGGACGCACACGGTGCAAAAAGCGAACCAAAGCACCGAAGGGGCAAATCCTCAAAACAACGACCGAACCAAAAATCAAAATTCAGTGGCGTATTGCAGATGCGCTACTTTCTGTTTCTCTAAAGCGACTCAGAGTTGCGATAATGTATTAACCGTCCGCGTCGGTAGAAAAAGCCTACAGTTGATTAAGCCGGTGGATTCGCGTTGCGAATCTCTTCGTTAGTCATCGAACCGGAAGCGAAAACGTGCGCTTCATCGACGCGGGCCGATGGGACGAAGTGGCCGAGATGATGCTTGCGTCGGCACGCAAGCTCGCGGCATCGGGGGCGGAACTCCTGATTTGCCCCGATAACACGGCGCATCAGGCGATGCCGTTGGTGACGCCAATGAAAGGAAAAACAAGATGTCTTCTAAGCTCTATGATTCGATGGACAAAGAACAGATAACCATTTCCTCTCAAAATTAAGTCCCGCAAAAATTGAGAGGAAAGCTTCGGAAGTGAATTTCTGATTTGTTTCGCGGTCGATCCGCTAATCCTCTTCGGCGGGACCCTGAACGACGATCACACATCGGTCGCCGCCGGGGACTTCGTCGAGCGGCATCCCGACTTCCTCCGCGAGCTTTCGGCCCACGATCAGAAGCCGCCCCGGAGTTTGCTTGAACAACTGGCGCAGGCTGCGTTCCGTCAGCACGTCGCTGTGAAACAACTTGCCCATCGCTGCGCGCGCATCGCGCAGGATCTCGAGCAAATCATCTTCGGGTTGCGAAGGGCGATGTGAAACCAGAAGCGCGCGAAGCTTGCATCGCTTGTTGCGCGCGATCCGAACGGCGAGATCGAGCGCCGCGCGGCCGTCTCTTCCGTCCAGCGCAACCGATACCCTCTCGATCGGCTGATCCGTTCCGTGGATGAAAACTCCGACGCTGAATGACTTGGCCGCATCGAAAACGTCGCGAACGACGCCGCCCATCGTTTCGCCGAAACCGCCGCGATGGAATCCGAGCAGCGTCCACGCCCTTGCGGCGTCGTTTGCGGCCGCAATCAAATCGCGCGCGGGATCGTCGGACCAAATCGCACGCGTGTCGATCTTTTCGCCCTGTGCACGCGCGAATTCGATCGCTGCGTTGAGGGCGGGCGTCGCCGGCGCAATCGTCTTGGCGGATTTTCCCGCGCTTTCCTGACGACGGCGCATCGCCAAGATTAGCGGGTCGGGATCATCCGGTGCTTTCGCCGCGAATGCGATCGCAATCAGCGGCCCGACCGATTCCGGATTGGCAACCGGCAGCAGGAGCCCCCGGCGTTGTGGCGGTTTAGTTCCTTCCTCCACTGAAGCTTTTTTCGGACGGTGACCCCGAATCATCCAATTCGGACCCAATCACCAACCGCTTGGAAAGATTATCCGAAAAGGGAGCGCCGCGCTCGCATCGCAGGGATGTACTTTAGTCCGATCTGGTTCAATGGACTAGAGGATGGGATGTGAATCAGCTTACGCGCGCGCCGCAGACGTTGGGCCAGGCGCGAAAGGCACCCTGGCAGTGTTTTGGAGCGCCGCCCCGTGAACCCCGATGGGATGATAGAATCAAAGCGACGTGGAGACGGGAGCGTTCGTGTCAAACCATGCTGATCGTGCTTTACGCACGAAGGCGACCGAACGTTACAATTACGACGAACTGCTTACCGTCCAAGCCCCGCCCCCGCATACGTTTACACTGTAATCGTATGCATGTTGGTCAGTGCCTGAAAAAACCGCCATCAGGTCATACCAGCACTGATGATAGCCGGTCCACGGAATGCTGATTGTGATCTGTTGGCCGGGCTCCACACTCTGCCCATTCAGAAGGTTATTGGTTGTATCCCAAGCCGAGGCGTCAGATGTAGACGCGTAAAACACAGTTATTGTGTTGTTCGTGGCGTTGGTCACCACGACCAGTCGGTGCCCTCGCCATGCGAACGCGGGAGCAACACAGATTAGCGTGGAAAGAACGAAAAAGCCCGCCAGGTTGCGCAGTAGTTTCATATTTGCACCCTCTACTATTCACAAAAGGCAGATTGGGAATTGGTGAGCTTGGTAGGAAAGCTGATGCCAAGAAACGGATTCGGCAGCAACACGAGGTGCCCGATGTCAAAAGACACCGAGACCGTGACTGAACTGCCAAACGCGCAAGGCGGCGCCGGGCTGATAGTGGTGGTCAGATACTGTCCGCTGTTTGCCGCAATAATAGGTGATGCCACGGAGAGCATATAACTCTGCACCGCGGACTGGTCGGAAGCGGGATTTACTGCGGCGTAGCGCGCACCTTGATAGTCAACCTGGCCCAACCCTAGAGCCGCGTCACCGATCAGAGCGAGCTGAACGCCAACGAGCAGCAGGATCAACACTACCGGCAGTATCAGCGCGAGTTCGACCGCTGCCTGCGCCCGGCTGGCGCACGGCGGTTCGTAGACTACAAACCCAAGTTCGCGCCCTGATGGAATTGAACGGCGCACACGATATCCGCTTGGAGAGGCCATTTCACTTGATCAGGAACGGGGTTCCGCGCGCACCAAAATAGGGTGCATTAGCGCTGCCAAAACTGTTTGGGACAACCTGGCTGATAAAATGAACCGTCACCTGACCGCCGCTGTAGCTCTCGAGCCATACCGACGCGAACGCCGTTACTTCTACTTGAGAGCGGCCATTGATATTGCCCCAGTTGACTACCGGCAAAACCAGCACGCGCGGATCTGCCACACTGTGTTGTGAGTACGTAGCATTGGGGAAAAGACTTCGGGCGGACGTCAGCCGATCCTGGAAACCCTGATCGACGGGGCCTACCTTTTTGCCCGGTTCGGTAGTAACCCAATCATTCACACTCACCATTCCATTATAGCCGTTGGCAATATTGGTTCTGAGGTTGTTCCCGCCCACTCCGCCAAGGGCAAGCAGGTCCCAGTTCCCCGCTCCTATTTGCCCCTGCTGAAGTGTGATCTGGGCGCCATCACTATACCGCGTGTTCGAATCGAGCCCGATCGGGATTAGTGCACACCCGCCGACGGCAGAACACGTCGTTCCGTTGTTGCCGTTATTGTCGCCGCCCGCTGGAACCTGGCCGGGAGTGGGGGCGTTCACGGTATCGGGCGCAAACTGCGGCGCGGCGGATGCCTGCACGACAACCGAGCCGCTCGTCAACCCCAAAGCGCGCGCAAAATAGTACGGAACCCGGCGCTGCACCTGCATCGTGATGGACATGTCGTTGCCGGCAACGGTGGTGGAGGAAATCTCGCTCGAAGCGACACCATTCTGCTCCGCAAGTTGCTCGGCCGTGGCTATAGCTTGGGCGGGATTGTCAGGAAGGTAGTTTGCGCCTGCGAGCACTCCGGCGTCGGTGGCCTTCTGCAATTGGACCCAGTTAAAATACTGAACGGCAACGTCGGTGCCTAAAGCGCTGACGCCGATGAGCGCCACTGCGGGAGTGCAACAATCACGGTAGTTTGGCCGCTCGCGGGCTGACTCATTCTGCAGCGTTTCATGGCGTTTCCACCTTTAACGGATCGACCAAAGGGAAAGCGTCGAGGTCAAGCTCCACTTCCGAACGGCCGGATTCGCTGGCCCGGTGACCTCATTTCTGAAAGAAGTTTTTTCAGCCGGACCCATCAACGAGCAAAGGTCGGGCCGCCGATTTAGCGGTCTTTTGCATACATCGACGAGTCGTCGACGATACTGTTTGTAGGAATTTGTTGCAAACCGCCTACTAGCGGTCGCAGTTGAGCGACAACGGAAACCTAAGCGTCCAAAACACTCCCTGCGAGCACGAACCCGGCCGATCAGCATGGGTTGCACCGACGGGGCCGAATTTGGGCTATTCGACGGACCGCTTCAGGCTCGACGGGCGAGAGAACTCAGCTCAAGCGCGGGCGGCAGACGCTGGGGCCGGGCGCGGTCGGCGGTGGAAGATCCCGAACGACCACAGGCGCAGGCGATCAAGATACAGGTAGATCACCGGCGTCGTGTAAAGCGTCAGCATCTGGCTGACGATAAGCCCTCCGACGATCGCGATTCCGAGCGGGCGTCGCAGTTCGGATCCGGTTCCGGTCCCGAGCGCGAGCGGAAGGCCGCCGAGCAGCGCCGCCATCGTGGTCATCATGATGGGGCGAAATCGCAGCAGGCAGGCCTGATAGATCGCGACTTCCGCCGGTTTATTCTCGCTGCGCTCCGCCTCGAGGGCGAAATCGATCATCATGATCGCGTTCTTCTTTACGATGCCGATGAGCAGGATGATTCCGATAACCGCGATCACGCTCAACTCGACGTGGAACAGCATCAATGCGAGCAGCGCGCCGACGCCTGCCGACGGCAGCGTCGAGAGAATCGTTATCGGATGGACGTAACTCTCGTACAAAATGCCGAGCACGATATACACGGCGGCGAGCGCCGACAAAATCAGCAGCGGCTCGTTTCTGAGCGAATCCTGGAACGCCTGTGCGGTTCCCTGGAAATTCCCGCGAATCGCAGCCGGCATCCCAAGTTCATGCTCCGCCGCATCGATCGCGTCTACGGCCTCGCTCAACGCGACACCGACCGGCAGGTTGAATGAGATCGTGACGGCCGGAAATTGTCCCTGATGGTTCACCGCGAGCGCGGTTGTCGACGGGCCGAAATGCGCGAATGAACTCAGCCGGACCAGCTGTCCGTTGCCGGATCGGACGTAAATCAAATCAAGCGAGTTCGGGTTCTGCCAGAACTGGGGCGCCACCTCCATCACCACGTGATACTGGTTCAGCGCCGTGTACATCGTCGAGACCTGGCGCTGCCCGAACGCGTCGTAGAGAGTGTCGTCGATGGTCTTCTGCGCGATCCCGAGCCGCGAGGCGGTCGCGCGATCGATAACGAGATCCGCAGCGAGGCCGCTGTTCTGCTGGTCGCTGCTGACGTCCACCAGTTGTGGAATAGAGCGCATCTTGCGCAGCAGCTTGGGCGCCCACTTGTTCAGGAGATTCAGGTCGTCGCTGGTAAGGGTGTATTGATACTGCGCGTTGGCCATCCGGCCGCCCATGTTGACGTCCTGAACGGCCTGCAGATAGAGACTCGCGCCGGCGATCGAGGCGGTTGCTTTGCGGATGCGCGCGATGACCTGGTCTGCGCTGAGTTTGCGCTCGGATAAGGCTTTCAGCGCAACGAACATGCGGCCGGTATTCGTCGCGCCGCCGCCGTTGCCGCCGGTAAACGCAATAACGTGATCGACAGCCGGATCGGCTTTGACGGTGTTTACGAACTCGAGCAGCTTCCCGCTCATCGATTGAAATGAGGTGTCCTGGTCGGCCTGGATCGCGCCCATGATGCGCCCGGTGTCCTGCTGCGGAAAAAATCCCTTCGGGATGGCGACGTAGAGATAGCCGCTGACTCCCACCGCAGCGAGCGTAAGAAACAGCATCAGAGGGTGATGCTCCAGCACCCACGACAGACTCGATTCGTAGTTGCGGTGCATCCAGTTGAACGCGCCTTCGCTTGCTCGATACAAGCGGCCGTGGCGCTCTTCCGATTCGGGACGCAGCATATGCGCCGCCATCATCGGCGTCGTCGTGAGCGAGATGACCATCGAGACCAGCACGGCAGTCGCGAGCGTCACCGCGAATTCGCGGAACAGCCGCCCGACGATTCCGCCCATCATCAGGATCGGGATGAACACGGCGACCAGCGAGATGCTGATCGAGATGACGGTAAACCCTATTCCCTCCGCTCCTTTAATTGCGGCCTGAAAGGGCGAGTATCCCTCTTCGCGATAACGCGAGACGTTCTCGATGACGACGATCGCGTCGTCGACCACGAAGCCGGTCGAGATCGTGAGCGCCATCAACGAAAGATTGTCGAGGCTGTATCCGAGCAGATACATCACGCCGAAGGTGGCGATCAGCGAGACGGGAACGACGATACCCGCGATCATCGTGGCGCGAGAGTTTCGCAGAAACACGAACACCACCATGATCACAAGCGAAATCGAGATGAGCAGCGTCACCTCGACGTCGTGCACCGAGGCGCGGATGGTGATGGTTCGATCGAGAACCACCGAGGTGTCGATCGACGGCGAGATCGACGCGCGCAACGACGGCAGCGCCGCGTAAATTCGATCGACCGTGTCGATGATGTTCGCGCCGGGCTGGCGGAAAATGATGATCAGCACGGACGGCTTGCCATCCACCACGCCGAGATTGCGCACGTCCTCGACCGAATCGCGCACCTGGGCGATATCGGAAAGCTTGACCGCGGCCCCGTTGTTGTAATGAACAATCAGCGGGATGTAGTCGCTCGCCTTGAGGAGTTGATCGGTATCGCTGATCGACCACGACTTGTTGTCGTCGGCCAATTCGCCTTTGGGACGATTCGAGTTGGCCGCGGCGAGCATGCTGCGAACGTCCTCAAGCGAGAGCCCGAGATTATGAAGCTGATTGGGATTCAGCTCGACGCGTACTCCGGGCAGCGCGCTTCCTCCGACTACCACCTGACCCACGCCCTGAATCTGCGAAAGGCGCTGCGAAAGCACCGACGACGCCGCATCGTAAACGCGGCCGCGCGGCAGAGTGTCGGAAGTCAGCGCCAGAATCACGATCGGCGCGTCGGCAGGATTAACCTTCTTGTAGGTCGGATTGCCGGGCAGATCGGTCGGGAGCTGGCTGCGCGCCGCATTGATCGCGGCCTGAACGTCGCGCGCCGCCGCGTCAATATTTCGATTCAGATCGAACTGCAGAACCACGCTCGTGCTTCCGAGCGAACTGGTCGAAGTCAACTGCGTGACCGCAGCGATTCGCCCGAACTGGCGCTCCAGCGGAGTCGCGACGGCCGACGCCATCGTCTCCGGACTGGCGCCGGGCAACATCGCCTGAACCTGAATGGTCGGAAAATCAACTTGAGGAAGAGGGGAGACCGGCAGAAGACGAAAAGCGACCGCGCCTGCCAATGCGATCGCGATCGTCAGGAGCGTCGTCGCAACCGGACGACGGATGAAAATCTCGGACATCATGATGCGCGCGCGGGCCCCGTTTCATAAGCCGGTTTCGCACCCCGCCATGCGGCGATGCGCGCCTGGAGACGGTCGAAAGCCAGAAAGATTACGGGCGTGGTGTACAGAGTCAGTACCTGGCTAAGCAGCAATCCGCCGACGATCGCGATTCCGAGCGGACGGCGCAATTCCGATCCCGTGCCGGTTCCGAGTGCGAGCGGAAATCCGCCCAGCAGCGCCGCCATCGTGGTCATCATGATCGGGCGAAAGCGCAGCAGACACGCCTGATAGATTGCGTCGACCGCATTCTTGCCGCCTTCGCGCTGCGCCTCGAGCGCGAAGTCGATCATCATGATCGCGTTCTTCTTGACGATACCAATGAGCAGGATGATTCCGATGAGCGCGATGACGTTGAGTTCGCTCCCGCAAATCATCAGCGCGAGGATCGCTCCGACGCCAGCCGACGGCAGCGTCGAGAGAATCGTGATCGGATGGATATAGCTTTCGTACAGCACGCCGAGGACGATATAAACCGTCACGAGAGCCGCAAGTATCAGAAGAGGTTCGTTGGAGAGCGACGCTTCGAAGGCCTGCGCAGTGCCCTGAAACGCCGTCTGCACGCTTTCCGGCAATCCGATTTGTTTGGCCGCGTTGCGAATCGCCGTGACCGCCTCGCCGAGCGAATATCCGGGCGGCACGTTGAACGAAATCGTCACGACGGGGAACTGTCCCTGATGGTTCACCACCAGCGGCGTGCTGCCCTGCTCGTAATGAACGAACGCGCTGAGCGGGACCTCGCCGCCCATCGTCGAGCGCAGATATATCTCATCGAGCGCGCGCGGATTGCGCTGGAACCCCGGCGCGACCTCGAGCACCACGTGGTACTGATTCAGCTGCGTATAAATCGTCGAGATCTGCCGCTGGCCGAACGCATCGTAGAGCGTGTTGTCGATCATCTGCGACGTGATGCCGAGGCGCGAGGCCGTCGCGCGATCGATCACGAGATGAACCTGCAAGCCGTCGTTCTGCTGATCGGTTGCAACATCGGACAGCTCGGGCAGAGTTTTCATCTTCGCCACGAGCTTGTCGGTCCATGACACCAGCTCTTTCGGGTTCGCGTCTTCGAGGCTGTACTGATATTGCGTGCGGCTCACGCGATCCTCGACCGTCAAATCCTGCACGGGCTGAAGGAACAAAGTGATGCCCTCGATCGAGTCGGTCTTCGCCCGAAGCCGGCGGATTACCTCGCCGATACTCGCGTCGCGCTGTTCGAGCGGCTTCAGATTTATCAGCAGGCGCCCGTTGTTGACCGTTGTGTTGTTCTGATCGATTCCCACGAAGGACGACAGGCTCTCGACGGCGGGATCGGTCAGAATCGCGCGCGCGATCTCCTGTTGCCGCATCTCCATCGCTTTGAAGGAGACATCCTGCGCAGCTTCCGTGACACCCTGGATTACCCCGGTATCCTGAACCGGGAAAAATCCCTTGGGCACGATCACATAGAGAATAATGGTCAGGACCAAAGTTCCGATCGCGACCCACAGCGTTTCGGTTTGATGTTCGAGCACCCATGCGAGGGTGCGACCATAGAAGGCGATCGTTCGATCGAAAAGCTCTTCCGACTTTCGATAAAACCAGGTCTGCTCCGACTCCGGCGTATGGCGCAGCAGCCGCGCGCTCATCATCGGGGTCAGCGTCAGCGAAACCACCGCGGAAACGAGAATCGTAACCGCCAGCGTCACCGCGAACTCGCGGAACAGTCGTCCGACGATATCGCCCATGAACAGCAGCGGGATCAGAACGGCGATGAGCGAGACGGTCAGCGACACGATTGTAAATCCAATCTGCGCCGATCCTTTGAGCGCCGCTTCCAGCGGAGAATCGCCTGCCTCGATAAAGCGGCTGATGTTCTCGATCATCACGATCGCGTCGTCGACGACGAATCCGGTCGAGATCGTCAGCGCCATCAGCGAAAGATTGTCGAGGCTGTAGCCGAGCAGGTACATCACTCCGAACGTGCCAATCAGCGAGAGCGGCACGGCGACGCTCGGAATGACGGTTGCCGAGAGACTGCGCAGGAACAGGAAGATGACCATCACGACGAGCGCGATCGTGAGCATCAACTCGAACTGCACGTCGGCGACGGAGGCGCGAATCGTCGTGGTACGATCCGTCAGCACCTCGACTTTGACCGACGCGGGCAACGAGCTCTGAAGTCGCGGCAGCAGCCTTTTGACGCGATCGACGACCGCGATGATGTTTGCGCCGGGTTGGCGCTGGATGTTGACAATCACTGCGGGCGTGGTGTTCATCCACGCGGCCTGCTTGACGTTCTCCGCATCGTCGACGACGGTGGCGACGTCAGAGAGCTTGACCGGCGCGCCGTTTCGATACGCAACGATGATCGGCTTGTACTCTTTGCTCGAGAGAAGTTGATCGTTTGCGCCGATCGTGTAGGCCTGCTGCCGCCCGTCGAAGTTTCCCTTTGCCTGATCGACGTTGGCCGACGCAATTGCGGTTCGGAGATCTTCGAGCGTCATCCCGTACGACGCGAGTTGCGCAGGGTTCGCCTGGATACGGACAGACGGCTTCTGGCCGCCGCTGATGCTCACCAGGCCGACGCCGGAGAGCTGCGAAATTTTCTGCGCAAGGCGGGTATCGGCAAGGTCTTCGACCGCGGCGAGCGCAAGCTCCTGCGAGGTCAGCGCCAGCGTCAGAATCGGCGCGTCGGCGGGATTGATCTTGCTGTAGATGGGAGGATTCGGAAGGTCGGTCGGGAGATACGTCGATGCGGCATTGATCGCGGCCTGCACTTCCTGCTCTGCCACATCGATATTGAGATCGAGCACGAACTGAAGCGTGATCACCGAACTGCCGAACGAACTGTTCGACGTCATCTGGTTAAGTCCGGGCACCTGCCCGAACTGACGCTCGAGCGGCGCGGTGACCGAACTCGCCATCACGTCCGGACTCGCGCCCGGGTAGAACGTCACAACCTGAATAGTCGGATAATCAACCTGCGGCAGGGCCGAGACCGGCAATTCGAGGTAGGCGACGAGACCGGCCAGCAGGATCGCGACCATCAGGAGCGAGGTCGCAACCGGTCGGACAATGAATATGCGAGACGGGTTCACTGCGTCGCTCCCGGCTTAACCGGGTTCGCCGCCAATTGCACGCTGACCTTGCTGCCTTGCCGAAGTTTGTCCACGCCGTCGGTTACGACCAGTTCACCCGGCTGAACGCCCGAGGCGATTGCCGACGTTTCACCCTGTGCGGCCGCGACCTTGATCGGACGCATCGCGACGCTTTGGTCCTGTTGGACAACATAGACGAAAGAGCCCTGCGCTCCGCCTCTCTGCACGGCCGCGGTGGGGATTAGCACGGCGTCCTTTTTCGTGTCGACGAGCAGCTCGGCGTTGACGAACTGATTCGGGAACAGCGCGAAATCGTCGTTGGCGAACTGCGCCTTCAGTTTCACGGTGCCTGTCGTTTGATCGATCTCATTGTCGGTCGTGAGCAGAAAACCGGTCGCGAGCTTTGTCGTGAAGTCACGATCGTATACGTCGACGGGCGGATGCGGAGTCAGCCGCAGGGCTGCTTCAACGCGCGGAAGATCATCTTCGGGGATACTGAAAATCGCGGCGATCGGCTGGAGCTGCGTTATCACCATCAGGCCGTTGGTATCCGATGCGTGAATGATATTGCCGGGGTCGACGAGCCGCAGCCCGACGCGTCCGCTGATGGGCGAAGTTATTTTCGTATAGACAAGGTTCAGCTTCGCGGCGTCGATCAGGCCCTGATCGTTCTTCACCGCGCCTTCGCTCTGGCCGACGAGCGACGCCTGGTTGTCGAGGTCCTGGCGCGCGATAACGTTTTCCCGCAAAAGCTCTTTGTCGCGCTCGTACAGGATGCGCGCGTTGTCGAGATTTGCGCGGTCGCGCACCATCTGCCCTTCCGCCTGCGTCAATTGCACCTGGTAGGGACGCGGATCGATCTCGGCCAGAAGGTCGCCCTGCTTGACCATCTGGCCTTCCTTGAAAAGAACCCTGACCAGTTCTCCGTCGACTCGTGATTTCACCGTGACCGTGTTGAACGGGGTAATCGTGCTGATCGCGTTAATGTACAGGTTGAGGTCGCCGCGCTTCGCAGCCACCGCCGACACCGGAACGGCCTGACGCGCGGCAATCGCGGCCACATCGTTGGCCGAGGAGTGCGAACGATGCGCGAAGACCACCCAGGCGAGAACGACTGCGACGCACGCGAGCAGCAACCAAACGCGCGGACTTTGCAGATTGAGTTGCGACATTACGCTCGGGGCATCTGTCCGCACGAACTGCGAAGGTTGGGTGCGTTGCGCAGGCGCGGCAGTCGAATTCATGAGATCCTCAGCCATCTCCAAAACACCAGGCGCTCGTTCTTTGAAGGGTCTATCCAATTATTCTATATGAGACGGCCCGAGTCCTTGTTTCGTTACGAATTATTGCAATTTCGGACTTCCCAGTCCATATTTGAATATAGCAACGAAATCCGCGGAGCGCATCGAAAGCGACCGGAGCCTGAAACGAGTCTGATGCACAACCCGATCAAACCGCATACCCGACGTGCCTCGCGTCGCGGGCGCCCTTCGACGCCTTTTCTACGCGAGCGAATAGTCGAGGCCGCAAGCGAACTCTTCGGGAACAAGGATTTCGATCGTGTTTCGATAGACGATATTGCGGCGCTCGCGAAAACCGGGAAGGGAAGCGTCTACCGGCAGTTCGGGTCGAAGGAGGAACTCTACATTACGATTGTTATCGAAGATTTCACTCGATTGCACGGCGAGATTCGTACGGAGTTGAACAGAGCAACGTCGCTCGGCGATCGTATCCGGGCAATGGTTCATAAAATTCTGACGTTTTTCTGGAATCGTCGTCAACTTTTCGCGCTGCTGCGGGATCCAACGGCGCTGCCGCGTCGCCTCGAACGGCAGTACCGTGCAGAGCGCGATCGCCTCGCAGAGCAGGTCCGAAGGGTTATCGAGGAGGGCGTCGAAGCCGGCACGATTCGGCGCGATCTTGATACCAGGATCGCGACCGAGACGCTGCTCGGGATGTTGCGCGGGATAGTTCGCTATTGCCGCGAATACACGAGCCCTGAAGCTGCCGCGAAAATGGTGACGCTGCTATTTCTCGACGGCGCCATGGTTTGATTACGAATTCAGTCGCCAGACGGCCACGTTGAGAGCAGCAGCAAAAGTGACCCATCCCAGGTAAGGCGTCATCAAATACGCCGCGGTTCTCGATACCCGGGCGAACGTCGCGGTCGTCGCTGCGATCGCAATCCATAACGCCGCCACCTCAAGGGCAGCCAAGCCGGGGCTGCGCATCTCGAAGAAGATCGCGGTCCATAGGACGTTGAGCGAAAGCTGAATTGCGAAAAGGAAAATCGCCGTCCGTCGGTATTTCGCGTCATCTTCGCGCCATACCATCCACACCGCGATCGCCATCGACAGGAAAAGCGCCGACCATAACGGACCGAAAATCCAGCTCGGCGGATTCCACGACGGCTTGTTCAGCGATTCGTACCATCCGCCGAGTCCAGGAACGGTAAATACCTGACCGACGAGCGCCGCGCCGAAGCAGATGACGATCGATACGGCCAGCGCAAACCAATGCCAGCCGTGCCACCGATGTCGTCGGGAAGAAGCTGTACGTGAGGACATAGGTTTCGTGCAGAGCGCTCTGTATTTTCAGGCACGCACCTTCACGCGCGGACTATAGCAGGAACACGACGACCTATCGCGTATTTCGACGGCGCATTGTTTCAGACAAGCGCCGCGATAAACACGCCAAAAAGCGTGCGCCCGGCATCGGCTGCCGGGCGCACCCTCTGAATCAAACCGTAGTCCCGCTTATGGGACCGCTATGCATCAATGGCCGGTTTGCGCGGCGCGCACCATCGCGTCTGTGGTGAAGAACGAACGATCAACCGCGCCCATGTTGATGTACCAGCACTCGCGCTCGGGCGTCTCGTGTCCGGGCAGATAGCACATCGTAGCCATGCCGCTCTGGACGTCGGTCGAGAGCGAGCCGACCGTAAACTCGCGCTTGAACGGGTAGATCGCCACCTTTGCATCAGGAACCGGTCGATCGCGATAGGCGCTCCACCAGATGTGGCTGTACCAAAGGTTTCCCTTGTTGTCGTACTCGTCGACGTAGGGCGCGAACCACATCTCGGAATCCATATACACAAGCGTCCGCGACTGGAGAGCCTGCGGGATCATCTCGCGTCGCGGAGTCGCTTCCACGACGTAGATGTGACGCGCTTCCCACGTTTCCGGGCAGGCGCTCATTCCGCCGTCGGTCGGGCAGGGAACTTCCGGCGAGTGCTCGGCATGCGCGCACGCGAGCATCGTCTTCTCGCCCAGGAGCTTGTAATTGTACTGCTCGGTCTTGGCGTTGAATCCGGAGTAATGATCCGGATTAAACGTTGTCACCGCGCTGCCGCCGCCGCTGGAGTCTGCCGTGGCTGCGCTCATCATGTCCTCGTTCAACCGCCGCACGCGGCGCGTACCGGGGCCATAGCTCCAGTCGTCATCACCCCGCCGCGGATCGGCGTAGCGATAGCGGATGAATCCGGCACCGCGATTGGTCGAGGGCGACAGGATCGGATATAGCGCGAAGCACCACAGCCGACCGCTTGCTTTGAAATCAGGGTCGGTCGGAATCGGGTCGACCTCGGTACGTCCGACTAGATCGTAACCTGCATAGTGACCGATCTGCCAATATTGTACGACCGCATTGGCCTTGGCTTTCCCGGTGTATCCAGAGTCGCAGTCGTAGTAGCGCAGGTCGTAGTCGTCGCTGGTGATGGGGCGGAACACGTTGTTCCACATGATCTTGCTGGCAGCGTACGGGTCGTTCGCATCAATCCCGGGAAACGGCTGGCCCGCGACATAGCCAACCACCGAGTGATGGTCCGGGGTGAGGCGCACCTGCGACGAATATTTCTCGGTCGCTTCCTGATACGGAGGCGGCCAGTCGATTCGAGAGGTCGGAATGATCTTGATCGTCATCCCGCTCTGAACCTTGTAGTAGACCCCTGGCGACACCAGGTCTTTCACCTTGGAGGCATTGTCAGGGGTGATTAGGTCACCGGGCTTAACCTGAGCGAGCGCGACGCCGGAACGCGAGCACACGCCAAAAAGGATTGCTGTCGCGACAAAGCTCGCGAACCCAATCCGTCGCCATCGATATCGCACTTGTTTCATTCGGGAGGACACCTCCAATAGTGTCGTAGTGGAATTTCTGCCGGAGAGGGCCAAAAAAAGCTGCGAAGAACCCTATATGCATCTCATATGCCGGACGCAGCTCATGCGGGCGCCTGTACCGCAACACTGAATGTCTGAAGAAGTTCCGCTCATTCTTGAACTGCCCCAATTATAAGAGTGTACCCACGTCTGTCCCCTTCGGCCGCTTGGTGTATCCATTAGGATCATTCAGCCGACGAAAAGTCGATGAAATTTACAAAAGTCTGGAAGTCCAACTAGTTATTAGAATTCGCTAATTTTACACATAAGTTAAATCTATATTGAACATTAATTCATTTCCGAATTCGAATCAGTCCCGAGCAGTGCGTTCGAAGCCCAAACTCGGCAAGCAGCTCTTTGGAAAAAGGAAGACGCGCAGAAGAGATATTCCAGTCGCAAATCGCCTTTTGCGAAGGCCACACGGCTCGTCGAGGACACGATACCGGGCGGTGAAGGGCAAGCACCGTCGCTCGGCGTCGTCAGAAAGAAAAGATCATTTTGATGGATTCGTAAACGACCAGTGCGTCTGGATGATTCGCCAACCGTCTGCGTCGCGGCGATAGACCTCGGTGCAGTTCCAGCGCATCTCGTTTTCGCGATCCGCGGATGAGACAAAGTTGAACGTGAGAATGGCCGCGTCGCCGATCTGCTGCACCAACGGATTTATCAGCTCGAACCTCTGCGCGCTGATCCTTCCGCGCAGGCCTTGATAGTAGTCGGTCAAGGCCGCGAGTCCGTCGATGCGCCGATCGAGAAAAGGATCGAAGTACACGACGTCCGGAGCTGAGATTTCGAGGAATCCCGACGGATCGCCGCCAAGCCATCGCACCAGAGCTGCTTTTTCCAACGCGATGATCTGTTCGCCGGTTCGGCGCGAGCCCTCGTTACTCACAGTTGTCCTCCTGAAGCTTTCGACCGGTTACAGATTCCCGCATCTGAAAAACTTGAACAGTGCTGAAAATCGCGAATCGCCCCGAGCCACCGACGGCGACTAAGATCTTTCATAGACCTCGAAGTACTCGCCACGGAATATGCGTTTCGTGCCGACGAGGGCATTTTTCAGTTGCGGCCACCAATTCAGAATAAAGTCCGGATCCCCGCCCAATGCTCTTGCCGTCGGCTTCACTATAAAGTCCGCGCCGGAAAGTTGGCCGGCTTTGCGGGCCACTTCGGAAGGAACCGACTCCCCGGGCAATAAGAATGCAATTACGGGCTTTTGGAATTCAGGAAACAGCAGCTCGCCGCCGGAAAACGGCACGAGGAGCGTAGCCGCTTTGGCGCGTTCGACTATGTGCAATACTTGAGTCCACTCGATGCGTTCGTCTTGAAAGGCCCAGAGCCCGGCGGTTTCTTCGCTTCGCGCCGCACGGCTCCATCGTTGGTAAGGGTCCTTGAAGAACCAGGTAG